>Ga0316577_10000040_pt1 | contig 28628 bp, 25 predicted proteins | sample S5NA_FD_203073 | JGI IMG/M metagenome (GOLD analysis project Ga0316577, IMG submission 203073) | Rhizosphere microbial communities from salt marsh grasses in Alabama, United States - S5-7_050615r2r1 | ecosystem: Host-associated > Plants > Roots > Rhizosphere | place: USA: Alabama | collected... | reverse complement strand
GGGTCAGGGGCTCGATGCAGACGCGCCTCAGGGTCTCGGGGTGGCGGGCAGTTTCCAGCGAGCTGGTCATCATTCGAAACCTCGATAGCGAAGCGTGGCCGCGGCGCCGCGCGTCGGTCTAGGTGGCATAGGACTCAATCGTAGTGAATCTGGGTGTAGGGGAAGGCGATGGGCCTGCCCTCCAGGAGCTCGGTCAGGAAGGTCCAGATGGCGTCCGCGGAGGGGGGGCAGCCGGGCAGGAAGTAGTCGACCTTGACGACCTCATGGATCGGGTGGACCTTGTTCAGGAGGAGCGGTATCTCCGGATCGTTCGGGATGCCTGGATTGTGCACCCCGACCCCACCCACATAGGACTCCTCCAGGCATTCCGCGAGGGTCCACTGATTACGCATCGCCGGGATACCCCCGTTGACGGCACAGGCCCCCAGGGCCACCAGCACCTTGCAGCGGCGTCGGAACTCCCGAAGCACCTCCACGTTCTCGGCGTTGGCGACCCCGCCCTCGATCAGGCCGAGATCGCAGTCTCCCAGGGTCTTGATGTCCGTAATGGGCGTCCTGTCGAACTCGACCAGCTCCACGAGGTCCAGGATACGCTCGTCGATGTCCAACAGAGACATGTGACAGCCGAAGCACCCGCAGAGCGACGCGGTCGCGACTCGAACCTTCTCGGCCATGTCAGTCCACCTCCCCCTGAATCTCGAGGGAGGCCTGTCGGTCCCCCACCACGCTGATGGGCTCCTGGTCGTACAGGCGCCGCCCGATGGGCTGCTCGTAGCCCCGATGCTTGGGGATGATGGCCCCGGTGGGACATACATGGGCGGCCCGGTCGCTGGCGGCGAAGGTCGAGTCCCCGAGAAGCCCGCTCGGTGAGTCGATGACCAGGTGGCTGTCCATGCCGCGGCCGCTGATGGCGAAGACCCGCTTGCCGTCGTGGTCCCGGCTCGCGCGCACGCACAACTCGCACAGGATGCAGCGGTTGAAGTCGATGATGTAGTCGGGATGGGAGGCATCCACCGGCCGCTTGGGGAAGAAATGGGTGAAGTGCGGGGCCAGCATCCCCGTGTAGTAGGCGACCGCCTGGAGCTGGCAATTTCCGCTGGCCTCGCAGGCGGGACAGACGTGATTCCCCTCCACGAACAGCATCTGGAGGATGGCCCGGCGGGTCGCCTGGATGGCCTCGGAGCTGGAGTCCACCACCATGCCCTCCGCGGCGGGCGCGGTGCACGCCGACACCTGGCGGCCGCCCACGCCGACCAGGCAGACCCGGCAGCTCCCGTGGGGGGCGTAGTCCGGGTTGTGACACAGGTGCGGGATATAGACCCCGGCGGCCAGGGCGGCGTCCATGATGGTCTGGCCAGCGGTGAAGGGGATCTCCCGGCCATCGAGCCTGAAGGTCTTGCTCATGGGGTCTCCTCCATCTCGGTGATATGGGCCCCTGCATCGTCGCGACCACTGAGCGCCCGCGCCTCAGCGAGCGCACCATCCAGATCGAACGAGGGCGTGTAGTCGGCGCTGCGCAGATATCGGCGGTAGACCTCGGGGAATTTGTCCAGGGTGTTCAGGATGTGGTTCGGGGCGGTGGACCCCAAGCCACAGTAGCTCCCCTGACGCATCACGGCCCCGATGCGGCGCAGCTCCTGCAGGTCGTACTCCGAGGCGGCACCCGCGGCCACCTTCTCCACCAGGTCGCGCACCAGGGCCCCTCCCACCCGACAGGGGGTGCAGAAGCCGCACGACTCATGGGCGAAGAAGCCGGCGAAGTTGCGCACCATGTCGAGCAGGTCGCGGCTGCGGTCGAAGACCATGAAGGAGCCGGCGGTGGGCACATCCTCGAAGGCAATGATGCGGTCGAACTCGGCGGGGGCCAGGGTCGCGCCGGCGGCGCCCGAGATCTGGACCGCCTGGGTATCCTGGGCCCCGCAATCGGCCAGCACCCGGTGCACCGGGGTTCCGAAGGGATACTCGTAGATGCCCGGGCGGGCACAGTCACCACTCACCGACAGAATCTTGCTCCCGGCGGACTTGTCGGTCCCCTCGCCTCTGAGCCAGTAGCCGCCCCATTGCACAACCCGGGCGGCCGCGAGGAAGGTCTCCACGTTGTTGACGACGGTGGGCTTGTCCTTGAAGCCACTGGTGACCGGAAAGGGGGGACGCTTGCGGGTGACACCGCGCTTGCCCTCGAGGGACTCGATGAGGGCGGATTCCTCCCCGCAGATGTAGGCCCCGGCCCCGAGGTGGATCTCGACGTCGAAGTCGAGGCCCGGCTCACCCAGGATCCCCTTACCCAGCAGACCCTGGGCGCGGCGTCGTGCCAGCACGGCCTCGAGGTGGGGCACCAGGTAACGGTACTCACCCCGCAGGTAGATAAATCCGCGCCGGGCGCCGATCACCCCGGCGCAGATGGTCATACCCTCGATCACCAGATCGGTGTAGCTGGTGAGGAGCACCCGGTCCTTGAAGGTGCCGGGCTCGCCCTCGTCCGCGTTGCAGACGACGAAGCGCTCGACCCTGGGATCACCCTGGACCGCCTCGCGGCAGAAGCGCCACTTGAGGGCGGTGGTGAATCCAGCGCCCCCTCGGCCGCGCAGACCGGAGCGCTCGATCTCGGCAAGGGCGGCATCTGCCCCCTTCTCCAGGAGGTTGCGCAGACCCGCGCCCTCCGTCGCGCGATTGCTCAAGAGCAGGCCGGGACGCCGGATGTTGTCCTCGACCCGGAAATACTCGCCCGGCCACTGGGACAAGGGGGCCCCCTGCTCGACCAGGTCGGCGATCCGGTCGACCCGATGGGGCTCCAGGGCCGTCAACGCCTGCCCGTTCACCAGAAGCGCCGGGCCCTGGTCACACATGCCGGTGCAGGAGGTGTATCCCAGCGACACCCGCCCATCCGCCCGCGTCTCTCCCGGCGCCACGCCCAGGCGCTCGGCGAGCAGGGCCATGAGGCGTTGGTTGCCCAGCATCCGATCCGTGATGTTATCGGAGAATAGGATGTCGAAGGCGCCCCGCGGACGCTCGTACAGGAAGGCGTAGAAGGCGATCGCCGAGCGGACCTGGGTGCGGGTAACGTCCAGCTCCTCCGCCAGGGTCTCCACCGCGTCCTCCGGGACATAGCCGAAGCGATGCTGGACGGCGATCAGGTGCTGGAGCAGGTGCTCGGGGACCCGATCTCCCGACGCCAGGGATTCGATGACGAACTCCCTTGCCTCTTGAGCGGCTCCTGCTTTGGGCCCTGGGGCGGAGGCTTGGGTCATGACGGACACCTCTGCTTGCGGAACATTCTCAAGACTCCAAGTATAAGGGCGTCCGGCATCCGCGGGTGCGGCACATCCTCGACGCGTCGACCCCAAACAACCCGATCACGTCTGGCTTCGTGATGGGCGAAATCCCAGCGGCAGCCCCTTGACAACCGCGATTTCGCCCTCTACTTTACATAATGTAGGCGCCCAACCGGGGCCTGCCAACGAGGCGGTTCGCAAGAATGCCCCTTCACCATATTGCTCAACATGAGGATATGTCCATGACTACGATTGACTTTTCACCCCTGTTCCGCTCCATGATCGGGTTCGATCGGCTCTCCAACGCCTTGGAGACTGCCTATCGGTCGGAGCCAGGTGGCTACCCCCCCTACAACATCGAGGTGAGCGGTGAGAATGACTACCGCATCACGATGGCGGTGGCCGGCTTTGCCGAGAAAGACCTCTCGATCGAGGTCAAGGAGAACATCCTGACGGTATCGGGCGGTCGCGCGGAGGAATCGGAGCGGCCTGAGACCCGCTATCTGTATCGTGGGATCGCCAATCGCAGCTTCGAGCGTAAGTTCCAGCTCGCCGACTATGTCAGGGTGGTCGATGCGCGGCTGGAGAACGGGCTGCTGCACGTGGACCTGCGGCGCGAGATTCCGGAGGCTATGAAGCCCCGAAGGATCGAGATCCGCGGTACCGAGAGCAAGCCCGCGATCGAGGCCGAGAAGGCCAAGGCCGCTGCCTGATCCGGTAAGTCGTTTCGGGTAAAAGCAAGGGCCAGGCTCACGCCTGGCCCGTTGCGTCTTGGACTCCTGAAAGGAGACCGGGGCGAACCGCCCCGGCAGCCGGAATCCGTTACTCGGCCTTCATGCCCTCGACCGTGATCTCAACCCGGCGATTCGGCTGGAGGCACTCGATCAGGGCAGCGCGGCTTCCGGCGCCCGCGCACTCCGCCTCGGTCACCTTCAGCTGGCTCTCACCATACCCAATGGCGCTGATGCGATTGCTCGGGACACCCTCGGTCACGAGCTGATTGGCTACGGTGTTGGCCCGCCGGTCGGAGAGGTCCTGGTTGTAAGCCTCAGACCCCAAGGGATCGGTGTGGCCGGCCACCCGCACGTTGTTGTAATCGGTCGTCTCTCCCAGGTCGCGGGCGAAGTTGCTGATGGTGTTGACGCCGGTCGGCGACAGGGTGTCCTTGTCGAACGCGAAGAGTGTGTCGGCGGACAGCTCGAAGGTCCGGGTGACAGGGGCCGGCTTGTACTTGGCCCCGATCGGGATATAAATCCCGGCGGTCACGAGCCAGTCTCCGAAGTCGGAGGTGCTGCGGTAACCCCCTGAATTGTCGTCATAGCGATACCGCCCATCGAGCCGGAAGGAGAGGTTGTCGCCCATGGGGACCAGGATGCCGGCACCCGCCTCGGCCATGAAGCTCCAGTCGCTACCGCTCTTGCAGCCTAACGTGAAGTTGGCGGGGGTATAGTCGCACTCGAAATCGTCCTGGATGGCACCGAGGCCGGCGAGCAGGAAGGGCTGCACGGCACCGCGGCTGAAGAAGAAGAGGCCGTCCAGACCGACATCACCGATCATGAAGTCCCCGGTTCCGATGTAGCCGTACTTGTCTATCCGATTGAGTAAATCCTCGGCCTGGCTCCAACTCAGATCGGCGGGATTCTGGGTCGCCAGGTTGGTGTAGGTCATGCGAAGCTCGAGGTTGAGCCACTCGTTGATGGGCTTGCCGACGGCGAACCCCCAGCCCGCCCCGTCGCTCGTCCCGCGATCCTCATCGGCCCAGGTGTAGGACGCGAAGGGCGAGATATACCAGCGGTCGTCGAAGCTGGGCCCGGTCTGATAGGCATCCCCCTCCATGGACTGTGCATTAACAACGAGCGGGCTTGCGAGCAACAGGGCCGACAAGGCGCTTAGTGCTGTGGTCTTCATAGGGCGCTCCCCCGAAACAAGAAGTTACTATAGCCATCCACCGGCCCGTCCCCCCAATTTTCAGCCCGGTGACTGTAAAAATAGCACATGTATCGCGATAGCAAAAAAGTTCTTTGAGCAATGAGCGTCGTTTCCCTACGTGAATCCCACGTGGCCCCGCGATGCGTTCCTCAGGAGTGTTGCATAAAGAACACATTTAACGCTGGCCCTAGGCAGGGCGGCGACCTCGGGAAGGTGCCACCCCCCGGCCAGAATGCTACGATCGCGTGCTCGCCGGACGGGCCACGTGGGCCTGGGGAGATGCTGATCAAATGCCATCCCGGCATTCGATCAGCTCGCGCTTGGAGAGGCGCGACGCTCGAAGCGCTCCATTTTCAGTGGCTGATCGCCACCGAAAATGCCGGGCGATCCCTCGCCCGGACGGGAAGCGCGATAAATCAGCGCTTCCCTATCACGCTGCCGGAGGTCTGAACCATGTACGCCACCCCCCAAACCGACGACGGCTGGATCACGGCGGTACACGGGCGGGAGGCCGAGGCCCTGGTGGTCGAGGCCCGCTTCGCCCTGCCCGTACACTTTCGCAGTCTGGTGCGCGGGCGGGAATCGGAGCTGGTGTTCGCGGCCCGAAGTCGGTTGGCCCGCCTCGGGATCAACATCACCCCCCTCGACGAGCCCGAATTCAACGGCCGCTATTGCGACCTGCGGCTCTCCGCCGTGGCCGCCATCCGCGCCTATGGCATGGCGGAGCACCTGGAGCGGCTCGCGGTACCGGGCTTGCAGGTCGGGCGCCTGGTGCTCTGCCCGCGGGACGACCGGCTGGGGTCCAACGAGATCCACCGACTCATCCGTGAGAACGAGATCCAAGTACCGGCCGGTTTCTCCCTGGACGCCCACGGATATCTGATCCTGCGCCCCCAGCAGCAAATCTTCCGCTTCTCCCATCAACTGAGCCCGCAAGAGGTCACCGCCATCGCCAACCATGCGGACGGCAAGGACCTGCTCAACCGGCTGCAGGTGAGGGAGCAAGTGGACAACATCGAGCTGCCCCCCAACGATGGTCTGGTGACCGCCTGCTCCATGTTCCTGCATCGACACTATGTCGTGCTTCAGAACCTGGACGACTCTCTCGGCTTCCACCTGCAGGCCACGGTGCTGGACCCTATCTCCACCCGCGGCACCAACATCTATCTGGAGTTCATCAACCGCTCCGGCCAGTTGATCGTCAATCCGACCGTCGCCGCCACGGTTCACGAGGCGATCCGCTTGGAGCCCGAGCGCCGCTATTGGCACGGCAGTCCGAGGACCCTCGATATCGAAGGCACCGCGGAGTGCGAGCGCCTCGCCCAGGTGTTCGACCGCCTCGAGGGCTCGCCCGTACTGGGGCGCTATGCCCACCGTCTGATGGCCGCCACCACGCGGCCCCAGCACCTCCTGACCGGCGCGGACCCGGAGCATGTCTGGGCCCGCCCGGACACCCCGGTGAGCCCCGGCGCCGCCACCGACCTCGGCTCGCAGGGACCCGGGGAGTCGCCGGGAGCCGACCCCGAAGCCCGGGGCGGGACGCACATCCTGGGGGACCTGCCGGACGGGGCGGGGGCAACCCTCTTACTCGGCTATTTTCCCAACCTGATCGAGCACACGGAGATCTGCGCCGCCGCCCTGAGGCGAAAGGTGGCGCGGATCGTCTTCCGTCGCGCCTCCTTCGAACACGGGGTCTTCCTGTCGGACCGGGACCATGGACGGCTGGCGGACTACGAAGGGCTGGGGCTAGAGGTGTTCTGGTGCAACGAGGCCCGGGGACACGTGGTGCGGCATGTCTTCCGGGGCTTGCGCGGCTATTTCACCTCACCGGACATGGTGGACCGGTTCCGCTCCACCCTGGTCTTCGCCATCTATGGATCCATCAAGCCGCTCAGCGAGCCCGAGATCGCCTGCACCCAGCGCTTGATCGAGAACCTGCGGGGCCTGTTCGGCAGCGACATCGGAATCCTCACCGGTGGGGGCCCGGGCGCCATGCAGCAGGTCACCAACACGGCGCACCGGCTTGGGCTCATGGTGGGCTCGAGCTTCATCGAGACGGAGACCCAGGAGACCAACAAGTCCGCGGATTTCTACCAGACCTTCCAGGCACGCAGCCGCCAGTCGCGCCAGCGCTGGTTCGAGATCGCGAGCTTCCACATCTTCCTGGTGGGTGGCGTGGGAACCCTGGAGGAGATCGGTTTGACCCTCACCGACATGAAGCTCGGGGTCATCGAGGCGGGTCCCGTGGTCTTCCTGGACAGCTCCGGCGGGGACTTCTACTGGGAAGGGCTGCGCTCCCAGCTCGATCGGATGGTACGCCAGGGACGAACGCCCCACTGGCTCATCGAGAACATCCTGATGACCTCGGACCCCGACGAGGTGCCGCGCTTTTACAAAAAGGCCCTGCGCCTAGGCTGAGGAACACCGCACCGCGTTCGGACCCGCAGGGCCCGCCCCTATTGTCCCGGGTCCCGCAAACCCGGAGAATCAAGATATGTCCCGCGGGGCCCTCCCGTCCCGGCGAATCCGACGCGAGCACGCGCCCTAGCCCTGACACACCCGTGGCCACACAGATCGTTTACGAGCACCCACTCAACGAGCGTATCCGAACCTTCCTTCGGCTCGAGCACCTCTTCGAAAAGATCGACTTCTTCGCGCCCCAGTACGACCCTTGGGCGACTCGGGTCACGGTGGAGGCCCTGTTGGACGCCGCCTCGATCACGGCCCGGGCGGACATCAAGGGCGAGATCGTCAAGGAGCTGGAACGTAACATCGCCACGCTCAACCGAATTGCGAGTCAGCCCGGTGTGGACCCCCAGGCGCTGGAGCAGGTGCTGACCCAGCTGCGACAGGCGTCCACCGCCATCCAGGGCATTGCGGGACCCATCGGCCAGACGGCGCGTGAGGACGAGCTTCTCAAGGCAGTCAGTCAGCGCAGCAGTCTGCCCGGAGGGGCCTGCAGCTTCGACCTTCCCCAGTATCACCACTGGCTGATCCAGTCTCCGGATCGCCGGCAGTCCCGACTGGAGCACTGGCTGCGTGACCTGCGACCCGCCCAACTGGCGATCAGGCTCATGCTGTCCCTCGCCCGCACCAGCGCCAACCCGCGGGACGTGATCGCGGAGCGGGGGTTCTTCCAGGAGGCCCTTGACCCCCAGGCACCGGCTCAGCTCGTGCGCATTGGCCTGAACGGCACCAACGGCCTCTATCCCGAGGTCAGCGGACACAGGACGCGTTACAGCATCCGCTTTCTGAGCCCCGAATCCCGGGGACGTCCGGCTCCGGTGACCGAGGACCTCCCCTTCCGGCTCACCTGCTGCGTGTGGTGAACGAGGGCGCTATGCGGAAAACCGTCGCCTGCCCCCATTGCGGACAACCGGTCCCCTGGGGGCGGGAGTCCCCCTACCGGCCCTTCTGCAGCGAGCGGTGCCGCTTGATCGACCTGGGGGGCTGGCTGGACGAGAGCTACCGGATCCCTCGCGACGGGGGCACCCCGGGCGAGGATGCGCCGCCGTCCGATCCCCGGTCCCAGGGAGGGGGCGGAGGGGAACGGGGGCAACCCCACTAGGCCGCCGAGAGGGCAAGCACGCCGCGCAGTACTTCAGGAGTCGCGTCTCTCGAGGCGTGCGCTGATCGAAACCCCGAGTAGCATCCGCGTCATTGGGGCCAGGCCCCGGCGGCTCGGCTCCAGCTTCACGACGCCACCGAGCACAAGCGTTCAGGAATCACCGATGACCGAGCTCCCCTTGTTGTTGAAGGCCCTGATCCTGGGAATCGTCGAGGGAGTCACCGAGTTCCTACCGGTTTCGTCCACCGGCCACCTCATCATCGTCGGAAGCCTTCTGGACTACACGGACGAGCAGAGCAAGGTGTTCAAGATCGTGATCCAACTGGCCGCCATCCTCGCGGTCTGCTGGCTGTATCGTGGGCGCATCCTGCGTGTCGCGGCCCGAATGTGGTCGCCGGGGCCCGAGCAGCGGTTCGCCCTCAACATCCTCGTTGCCTTCCTGCCCGCCATGGTGCTCGGCGTCCTCTTCCACTCCAGCATCAAGACCTACCTGTTCAATCCGCTGACGGTGGCGGGTGCCTTGATCGCCGGCGGTCTGGTCATCCTCTTCATCGAGCGGCACCCGCGCCGGGTGCGCTTCGAGACCGTGGACGAGATCACGTGGAGGCAGGCCCTTCAGGTCGGCTTCGCCCAGACCCTGGCCATGTTTCCGGGTGTGTCGCGGGCCGGCGCGACCATCATGGGCGGCCTGGTGTTCGGCCTATCCCGTCGGGCCGCCACAGAGATGTCCTTCTTCCTCGCCATCCCCACCATGCTGGCAGCCACCGTCTACGACGTCTACAAGTCCAGCGACCTGCTCAGCTCCGCGGATCTTCCCGTGTTCGCGACGGGGTTCGCTGCCGCTTTCGTGGCCGCCATGCTCACCGTCAAGGCGCTGCTGAGCTATGTCTCCAACCACAGCTTCGAGGTCTTCGCCTGGTACCGGATTGCGTTCGGGCTCATCGTGCTGGTCACGGCCTACACGGGAATGGCGTCTTGGGCGTAGGACGACACGGGCGAGAGACCCGGAAACCCCGATAGCACCGCTGGTGCGAATGCGAATGACGATCGCGGCTCGACGGTTGGGGAAGCCCTGATTGATCGAGCTTCCAGCGGGGGCCAAGGGTGAGCCGCGAGCTAGCGCGGCCACTCCCCGACTGGCCAGGATGGCAGTGGATCAGATCCCTCAGAGATGCCGGCGGGAGATCTCGTCCAGTAGGCCTTGGGCGGCCGCCTCGACCATGTCGAAGACCTGCTCGAAGCCCTGCTGACCCCCGTAGTAGGGATCGGGAACCTCGCGGCGCCGCAGCTCGGGCGCGAAGTCCATGAAGAGCATCAGCTTGTCCTTCATCCCCCGCGGACAGATCCGGGCGAGCCCGCGATAGTTGTCCTGGTCCATCGCGAGGATGTAGTCATAGTTCAGGAAGTCCTCGACCTCGGCACGCCGGGCCCTCAGGTCGCCGATATCCACCCCGCGGCCGCGTGCCGTCTCCTGCGCCCGATCGTCCGGCGGCGCGCCGACGTGATAGCCGTGGGTGCCGGCGGAGTCGATCTCGATCAGGGTCTCCAGGCCCGCCTGGCGTACCAGGTGCCGGAAGACCCCATGGGCAGTTGGCGACCGGCAGATGTTGCCCATGCACACAAAGAGGACCTTGACCTTCGCGGATTCACTCATCGCGGTGAACTGGACATTGAAGAGGGTGAGGTTGGTGAGATGATACCAGCGGCCCCGGGGGGCGGACGTAAGCGCCGCGGGAGCCCGTCGGGGGCCGCTAGGGAAAGGGGTACCGGCCCCGGGGAGATCCGTGGATACGCCGATCCAGCTGGCGGCGCAGCTCCAGCGCATCCCGCGCGCGTTGCTGCTCAAGCAGTCGACCTTGCAGCCGGGCCTCCGGGCTCGGCCCTTGAGCCGCCCCTCCATCCGACCTCCGCTCCTGCCGATCGAGAATTCGCAGCTCCCGTTCCTCCGTCTGGAGCCGCTCCCGGTAACGGGCCCGCTCCTGCTGCTCGATGACCTGAAGCCGTCGAGAGTCTGAAGGACTCAGGGGCGTTGCGAGATCCCGGGACGCACGCTGTCGCGACTCAAGCCGAAGCCACCCCTCAGCCGCACGTTGCCTCTGGGACCCGGAGGCCCGAACCGCCGCCGTAGGCCCCTCGGCATGGGCATCGAGAGGGAATACTCCCCCCAGAACTGTTGCGCCAATCACGCACAACGTGGCTTTTTCCCTCCAGCCATGCACCGTCCTGGTGCGTGTCTCGGAAAAATGCGTCCGTCTGCGTGCAAGCCCGGCGCTAACCTGTCCAGCGCATTCGGGTAAGGGCCACATAACGCATTGAAAGATGGAGCCTAGGAAACTTTGGCATCGGAACTGCTAGAAGACGAGTGAGACGGAACATGTTCTCTGCCGTTTCCGTTCTCTGACCTCCTCAGTGGTGATTCGCCCCGCGACAGCGGGGTTTTTTTTGCCCATCAGGGTGCTTCCGACCCCTTGGGACCGCCCTGCCTAGGGGGTGGTTCCCCCGGGGGCAACGCCCGGGGACTCGTCCGCGATCTCGGTGATGAAGCGCGGGGGAACCTGGATTGTGCGCTTGACGGCACAAAGCTCCATCGCCCGCAAGATGCCCTCGCGATAGCGCTCCGGGAAGCCGGGCGGGAGAGTGAGCCGTAGCAGCACCACGGCGGCAGCGGGATCGGACTGGTTCCCTTGCCATTCCAAGGCCAGCGACAGACCATCCGTGGAGATCTTCCGGGTCTGACAGAACTTGAGCGCATAGATCCCGGCGCAGGTCGCGATCGAAGAGAGGAACAGGTCGTAGGGCTGGGGCGCGCTTGCGTCCCCACCCTGCTCGGGTGACTGATCGGTGGCGATGATGAACCCCCGCACCCGCGCATCCACGCGCTGTCCCCCTGGGAAGCCGACCTCGATGCGTTCAACGCTGCTCATGTGACTGCTCCAGCTGCGGTCAATCGACGTGCCTACGGACGATCCCCCGGCTCGCCGAATCTAGGACCCAAGTCCCCGAAACGTCACCGCCTCGGGTCCAGCGCGTCAATCGTTGTCCTTGCCCCCCCCAAACATCTTCATGGGGTTAGGCATCATCTTCATCGGGTTGAAGCCGCTACCGCCGCGATCGGAACCCCGGTCCCTTCGCTCGTCCGGGTAGTCTCCGTAGGGTCCCGGCCCATAGCCCGAGTATCCCCCTGGACCACCGTAGCCTGGACCATATCCGCCGGGGTCTCCGTACCCTCGGTCCCCGTAGCCGTATCCTGGCCCCCCGTATCCGGGCCCCGGACCATAGCCGCCTTGGGGCGCGCCCCCTGCCGGTGGATAGCCGTAACCCCCTGCGGATCCTGGCCCATAGCCCGGCGGGCTGCCTGCCCCACCGTATCCGGGACCCTGGCCCATGCCAGGCCCCGCACCATAAGCCGGTCCCGAGTAATCCGGTACGTTGTAGCCTCCCCCGCCAGGCCCCTTCTGACCATAGGCGGGACCCGAGTATCCGGGCATCTGATAACCGCCTGGAGCCCCGCCGGGCCCCTGCTGACCATAGGCGGGACCCGAGTAACCCGGCACCCGATTAACGCCGGGACCCCCACCGAAACCCGCCGCCGAGGCACCGAGGCCAACCGACGCGAGCGCTGCGAGCAAGGCTCCCGCAAACATGGATTGCATAGAAATGACTCCTCTGTCACTCACTCTGGGTGTGGCGCGGCGATCCCGGCACCCCGGACGCCGTCGAAGCGAGTCGCGCGGCCCACGGGGGAGAGTGCCAAGCCGATTTCGGTCACCACTTGGACCGCGTGGCATGGTACTCGCAATTAGATGCCCCAGCACGCACTTAGGGAAATACCGAGCTCTTGAAGGTTCCCACGCGGTCGAAGTCCGTGCTCCGAGCCGCGCGGGACAGCGAAGCGAAGCCCGGGCCCGAGGCCCGCGCGTCCTAGGACCGTACGCTGATCCGATGCCGGGACGGCATTCGTTCGGCACCCTTGGACGAGGGAGCCGGTCGATCCAACACCCCGAAAGCTTCCGATGCTCTGTCCCGAACTGAACGATCAACTGACCGGACTCCTTGGGCGAACCTGGCGCCGCCAAGGGCACTATTGGCGGATCATCGACCTGCTGCCCGAGGCGGGGCTGCTGGTGCTGGAGTCGGCCGATGGGTTGCCCGCGATCCAGCTCGACCAGTTCGGGCGCGCCTCCCACCGGGCCAACGAGCTTCGCCAGATTCCGCTGTTCGACGCCGGGGGCGGACTCTCGAAAGACCTCCGGGTGCTGCTAGGGGACCTTGGCCTCCCGGCCGCGGACTTGAGCACCGCGGCGCCCCAAGTCATCTCGCAAGCAGGGCCGCCACCCGAGAGAGATCCCGGGTAGTGTCGATCCCTGGGCCAGGCCTCTCGCTGGCCACCCCAACGTGAATGCGCTCCCCGTGCCACAGCACCCTTAGCTGCTCCAGGGACTCCGCCAGCTCCAGGGGCGACCGACTCCATCCCACGTACCGTTGCAGAAAGCCTGCGCGGTAGCCGTAGAGCCCGATATGGCGCAGGAAGGGCACCGACGCCGCAAGGGTCGCACCCTTGCCCAGGAACTCGTCGCGATGCCAGGGGATCGGGGCCCGGGAAAAATAGAGGGCGAAGCCAGCCGCGTCGGTCACCACCTTGACCACGTGGGGGTCGAACAGCGTCTCGGCCTCGGTGATGGGGTAGGCCAACGTGGCCACGCCGACGCCGGGGCGCTCTGCGAGATCCGAGGCCACCTGGTCGATCAGGGCCGGGGGCATGGTCGGCTCGTCCCCCTGGAGGTTGACCACGATCGTCGCCTCTTCCCATCCGCGGGCCTCGATCACCTCGGCGACCCGGTCCGACCCACTGCCGTGGTCCGCTCGGGTCATTACGGCCTCGGCCCCGAAGGCGGCGCAAGCGTCCAGGATGCGTCTATCGTCGGTGGCCACGATCACCTCCTCCGCTCTGCTTCTTCGGGCCTGCTCCACCACATGCTGGATCATGGGCTTGCCCGCCAGTGGCAGCAGGGGCTTACCAGGCAACCTGGTGGAGCCGTAGCGCGCCGGGATCACGACCTTGAACCCGCCAGAACCTTGCGAGTGGGACGCCGAGCCAACGGGTGGGGTGACACCGCTCAAGGCTTGGGAACCTCCTCATCGGCGGCCAGCTCCCGGGCCTCCTCCTCCAGCATGACGGGGATATCGTCGCGGATCGGATAGGCCAGGCGGTCGCCTCGGCAGATCAGCTCCTGGGCCGCCTTGTGGTAGACGAGGGGGCCTTTGCAGAGGGGACAGACCAAGATGTCCAGCAGCTTCTTGTCCATGGGTCAGACCTTTGGGATGAAAAGAGAGTCGAGCCGAGCAACCAGGGTGTCGGCAAGGGCCGAATTCGGCACGGCACGCACCGGGCAATACCAATGATTGCGGGCGCCAAACTTAGCGCACTTCACCGCGTCTTTCTCGGTCATCAGCACCGGCCCCGGCGGCCACGCCGCCAGGTCCTTGGGGGTGAAGGCGTGGTGGTCGGCATAGGGCCACTCCTCGACCAGCATGCCATGGGCACGCAACAGGGCGAAGAATCGGCCGGGGTTCCCGATGCCCGCGACCGCCGTGACCCGAAGGCCCCGGAATGCGCTCAAAGGGCGAGTCGCTCCCGGGTCCAGCAGGCTCACCGCCGAATCGGGCTCCAAGGTGAAGCCGTAGTCTCCCCCCCCTGCGCCGTTGCGCACGACCAGATCGACGCTCGCGAGTCGGCCCCGCGGCTCCCGCAGAGGCCCCGCCGGCAGGCAGCGGCCGTTGCCCAGTCCCCGGTCCCCGTCGACGACGGCCACCTCCAGGTCCCGTTCGAGCCGGTAGTGCTGGAGCCCATCGTCGCTGATGATGAGGTCACAGCCGTGGCGGGCCACTGCGAGCTGCCCGTCCGCCACCCGGTCCGGCCCAGCGATCACCGGGCAGATACCGCGCCGGGCCAGCAGCGCTGGCTCATCGCCCACGAGGTCTGGATCGTCGTCCGGGGTCACCGACCTCGGCCAGTCCCGACCCCCGCCTCGATAGCCGCGGATGAGGATGGCGGGCCGCAGTCCCCGCTCCAGCGCCATCTCCGCCACGAGCAGGACCAGCGGGGTCTTTCCGGTCCCCCCGACGGTGAGATTTCCCACCACGACCACCGGGCATGGCAGACGCCAGGTCTTGAAGCAACCGCTGCCGTACAGACGGCGACGCAACCGCGCGACCCCACAATAGAGCCAGCTCAGGGGCAGCAAGGCCAACGACAACGGGTGGCGACCGTACCAGACGGCGGCGGGGTTCATGCCGCGGCCCCCCGTCGCACCGGGACCCCGACTTCCGCGGAATCGGACGCCCCGGTCTCGGTCTCGACCCCGGGGGTGCGGCTGGCCGTCTCGCCTCCCTGTCCCCGCGCTGCGGTCCCTTGCGTCGCGTCGCGGCCAGCTCGTCCGCGCAGGGCCCCACCGACCATCAGTCGTCCACCGACTCGGTCGCACTGTGAAACTGGAGCCGATATAGCCGTGAATAGTAGCCGTCCCGGGCCAACAGATCCGCGTGCCGGCCCTGCTCGACAATGCGGCCCTCCTCGAGGACCAGAATCCGGTCCGCATTCTCGATGGTGGAGAACCGGTGGGCGATCATCAGGGTCGTGCGCCTCGCCATGAGTTCGGCCAGGGCCGCCTGGATGTGACGCTCCGCCTCCGTGTCCAAGGCCGAAGTGGCCTCGTCCAGGATCAGTATCGGGGCATCCTTGAGCATGGCGCGAGCGATGGCGATGCGCTGCCTCTGCCCGCCCGAGAGCAGCACACCCCGGTCGCCCACCCGCGTCTCGAAGCCCTGGGGCAGCTCGCGAATGAAGACCAGGGCATGGGCCGCCTCCGCCACCTGCTCCAGCTCCCCCTGGCAGGGGGGCGCGGGCAGCCCGTAGGCGATGTTGTTGGCGATGGTGTCGTTGAAGAGCACCACGTCCTGGCTGACCAGGGAGATCTGATCCCGCAGGCTCTTGAGCGACAGCTCCCGGATGGGGATGCCGTCGATCAGGATCTCGCCGGCCGTGGGGTCGTAGAAGCGCGGCAGCAGGCTTGCGATGGTACTCTTGCCGCTGCCCGAGCGGCCCACCAGGGCCACCTTCTCACCGGACTCCAGCACCAGGTCGAGGTCCCGAACCGCGGGGGCCTTGTCCTCCGCGTAGACGTGGGTCACCCCCCGGTACTCGATGCGGCCCTGGGCACGGCCCAGCACACGGGTACCCGTGTCGGACTCCAGCTCCGAGTCCAACAGCTCGAACAGGGTCTCCGCGGCGATGATGCCCCGCTGCAGATGGACATTGACCCCCGTGAGCCGCTTGATGGGGGGCAGCAGCAGACCCATGGCCACGACGAAGGACATGAAGGTGCCCACCGAGATGTCCTCCTTGAGCCCCTGCATGGTCGAGAGATAGACGATCACCGCGATGGCGAGGGCCGAGATCAGCTGAACCAGGGGGACGCTTGCCGCCTCGGTGGCGATCATCTTCATCTGCAGCGAGCGGGTCTTCTCGTTGATGAAGCCGAAGTGGGCCGCCTCGTAGTCCTGTCCGCCGAAGGCCTTGACCACCCGGTGGGCGTCGATCGCCTCCTGGGCCACGTGGGTGAGCTCACCCACCCGGTCCTGGATGCTGCGCCCATAACGCCGGAACCGCTTGCTGGCGTATTTGACCGCGGCCGCCATCACCGGGCCGAGGATCAGGAAGATGGCCGACAGGGTCGCGTTGAGCCACAGCATGTAGCCCATGAGGCCGATGACGGTGAACCCGTCGCGAACCAGGGTCGTGACAGCGGTGGTCGCGGCCGTGTTGACGTTCTCCACGTTATAGGTGAGCTTGGCGAGGATGTGACCCGAGCCATGGCGGTCGTAGTAGCGGGTCGGGGCGCGCAGCAGGTGCTCGAACATGGCCTGGCGCAGGTCAGCCACCACCCGGCGGCCTACCCAGCTCAGGAAATAGGTGTTGATGAACCCGGCGATGCCGCGCACGATGAAGAGTCCCAGCAGGATCAGCGGCATGGTGCGCACCACCGTCTCGTCCTTCTCGATGAAGCTGCCATCGATCAGCGGCTGCATCAGCGCGGCGAACAGGGGCTCGGTGGCGGCGAACGCGAGCATGCCCAGGATTGAGACCGCGAACGTCCGCCAGTAGGGTCGAGCGTAGCCGAGCAGGCGCCAATAGATCTGTCGCGAGGGGATCCCGCCGGGGCGGGGCTCCGAGATCACCGGGCCTGTCCCGCGCCGCCGGTGCCGCCGCGCCGGTCGACGCCCTCCCCGCCACCTCGGGAAGCGCCGAAGGCGATGCGTCGCAGCCCCAGCTCCGCGGCGGCGTCCATGGCGGTCATCACCGCCTGATGGGGGGTGTTCGCGTCCGCCAGGATCAGCACAGGCAGGGCTTGCTCCCCGGGAGGGCGGTCACCGAGGGCGCCATTGAGGGCGCGCACCAGTGTCAGTGGGTTGCGGTCCACGACCGCGCGGTCGTTCACGAAGAAGTTGCCCGCCTGATCGATCAGGATGCGGATCTGTTCCTGCTCTTGGGCCGGGACATCCTCGCCCTGGGCCTGGGGCAGCTGCACCCGCAGCCGCGCCTCGTCCTTGAAGGTCGTGGAGACCATGAAGAAGATCAGGAGCAGGAACACCACGTCGAGCAACGGCGTGAGGTTGATCTCAGGGGGCCGACGGCGGTAGGGGCGCAGATTCACGGGGCCTCCTCGCGATCGGCGCGCTCCCCCTTGAGGACCTCCACCAGGCGCAACGCCTGCTCCTCCATGTCGAGCGCGATCCGGTCCACCTTGCTCTCGAGGAAGCGGTGAAAGAGGAGGGTGGGAATCGCCACCGAGAGCCCCGCGGCGGTCGTGAGCAGGGCGGTGGAGATGCCCCCCGCCAAGAGCCCGGCGTTGCCGGTGCCCGCGTTCATGATGACCCCGAAGATGTCGATCATGCCGAACACGGTACCGAGCAACCCCAGCAGCGGGGCGACCGAGGCGATGGTTCCGAGGGTGTTGAGGTAACGCCCGAGCTGGGCCACGACGTGACGACCGGCATCGCCGATGGCCTCCTTCATCACCTCCCTGGAGTGGTTGCGATTCGCAAGACCCGCTGCCAGCATGCGACCCAAGGGGGACGCCTCGCGGATCTCATCGATACGTTCGTCCGTAAGCTGGCCCTGACGGTAGAGTTGCCAGATTCCCGTCACCAGCTTGTCCGGCATGATGCGGGAGCGCCGCAGCGTCCAGCCGCGCTCGACGACAATGGCGGCGGCGATCACGGAACAGGCGGCGATTGGCCACATGAGCCATCCGCCGGCTTGCATCAACTCGAGCAAGGGAATACCTCGGTGCTTTGGGCAACGGCAGGGACCTGGCTTCCAGGCGCCCGGCCCCGACTCGGTGCCCTGCGGGAGCCAGATATCCGGGCATGATACTCGAAAGCGCGGGGTACCAAGTCCATGAGGGACTCACTCCGGGACCCGGTGCGTCCACAGCCGCCCGGCGCGCTCGCGCCAGGACCAGGGCCCGTGGACGGAGCCATCCGCGTCCAGGTGCAGCTCGATAGCCCCGCTCCTTCCGGTGCTCAGTGCCCGGATGCCCCGCATCGCGACCCGTTCCCGAACCTCGCGCGCGGGGAAGCCGAAGGGGTTGGCATAGCCGGCGGAGTACAGCACCAGGCTCGGTCCCACCGCATCGAGGAAACGGGAGCCGCTGGAGGTGGCGCTCCCGTGGTGGCCGGCTACCAGCACGTCGCTCGCCAGCGCGTGCCACTGCTCCCGTACCAGGCGTGCCTCCACCGTCCGGCCGATATCGCCGGGAAGCAGCACCGAGCGCCCACCCGCCTCGATGCGCAGCACGCAAGAGGCGTCGTTACCCTCTCCCGGCAGCTCTCCCGGATGCAGGAAGCGGAAGCGCACGCCGGACCACTCCCACCCCTGCCCCGCGCGGCAGGGCTCGACCGTGGCCAGCCCGACGGCCTCGGGCTCACCACTGAGGATCCGGGCCACCGGCAGACGCCCCAGCAGACCTGCCGCCCCGCCGGTGTGATCCCGGTCCGCGTGGCTCAGCACCAGGGCATCGACCCGCTCCACCCCCCGGGCGAGCAGGAAGGGGACTACCACCAGGGTACCCGTGTTGAATCCGCTGTCGAATCCCGGGCCGGTGTCATAGACGAGGACGCCGTCTCGCGTGCGAATTACGGCAGACAGGCCCTGACCCACGTCCAACAGGGTGACCCAGGCCTCTCCCGGTCCCGGCGCCGGGGGACGCAGGAGGAGCACCGGGAGGGCCAGCACCAGCCCCAACCAGCGACCCGGCAGGCCATGGGGGGCGAGCAGCAGGCCCATCCCAAGCGCAGCAGACGCCCAGACCCACCACGGGCGTTCGGAGAGGCTCGCCGCCACCCAGGGCCAGGCGGCGACGTGCTCAAGGCCCTGGATGCACCAGGCGAGCAGGTCTGCGACCCAGACGAGCGGCGCACCCAGCCCTGGGATCAGGGAGAGCAGGCCCGTCACCAGGACCATCGGCAGGAGCACGAGACTGAAGAAGGGCACGGCGACCAGGTTCACCAGGGGCGAGATGAGGGACGCCCTCCCGAAGAGGGCGAGCAGCAGGGGCAGGAGCCCGATGCCGACCACCCATTGGGCACGCCCCCAACGGGTCCCGAGGTCGCGGCCCGGCAGACGCCCCCCAAGGGCGAAGAGGAGTACTGCCACAGCCCCGAAAGACAGCCAGGCCCCGTAGGAAAGGACCGCGCCGGGGTCCACCAGCAGCACCCCCGCGAGGGCCAGGCTGAAGGCGTGCCACGGCCTCAGGGTGCGCGCCCAAATCAGCGCAGCAAGGACCACCGCCAGCATCACCAGGGCGCGTTGCGTCGAGACCGCGAAGCCCGCGAGTCCCGCGTAGGCCAGGGCGGCGAATATCGCACCCAGCGCCCCTGCCCGCGGCGCCGCGAGGGCAAGGACCAGGCGTGGGCTGAGACCCCATAGCCGGCACACCAGGAAGTAAGCCGCCGCGGCGATGAGACCCACGTGCAGACCGGAGATGGCGACCAGGTGATTGGTGCCCGTGCGGGTCAGGATCTCCCAGTCCTGGGGCTCGAAAGCAGAACGCTCGCCGATCGTGAGGGCCTGGACCAGTCCGAGTGCCGGATGGTCCTGGAGGACGCCCGAGAGGTGTATCGCCAACTTCTGACGCAAGCGATCCAACCTGTGGCCGCCGGGCCCCGGGTCCAGGAGCAACGGATCCGTGCCGGCCCTGCGCAGATTTCCCGTGGCCGCGACCCGCTGCTCGAACAACCAACGCTCGTAGTCGAACCCCCCGGGGTTGGAGAACCCGTGGGGCGGCTTCAGCCGCGCTGGCAGCCGCCAACGCTCCCCCACCCAGAGATCCGCGGGGCCACGGTACCAGGACAGCCGCACCAGGCCACGGAAGGGGACCTCCGAGAGCCCGCCGTGCCGATCCTCGACCAGGGTTCGCTCGACACGGAACAGGAAGCGCTTGGCGAACCCGGTGTCGGCCGGGATCGACGCGACTCGCCCCTCGATGATGAGGGGCCTGCGTGCAAGGTCCTCCGGGAACGGCGACCAGGCCAGAGTTCCCGCCTGGAGTAAGGCCCACAGGACGCCCAAAACGGCAAGGCCGAGTGGTTTCGCCAGCCGCGACCAAGGAAGCGACAGCGAAAGTAGGGCCAGCCCCGCCAGGGGAAGGGCGACCCAGCGGGGTGGTACCTGGGGAAGCAGATAGAAGGCGCCCACGCCAACAGCGAAGGCGAGACCCAGGGACGCCAGACTCAGGGAACGCGCACCGCGGACCTTCCGAGCAGCCCCATCGGGCTCGGGCGACTCCCGGCGCCCGCCACTGTGAGGCGGGGGGTGATGTCTGTCGTCGACCTCGCCGACGGCTTCGGCCAGGGAGTGCCGAGTCGAGCGCGACGTTGCGGCGCCCCCGTTCACCGGAGTCAGACTACCGCGGACGGGCCCGACAAAGGAATTTCGCGGTGCGTCCCGTATACTTCGCGACCGACGCTCATCCAAGAACCACGCCGGGTCGTCATGTGAAACGCTGGCTGAGGCGCAACCTGCCGAACCCCAGGGCCATCCGGGAGAACCGGAACCTCTCGGTCTTCGGCAAGCTGCTGCACGATCCCAACCTTTGGCACCTGAACCGCCGCTCTGCCGCCGGTGCCTTCGGGGTGGGCCTCTTCATGATGTACATGCCGCCGATCGGCCAGATGCTCATGGCGGCCGCGGCGGCCATCCTGCTGCGGGTCAACCTGCCGATCTCGGTAGCCCTGGTGTGGATCACCAACCCCCTGACCATCCCCCCGATGTTCTACTTCGCGTACCTGGTGGGCTGCGCGATTCTCGGCGCCCCCGCAGTCGATTTCAGCCTGGAGTTCTGGGCCGATTGGCGCAACTGGATTGCCGTGCTCAGCCCTCTGGGCGTCGGCATGCTGGTGTGTGCCACCGTCTGCTCGGCGGCTGGATACTTCGGGGTGCAGGCCCTGTGGCGCTGGAACCTGATCTGCGAGATCCGCCATCGCAAGGAGCGCTTTCAGGCCATGGGCGGGCCCACCGCCGCCATCTCCCCCAAGGGCGCCAAGGCCAGGGCACCGTCCTCCAGGCGCCAAACCTGATCCATCCGCGCCGCCAGCCGCAGGTCGTGGGTGACGACGATGAGGGCGGTGCCGATGTCCGCGTTGAGCTCGAGCATGAGGGCATAGACCTGGGCGGCCGTGTGGCTGTCCAGATTGCCGGTGGGCTCGTCGGCGAGTAGACAGGCGGGGCGCGTCACCAGGGCCCGGGCAATGGCGGCCCGCTGCCGCTCGCCCCCGGAGAGCTCGGAGGGCTTGTGGCGGCCTCGATGCTCAAGCCCCACCCGCTCCAGCACGGCGGCCGACTTCCGCTTAGCCTCGGCGGGCGACTCTCCGCCGATGAGCAGCGGCATGGCCACGTTCTCCAGGGCGGTGAACTCAGGGAGAAGATGATGGAACTGGTAGACGAAGCCCAGGTGTCGGTTGCGCATCCGGCCGCGCCGCACCTCCGAGAGCCGTCCCACGTCCTGCCCCTGCCAAGTCAGGGTCCCCGCGGAGGGACGCTCCAGCCCGCCCAGACAGTGCAGCAGGGTGCTCTTACCCGAACCGGAGGCCCCGACGATGGCCACTCGCTCCCCGGCCCTCACCTGGAAATCCACCCCCTTGAGGACCTCCACTTCCAGGGGTCCCTGGCGGAAGGTCTTACACAGGCCCCGGGCCTGAAGCACGGTCCCGCCCCGGTGCGCGCCTCCGTCACTCATAGCGCAGGGCCTCGGCGGGTTGGGTGTTGGCGGCGCGCCAGGCGGGGTAGAGGGTGGCGATCACCGACATGAGGAAGGCCGCCGCGGCGATGACGACGACATCGGACCCATGGACGTCGGAGGGTAGCTCGCTGATGTAATAGATGGTCGGATCCAGGAAGTGGATGCCCGCAAGTCCCTCGATCCCGGCGATGATGGACTCCAGATTGAGGGCGAGCAGGACACCGGCGATCACCCCGATCAGGGTCCCCACGAATCCGATCGCGGTCCCCTGGACCATGAAGATCCCCATGACCCGCCCCGGCGAGGCACCCAGCGTGCGCAGCACGGCGATGTCCGACTGTTTGTCGGTCACCACCATCACCAGGGTGGAGACGATGTTGAACGCGGCCACGGCCACGATGAGGAACAGGATGATGCTCATCATCCGCTTCTCCACGGCCAGGGCCCGGAAGAAGTTGGCGTGGACCTGGGTCCAGTCCACCACGCGGTAGACACCCCCGAGGTCATAGGCGATCTCCCGCGCCAGCTTGGGGGCCAGCCACAGATCCGCGAGCTTGAGCCGGATTCCCGAGACCTTCTCCCCGAGGGTCATCAGCTTGGCGGCATCGTTCATCTGGATGAAGGCGGCGTTGCGGTCATAGTCCGCCATGCCGACGGCGAACAGACCACTCACGGTGAAGCGCTTCAGCCGCGGCATGATCCCCACGGGCGTGGCACTGACCTGGGGCGTGACCACGGTGACCTTGTCCCCCACCCCGACCCCGAGATAGCTCGCCAGGTCCCGCCCGAGGATGATCTGGAATCCCCCGTCCACCAGGTCGTCCACGGATCCTTCCACCATGTCCCGGCGCAGCTCCGACACCTGATCCTCCTCGTCGGGCAGGATACCCCGGACCAGGGCGCCGCTCACGTTGGAGCCCCCCACAAGCATGGCCTGGACTTCCACGAAGGGTGCCGCCCCCACCACGTCCGGGTGGGTCCGCAGCTGCGCCAGCACGGGCTGCCAGTCCGCCATGCCGCCGTAGGGATCAGAGAGGGTGGCGTGGGAGGCCATGGCGAGGATGCGGTCCCGGATCTCCTTGTGGAAACCGTTCATCACCGACAGCACCACGATGAGCGCCGAGATCCCCAGCATGATCCCCAGCATGGAGATCAGGGAGATGAAGGAGATGAAGTGATTACGGCGCTTGGCGCGCGTGTAGCGCAGGCCGATGTAGAGCGGGAGGGGGTGAAACATGGCGCGGCATTTAACCACACCTGGCTGTCCGCGTGGCGTGCGGTCGCAGCATGATCCGATGGGAGATCAGAGCACGGCGCGTGACGCGAGGCCCTCCACCTCAGCCGCCGAGGAGCTCTTCACCGCCCATATAGGGCCGCAGGGCATGGGGGATCGTGATCCGGCCATCCCCCCGCTGATAGTTCTCCAGCACCGCCACCAGGGTGCGCCCCACCGCCAGACCGGATCCGTTGAGCGTGTGCAGGAGCTCCGGCTTGCCGGTCTCGGGATTGCGCCAGCGGGCCTGGAGTCGGCGCGCCTGGAAGTCCCCGAAGTTGCTGCAGGAGGAGATCTCCCGATAGGTCTCCTGGGCGGGGAGCCAGACTTCCAGATCGTAGGTCTTTCGAGAGGAAAAGCCGAGATCGCCGGCACACAGGCTCACCACCCGATAGGGCAGCCCCAGCCGCCGCAGGATGGCCTCCGCGTGGCCGGTGAGCGCCTCCAGGGCCTGGAAGGAGTCCTCGGGCCGCACCGCCTGGACCAGCTCCACCTTCTCGAACTGGTGCTGCCGGATCATGCCCCGGGTGTCCTTCCCATGGGAGCCTGCCTCGCTCCTGAAGCAAGGGGTGTGGGCGACCCAGCGACACGGCAGGGCGTCGGCGTCGACGATGACGTCCCGCACCAGGTTGGTGACGGGCACCTCGGCGGTAGGGATCAGATAGAAGTCGCGCCCGCCCGAGGCGCCGAGGGGCACCTTGAACAGATCCGCCTCGAACTTGGGGAGCTGGCCGGTGCCGTAGAGGCTATCCGCGTTGACGAGATAGGGGACATAGGCCTCGGTATAGCCGTGCTCGCGGGTGTGGACATCGAGCATGAGCTGGATCAGGGCGCGGTGGAGCCGTGCCAGGGGTCCCGTCAGGACCACGAAGCGGGACCCGGTGAGCTTGGCCGCCGCATCGAAGTCCATCCCGCCGAGGGCCATGCCCAGGTCCACATGGTCCTTGGGGATGAAGTCGAAGTGGGTGGGCTCCCCCCAGCGCCGCTCCTCCCGGTTGTGGGTCTCGTCGGCCCCGTCGGGGACGCTCTCGTGGGGCAGATTGGGCAGGCTGAGGGCGATCTCGGTCAGCTCCCCTTGAATGGCGGCCAGTCGTTCCTCGGCCGCCTTGAGCCGGTCCCCGAGTTCCGCCACCTCGGCGAGCAGGGGCGCGACGTCCTGGCCCGCCGACTTGGCCTTGCCGATGGACTTGGCGCTGGTGTTGCGACGGTTCTGAAGCTCCTGCACCTGAACCTGAAGGTCCTTGCGCTCGGCCTCCAACGCCGCCAGGCGGGTCCAGTCCAGGGTGACACCACGACGGGCGATCTCGGCGGCGACCCGGTCCAGGTCGGTGCGTAGGAGGCGTGGGTCTAACATGGAAGGTCCTCGATCTCGGCGCCGTGGGCAAGGGGGCGCCCCACCCCATCGGTGGCGACGATTCTACACCGCGCGTGAAGGTTGCCGGATGGCGCGCGGCATCCGTCGATCGACACCGCGCGGGTTGCCGCGGCCCCCCGCCGAGGCTCCCGGGGGAATGACACCCGCGGCGGAGCCAAGGAGACGCGCGTCTCCTTGGCTCCCACGGGGAGCGGGATATATTGGCGCTTCCCTATGGACGGAGCAGGCAGAGGGGGACCAGCATCTCGGACTCCGTGAGCCCTCCGTGCTGGCCGATGAGGTGGTGACGCTCCTCGAAGGGCAGCCATTGGCGAATCACCCGATGTCCCTTGGGCAGCAGGCAATAGTCGCCGATGCGCTCGCCAAAGCGGGGATGCGCGGGGCCCGGACCGAAGAAGCCAGCTTCCCGCAGCAGCGGGCTCGGCCTCACCTCGACAAGGGCCCCCAGGGGTCCGGCACAATAGTCGAGAAAGGCCGACTCCTGCCCCGCCCTGAGATAGGCAAACGCGGCACGACCCTCGCCGCAGAGGGGCAGGGACAGACACGCCGCCAGCCGTGGGTGGTCCGCCAGGTCGATCAGATCCCCCGGCCCCGCGTCCACTTGGCCGTGGTCGGCGCACACCACCACGAGGGTGTCCGTGCCGGCAACGCGGTCCAGGAGTTCCTCGAGCGCCGCCTCCAGCACGCCGAGATGGTCGGCCGCGGCCCGGCTCTCCATGCCCTGGTGATGACCGATGGAGTCCAGCTCCGGCCAGTAGACGTAGACATACTTCGGCTCCGGGTGCCGTCGCAGGAGCCGCGCGGTGTGGCGCACCAGCCCCGAGAGCCCCTCGTAGCCCACCACCCGGGCGGCGCCCGTGTGGGCCAGGTTGAAGTCCGAGCGGGCGATCCGCTTCGAGGTGACCACCCAGGAGCGGGTCGCGATGCGGCCGAACAAGGAGCGAGCGCCGAACAGCCGCGCCGTGTCGACACCCGCGGCACGGTAGGGGACGCCCCCGAATCTGGGGGTCCCGGGCAGAACCGTCATCACGCATCCGAGCTCCCCTATCCAGGTGTGCCAGCCGGTCAGCCCGTGCCGATAGGGGGCGTCACCCGTGAGGTAGGTGGGGATGGCGCTGGCGGTGGTGGAGGGGAAGACCGAGGTGATGACCCCCAGCCGATGCCTGGACAGGAGTCCGCCCGGAGAGCGACGTGCCAGCCACCGATCCCCCAGACCGTCGATCACCACGAGAACCAGGTTGGTCGCGGCGGCGAGGGCGTCGGGCGACAGCAACCGCAGGGGAGGATGCTCCAACGGTCCGCCACGGGCCTGGATCAGGGTGGCGACCAGGTTGAGGATGCCGCCCCCGTCATAATCGGGCGCGACACCCGCTTGGGATTGTCCAGCCAGGACGGAGGTCATAGACGCAGCTCTGCGAGCCCAACGTGCCGCGACGGCACCCCGTCCGGCAAGGCTAGCACCCTCGGGCCGCCCCACGCGCATCCCCCGGCGGATGCGCCTCGCCGCCGACGAGAGGCCTGGGCGCAGTTGAGCGAATGCCCCCCTGGTGCCCGATCAGCCCGCGTCCCGAGCGGCGCGCATCCGCGCGTACCGGTCCGCTCAAGCCGATTCGGGGTCGAGCGGCCCGGGCTGGGACCCGCTCAGCCCGCGCGTCTTACCATTGGTCCCCTTCGGTCGGCGGGCGGGGCGCGCGGCGGGAGCAACCTTCTTCGGGGTCGCCTTGGAGGTACCGCCGGACCGCGTCTTCCGAACAGGAGAAGCCGCCGACGGGGTTGCACTCGCGGCGGCACCCCGCTTCGCCGGGGCCGTCTTTCGGGCCGGTCGCGGCTTCTTGGGGGGCGCGATCTGCCCTGGGTCCTGGGCCTCATGAGAGGCACCCGCCCGGACCCCTTCCCCCGGACCGGCCTTCACGGACCCGACCTCGGTCGGCCCCTCGGGCGCGAACGAGGGCAATCGTATCGCCTCGGTCCCCCGTGCCCCCACCCCACCCGGGGCCGGAGTCGGCAGGCCCGGGGAGCCGGATACGGGGGGTGCGCCAGCGGCGGGGGCCGGAGACCCACTGATGGGCGACCCACCCGGGGGCGAGGCGCTGGATCCACCACTACGCCGGCGATCCCAGAGCCCCTTGAGCCGCCCCATAAGCCCCATCAGACCTCCAATCAGCCAGAACAGCGCCGAGACCAGGAGGCCCCAGACCCACAGTAGGGCCCGTAGCCAGCGGGGCGTGGGCTTGGGCGCCCTCGCCATGGTCGGGGCGGTCGCGGGCATACCGCCGGGCAGTCCCTTCGGGGCCGGCGCACCAACCTCCGTCTCGAAGTAACGCTGGGAGAGCTCGATCTCCCCGGTCTCCGTCTCCACCAGATAGAAGCGCCGGCGCATGGAGATACAGCCGAGCGGGATCACGATCACCGCCAGCAGGGTCCCCACGGAGGCGCCAAAGAAGACCGACACCGCCATACCCTGGAAGATGGGGTCGAACATGAGGGTCCAGGCACCCCCGATGGTGGTGAGCGAGGTGATCAGGATGGGCCGCATGCGGATCTCCGCCCCCGTCAGGGCCGCATCGGTCACATTGCGCCCCTTGGCCACCTCGATCTTGACGAACTCCACGATCAGGATCGATTGGCGCACGATGATGCCGCCCAGGGCGATCAGACCGATCATCGAGGTGGCGGTGAACTCGGCACCCATGATCCAGTGCCCCGGGATGATGCCGATGAGGGTGAGCGGGATCGGGGCCATGATGAGTCCGCTGAGCGCCAGGTCCCGAAACTGCCAGACTATGAGGCCATAGATCAGCAGGAGCGCCGCCATGAAGGCCAGCCCCATGTCCCGGAAGGTCTCGTAGGTCACGGTCCACTCGCCCGTCCACTCGAAACCGGAGACGGAGTCGTCCTTGGGCGGCCCGATCAGTCCCCAGGGCATACCGGTGATCTGGGCGCCGTCGGCCGACCGGTAATCCTTCAGTCTGTCCTCGACGCCGAACATGCCGTAGATGGGGGCCCCCAGGAAGCCCTCCATCTCGCCCACCACATACTCCATGGGACGCAGATCCTTGTGATAGATGATCGGGTCCTCGGGAACCTTGACGAAGTGGCCCAACTCCGCCAGGGGGACGATCTCGCCGCTCGGGGTGGCGATGGGCAGGCTTCCCAGCCGCGAGAGCTGGGCACGGTTGGCAAGCGGCACCTGGAGGACGATGTAGGTGGGCTCGAGCACGGTGCCACGCTTGACGTCGCCGAGCCGGAAGCCGCCCATCGCCATGGCGATGTTCTGATTGACCGCATCCACCGAGACCCCGCGACGCACCGCCTTTTCCGTGTCGACCTGGAACCGCCAGTAGTCGTGGGGCTCCGCCATGTAGGTATCCACGTCCACGATGTTCGGGACCTCCGCGAAGATCCCCCGGAGGTCCCGCGCGGTCTGTCGACGTACCTCGGCCGTCGGCCCATAGACCTCCGCCACCACGGTCTGGAGGACGGGCGGCCCAGGCGGCATCTCCACCACGGCGATGCGCGCCCCAAGGGACTCGGCCACCGGGGTCAGGAGGGTCCGGGCGGCGGTTGCGATGGCATGGCTGCCGCGCTCCCGCTCCTTCTTGTCCTTGAGCATCACCAGCAAGTCCCCCTCCCAGGGGTTCTGGCGCAGGTAGTAGTGACGCACCATGCCGTTGAAGTTAAACGGCTGGGACGTCCCGGCGTAGGTTTGGACGGCGGTCACCTCCGGGATCTCGCGCACCTTGTTGGCCAGCTCATGGAGGACGTTCGCGGTGACCGGAAGGGCGGTGCCCTCTGGCAGGTTCACGACCACGCTGAACTCCGGCTTGTTGTCGAAGGGCAGCATCTTCACGGGCACCGTCTGCGTATAGAACAAGGCGCAGACAGCAGCGGTCCCCGCGATGATCCCGAC
>Ga0316577_10000039_pt1 | contig 28746 bp, 16 predicted proteins | sample S5NA_FD_203073 | JGI IMG/M metagenome (GOLD analysis project Ga0316577, IMG submission 203073) | Rhizosphere microbial communities from salt marsh grasses in Alabama, United States - S5-7_050615r2r1 | ecosystem: Host-associated > Plants > Roots > Rhizosphere | place: USA: Alabama | collected... | reverse complement strand
CGTCCCCGTCACGGCCAGCCCGAACTTCGGTTCCGGGTCGTCGACCGAGTGGCCCCCGACGATCTCGATCCCGGCCTCGCGCGCGACCTCGGCCGCCCCGGCCAGGATCCGTTCGAGCACCGCGAGGTCGAGGCGCTTCGTGGGGAACCCGACGACGCTCAGGGCGAAACGGGGGACCGCGCCCATCGCGTAGATGTCGCTCAGCGAGTTGGCGGCGCTGATCGCCCCGAAGTCGAAGGGGTCGTCGCAGATGGGCGTGAAGAAGTCGACGGTCTGGACGATCGCGAGGTCGTCGCCGAGGCGGTAGACGGCGGCGTCGTCGGCGGTGGCGATCCCGACGAGCACGCTCGGGTCGGCGGTGGGGGGGAGCGAGCGCAACACCGTCTCCAGCTCCTGTGGGCGCATCTTGCACGCGCACCCCAGCCCCTGGGTGTAGCGGGTGAGGCGCACCGTCCCCGCCTCGCCGACGGTGGCCGCCGGCGTGTCCTCGTGACCGCGCAGGCGCTCGACGGCATCAGCGACGACCCCCGCCGCCTCGTCGATTTCGCGCTCGGTCGTGCCGCGGCCGACGGAGAAGCGGACCGTGCCCATCGCCTCGCGTACCGGCACCTTCATCGCCTGGAGCACGGTCGAGAGGTCGACGCCGTCGGCATGGCAGGCCGCGCCGGCGGAGGCGGCCACCCGGTGTCCGATCTCGGCCAGCAGCGTGGCGGCGTCGACCGAGGCGAAGCAGACGCTCAGGGTGTTCGGCAGCCCGCGGTCCGGGTCGCCGTTGACGCGGACCGGACCGAGCCGCTCCTCGAGCCGGACCCGGAGGCGGTCGCGGAGCGCGCGGGTGTGGCGGCCGGTCTCCTCGAGCCGGGCCCCGGCCAGCTCGGCGGCCTTCCCGAGCCCCACGATCTCGAGCACGTTCTCGGTGCCCGCGCGGCGTCCGGCCTCGTGCGCGGCCCCGTGGACGAGCTTGGGCAGCGCGCGGCCCGAGCGGATGTAGAGCGCGCCCACGCCCTTGGGAGCGTAGAGCTTGTGCCCGGCCACGCTCAGGAAGTCGACCCCGAGCTCGTCGACGCGCACCGGGATCTTGCCCACCGACTGCGCGGCGTCGGTGTGCACGAGGATCCCGCGCTCCCGGGCCAGGGCGGCGATCTCCGCGATCGGCTGGACCGAGCCCACCTCGTTGTTCGCGTGCATCACCGTGATCAGGATGGTCTCGGGGGTGATGGCGCGCGCGACCTCTTCGGGGTCGACGTGTCCGCTCCCGTCGACGGGCAGGTAGGTGACGTCGAACCCCTCGTCCGCGAGCGCCTGGCACGGCTCGATGACCGCCGGGTGCTCGATCGCCGTCGTGATGACGTGGCGGCCGCGGCCGCGCCTCGCCGAGGCCACGCCCTTGATCACGGTGTTGTTCGACTCGGAGCCCCCGCTCGTGAAGAGCACCTCCTCGGGACGTGCCCCGAGGAGATCGGCCACCTGCCGGCGAGCGGACTCGACCGCCTGACGGGCAGCGACGCCGTAGGGGTGGCTGCTGGACGGGTTGCCGAAGTGCCGATGCAGGAACGGCAGCATGGCCTCGGCCACCGCCGGGTCGATCGGAGTGGTGGCGTTGTAATCGAGGTAGATCGGGGACTCGGCCATTGGCGTCAGGTCTCGAATTACATCATGACCCTCACCCCCCGTCGCCCGCTACTCGCGGAGGGGGTGTTCGGGGGACAATCCGTGGGGGCGGCGACCGGGGATCTGGCAAGGGAGAATCCATGATCTGCACCACCGGGCTCTCCCCGGGTGCGTCCGGGTCCCCTCGCCCCTGAAGCCGGAGGGCGCGCCATGTCCGACACCGAGACCCTCGTCACGCTTCTTCGGGGCGCCGAGCGTATCCTCATCTTCACCGGGGCCGGAGTGTCCACTGGGAGCGGCATCCGCGACTTCCGCGGGCCGCAGGGGGTGTGGAAGACGCGGCAGCCGGTCTACCTCGACGACTTCCTCGCCTCCGAGTCGGCCCGCGTCGAGTACTGGGACCAGAAGCTCGAGGCCTGGCCGTCGTTCCGCGACGCCCGGCCGAACGCGGCCCACGTGGCCGCGGTGGCCCTGGAGCGAGCGGGGAAGCTCCTCATGGTCCTGACCCAGAACATCGACGGGCTCCACTCCCGTGCCGGGACCTCGCCTGAGCGGCTGGTCGAGATCCACGGGACGGGCGGCGAGGTGGAGTGCCTGTCGTGCCACGCGCGGAGCGAGCCCGGGCCGCACATGGACAGCTTCGCGGAGACGCGGAGGCCGCCAAGGTGCCCCTGCGGTGGCCTCCTGAAGCCCGCCACCATCAGCTTCGGCCAGGGCCTGCGGGGGGAGGACCTCGCGCGGGCGGCGCGCGCCGCCGAGGCCTGCGACCTGGTGATCTCGCTGGGCTCGACCCTGTCCGTCCACCCCGCGGCGTCCTTCCCGCTGGCCGCGGCCGAGCGGGGCGTGCCCTACGTCATCGTCAACCGTGGTGCGACGGAGCACGACGGCCATCCCGCGGTCACCCTCCGCCTCGAGGGCGACGTTGTCGAGATCTTCCCGCCCGCGGTGGAAACGGCGCTCACTCCACCAGCGGAATCCGGAGCGTGAGATTGCCGAAGCCGGCGGGCAGCGGCGGGCGGGCCCCGGCGGGACCGCCCAGCTCGGCGAGGCCGACCTCCCGCCAGTAGAGGACGCAGGCCCCCTGGCAGACCGCGGCCTCCGGGCAGCCCCGGCACCCCGGCGGCATCATCTCCTTGGCGCGGAAGAACCGGGCCGCGCGCGACTGCCAGATGACCTCGAAGGGCTCGCGCAGCAGGTTGCCGAGGCTCTCGCCGTGGGAGAAGCTCGAGCAGGGCAGGACGTCGCCGGCCGGGCTCACGTGCAGCAGGCCATCCGCGGCGGCGCAGCCGCGGTTGCCGAGGCCGTGGGCGACGGTGTTGAAGAGGCACAGCGGCAGCGGCGAGTACCAGACGAGCTCGACACCCCGGGCCTCGGCCCGATCCCTGAGGCGCAGCACGTGGCCGCCGATCTCCGAGTAGGGCACTCCCACCCCAGGATCGACACCGGCGGTGCCGCACGGGATCACGAGGTTCATGGTCAGGCGGGTGAGACCGCGATCGGCCACGAGGTCGACGATGGCCGCGGAGTGAGCGAGGTTCCGGCGGGTGATCGTGGTGTTGGTGTGGACACGCACGCCGTGCGCCCGGAGACGCTCCACCGCCTCCCAGAGCCGCTCGAAGGCGCCGGGCCGTTGGACCTGGGCATCATGGATCTCGGCATCGGGCCCTTCGAGCGAGAGCTGGGCCGAGTCGAGCCCCGCTTCGGCCAGATCGCCGGTGCGCCGCTCGTCGAGGTGCTGGCCGTTCGAGATCAGGTTGACCTTGAGGCCGAGCGCCTTCGCGTGGCGCACGAGCCGCGGCAGACCCGGCCGCAGCGTGGGCTCGCCGCCGGTGAAGCTCACGCTGGGACAGTGAGCGTCGTGGTGGATGATCTCGAGGACGCGGCACACCTGGTCGTCGCTCATCGCCCGGTCCTCGTTCCAGCCCTCGGGCAGGGCCCCGACCCCGCACCCCGCGTAGCAAAAGCCGCAGGAGAGGTTGCAGCGGTAGGTCAGGGCGATCTCGGAGAGGACCGGGTAGCGGCAGAAGTCGGCGGTGAAGGGCTCCTGGAGGACCGCGCGACGGCCCACTCCCTCGCCGAGGGTGCCGTTCAGCCACGCGGAGAGGTCGGTGAAGAAGGCGTGCATCTCCCGCCGTCGCCCCGGCCCATCGCCTTCGCGGGCCAGGACCTCCGCGATGCCGAGACCTTTCTCGACCATCGCTCCCAGGATGCGGAGAGCGGTGGGGTTGACCTTGACCGGGGAGTTGGGGACGAGGATCAGCAGCTCGTCCGCGGGGCGCACCCTCAGGTGGGGGCGCGCGCTCTGCATCATCTCGTCCACCCACCGCAGGTCGATGGGGTGGGGTTGAGTCGGCCCGAGGTCCACCCAGAGCGGCCCCGTCGGGACCGGCGAAGGCCGCCTCCACGGGGGAGTGGGCGGACGCCGACGTCGCCTCAGGGCTCCGATCACCCGGACACCTCTCCGCCGTTGTCGCGCCAGATGGCCCGGGCCTTCTCGAGGGCCACCGCGACGATCGCGCGGATGTGATCGGGCTCGGTGTGCCACCCCCCTTGCCGATCGGCGTGCTGGCGGACCACGAGGAAGCGCACCCCCTCGCTCTCGTCGCGTTCGAAGACGATCTCCGCACCCCCGCGGCGCGTGCGCGGGGAAACGGGAGGCATGCGGAAGTCCCCCTTCCCGAGGACCACGGCGTAGAGGTACGGGTAGTCGGTGCCCTTCACGTTGTTCATCGCCACCTGCACCTGCACGCCCAGGAAGCCGGACTCGTCCTCGCGCCCGGGCCGGAGCATGAGCCGGGCGTCGACCGGGTACCTGCCGGTCCGCCCCTCGCGCAGGGCGAGCATCGGCACCGGGTCGAAGTCGACGTCGCCGAGCCGGTCGGCCTCGGCCCGCGCGAGGGCGAGGGCCTCGCCCTTCTTGCGCAGCTCACTGGGGTTCCACGTCGTGCGCAGGCCGTTGAGCCACAGCGGCACCACGAGTGCCGGTGCCGCCGCGACCAGGCGGACGAAGGCGTCGGAGCCGAGCACGACCCCGGCCCCGGCGACCGCGGCCCCGACCAGGATCAAGATCCCGACGAGGACGAAGAACCCGAGCACGTTGGAGAGGTCCCAGGGGGTCGTGTCCCACCTGGCGCCGCGCTTCTCCAGCTCCTCGACCCGTTCCAGCCAGTCGTCTTCGACGGGGGCCCAGACCTCCTCGTGGTCGGGGGTGGCGCCGCCGGGCGCGTTTGACTGATGGCGCACCCAGAGCGGCACATGTCCGGCCAGCACGAGCACCAGCCCGACCACCGCGACGGGCAGGGAGGCCACGCTCCAGACGGCGAGCCCGACCGCAAAGAGCGCGGCCGCGGTCGTCAGCCGCGCTTGCAGGCTCGCCATCGGCACGACGAACCGCAACATCGACGCCTCCGCCGCGCTCGGCCACATTCCGCTCACCGAGACCCTCCCGCCCTCAATGGGAGCCTCCCGAGACGCAGGCCGAGTGGCAGGCGCTGTGGCAGGCCGAGTGGCAGGCCGAGTGGCAGGCGCTGTGACACGCACTGTGGCAGGCTGAATGGCACGCCGAGTGGCAGGCGCTGTGGCATGCGCCGTGCTCGTAGGCCGTCACGAGGTCGTCCGGGGCGAAGGCGGCCATGGACGCCCGCTCCGGTGCGGGGCCGAGGGCGGACAGGTTCACGTCGGCGAAGTGGGCGGTGGCGCCGGCGCCCCCGAAGCTCCCGCCCCCTCCCTCGAACGGGGCGGGTCCGGCCGGGGCGTCGCTGCGCCAGACGCCCGGACCGCTCGAGTGGTGGTGGCTCACCCACCACGGGAAGTAGTGGCCGTAGTCCCCCGGGGTCCCGAACGTCCGTCCGGCCACCGCCGCCGCGTCGGGAAACATCTCCTCGAAGAGGTGGCGGTAGTGCTCGCGGGTGGCGTCGAGATCGGCGTCCCACGCCTTGCGCTGCACCGTGCCCACCAGCACCTCACCCAGGCGCCCGGCCAGGCCCTCCGGCGCGGGGGCAAGCGCGTCACCCAGCGCCTCCCACACGAAGCCCTGGTAGGGCTCGCCCTCGGGCGGCGCCTCGCCCCGGTGGGCGAGCCAGAGCGCACCGTCGCGCGTCTCCCGGCGCAGGCGCTCGCGAGCGGCCAACGCGTCCAGGACCATGGCCAACAGGACCTGGAACGGCAGGCCGAGAAGCGTCAGCGCCTCGATGTCGGTCAGCTCGGCGACCTTGCCCGGCTTGCGGAAGGTCTGGAGCCGCAGGCGCGGCGGCTCCCAGTCGTCGCGCTCCCACAAGACGTCGGGGGCGGTGGCGTAGGCCCGGGCCAGCCCCTTGAGCTTGCGTGCGGTGATGCCGAGCGTGACCAGGGCCAGCCCGAGCAGCAGGGGGAGGACGTAGTAGACCCGGCGCCAGACCCGCTCGCGGGCCGCGGCCTGACGGCGCTGCGCGGCCACCGCGGCCGCCGCGCGTCGTCTCTCTGCGGCCACCGTGACGCCAGGGAAGTTGTCGGCGGGCAGGTAGAGCTGGACCCGGTGGTCCTGTCGGGCCGCGACGTCGTCCTGGTGGAAACGCACCCACAGGACGGAAGGATCACCTTCGCCGCGGTAGGTGATGAGGTAGCGCTCGTTCACCCACCGCTCGGTGCGCAGACCGGCCGCCGAGGCCTCCTCGAGGGTCAGCTCCCCGGCGTGCGGGGCGGGGACCGATGTGAAGATCGCCACCAGGGTCTCGTGCGAGAGCGGCTCGTCCCACTCGACCGGGGCCCAGCTGAAGACGACCAGGCGTTCCCCCTCGGCGCTATCAGTGAGGTCCACCATCCCCGCGCTGGCGAGGTCGGCGTCGTAGGAGAAGCTGTACGTCGCCTCGCCCGGTCCCCAGGCCTGGCCGTCGGCGAGGACGATGTCCCACCTTCGCGCGCCGGCCGGGGTGATCGAGAGAGGGACGCGACGACCGTCGGGAAGCTCGGCGTGTCCTTCCCGGAAGCGGGGCGTTGCCGTCTCGCCCTGGAAATAGAAGCCGTGCATCGTTCCCGACGTGCGCCACCGGCATTGGTAGCTCACCCGGGCGCGCCCCGCCCCGTCGAGCACGAGGCCGACCTCGACCCAGTCCAGGCTTCCCTGGGCGATTGAGACGCCGCTCCCCGCCAGGAAGAACGCGACCAGCAGCAGGCCGCGGGCGAAGCGGGCCGGGATGGAAGGAACCGTCACGGGCCTCCAAGGCAGAGTGAGCGACGGCGCGATTGTATCTCGTCGTCCCATTTCGTTCGCGGTTTGGCCGAGCTCGGGGCCCGAGATGATCGGCGTATCCCTCCTCTCTCACCTTCGCCTTGACCGCGGGCCTCGCCTCCGCGTGTAATGGGCCCTTACGCTGGAGGAAAGAGCGCGATGTACACGGTGGTCCTGCTGAGGCATGGCGAGAGCGAGTGGAACCTGGCGAACCGCTTCACCGGGTGGACGGACGTGGACCTCTCGCCGAAGGGCGTCGAAGAGGCCCGGGCGGCCGGGAAGCTCCTGAGGGACGATGGCTACGTGTTCGACGTGGCCCACACCTCCACGCTGAAGCGGGCCATCCGCACTCTGTGGCTGACGCTCGAGACCATGGACCTCATGTGGATCCCGGTGAAGATCTCCTGGCGTCTCAACGAGCGCCACTACGGCGCCCTCCAGGGCCTCAACAAGGCGGAGACGGCGAAGAAGTACGGGGCCGAGCAGGTGAAGATCTGGCGTCGCAGCTACGCCACCCCACCGCCAGCCCTCGAGCCGGACGACGAGCGGTATCCGGGCCGTGACCCGCGCTACGCCGGCCTCACGAAGGACATCCTCCCGCTCACCGAGGCGCTGAAGCACACCGTCGAGCGCTTCCTGCCCTGCTGGCACGACGCGATCGTGCCCGACATCAAGGCGGGCAAGCGAGTGGTGATCGCCGCCCACGGCAACAGCCTCCGGGCGCTGGTGAAGCACCTCGACGGCCTCTCCGAGGAGGACGTCGTCGGCTTGAACATCCCGACCGGGATCCCCCTCGTCTACGAGCTCGACCAGGACCTCCAGCCGATCAAGAGTCACTACCTCGGCGATCCGGAGGCAGCGAGAAAGGCTGCCGAGGCGGTGGCAAAGCAGGCCTCGCAGGGCTGACAACGGAATCGATATCGATGTGACCACACGCGTCGAGGCTGCGACATCCCGAAACGGCGGGCGCCTCCTGAGGGTCATCGTCGGCCTTGTGGCCGTCCTCCTCGTGGTCGTCGTGGGGACCGGTCTCTGGCTCCACACCCAGCTCCGCGCGAGCCTGCCCCGGCTGGAGGGTGAGCAGGCCCTTCACGGCCTCGTGGCGCCGGTGCGCGTGGAGCGGGACGCCCTGGGTGTTCCCGTCGTCCGCGGCACGACCCGTCTCGACGTGGCCCGGGCCACCGGCTTCCTCCACGCCCAGGAGCGGTTCTTCCAGATGGACCTGCTCCGCCGCCGCGCGGCGGGGGAGCTGTCCGAGCTCGTCGGCGAGGCCGCCCTCGAGGTCGACCGGGAGGTGCGGGTCTTTCGCCTCCGCGCGGTCGCGCGCCGGGCCACCGGGGCGCTCGGGGGTGAGGAGCGCCGGCTGCTGACGGGGTACACCGAAGGCGTGAACGCGGGCCTGCAGGACCTCGGTGCCCCGCCCTTCGAGTACCTGGTGCTCCGCTCCGAGCCGCGGGCGTGGCAGCAGGAGGACTCCTTGCTGTGCGCCCTCGCGATGTATCTCACGCTGCAGGGCCAGCTGCCGGGGCTGGAGTCGTCGCTGGGCCTGATGCACGACCTCCTCCCCCCGGAGCTCGCCGCGTTCCTGGCCCCGCGCGGCACCGAGTGGGACGCTCCGCTCGAGGGCGAACCCTTTGCCCAGCCCCGGATCCCGGGGCCCGAGGTTCTCGACCTGCGCCAGGAGCCGCCGCGCGCCGTCGCCCGCGGCCGGCGGAAGGCCCCCGTGGCCTTCGATCCCCTGCGCCTCGCCGACGTCGACGAGGCGGCGGTCTACGGCAGCAACAACTGGGCGGTGGCGGGCACGCACACCGCTCACGGCGGCGCGCTCCTCTCCAACGACATGCACCTCGGACACTCGGTGCCGAACATCTGGTACCGCGCCTCCCTCGTCTTCCCGGGGGTGGACGGCGAGCAGAGGGTGAGCGGGGTCACGCTGCCCGGGGTCCCCTTCGTCGTGGTGGGCAGCAACGACCACGTGGCCTGGGGCTTCACGAACAGCCAGGGCGACTGGGCCGACCTCGTGGTGCTCGAGCCCGACCCACGGGATCCCCAGGCCTATCTCACGCCCGAGGGCCCGCGGCGATTCGAGCGCACCACGGAGACGATCCACGTGAAGGATGGCCAGGACGAGACGCTCGCGGTTCTCTCCACCGTCTGGGGGCCGGTCGTCGACGAAGACCACCAGGGGCGCCGCCGGGCGCTCGCCTGGGTGGCGCTTCGCACGGGCGGGCTCAACGCCGCGCTCGTCCGCATGGAGGACGCCCGCAGCCTCGAGGAGGCCCTCACCCTGGCCGCCGGGGTGGGCATCCCCAGCCAGAACTTCGTGTGCGCCGATTCCTCCGGCCGCATCGGCTGGACCATTGCCGGTCGCATCCCCCGCCGGGTCGGCTTCGACGGACGCCTCCCGACGTCCTGGGCCGACGGCTCCCGGCGCTGGGAGGGCTGGCTTCGGCCGGAGGAGTACCCGCGCGTCGTCGACCCTCCGGGCGGGCGGATCTGGACCGCCAACGCGCGGGTGGTGAGCGGAGACGCGCTCGCCGTCGTCGGCTTCGGAGGCTATGACCTCGGGGCCCGGGCCCGGCAGATCCGGGACGATCTTCTGGCCCTCGAGCGCGCGACCGAGGCCGACATGCTCAGGGTGCAGCTCGACGACCGGGCGGTGTTCCTCGCGCGGTGGCGCGACCTGCTGCTGGAGGCGCTCACCCCCGAGTCCGTCGCCACGGACCCGCGCCGCGCCGAGGCCCGCCGGCAGGTCGAGGCCTGGGGCGGGCGCGCGTCGATCGACTCCGTGGCATACCGCCTCGTCCGCGCGTTCCGGATGAGGGTGTCGCGCGCGGTCTTCGACCCGCTCCTGGCCCCGTGCCACGAGGCGGACGAGCGCCTGGACTACAAGGGCCGCCGCCCCGACCGGGGCATCCGGCAGTGGGAGGGTCCGCTGTGGGCCCTCGTGACGGAGCGGCCTCTTCACCTTCTCGATCCGCGCTTCGAGAGCTGGGAAGAGCTCCTCCTCGCCCAGCTCGACGGCGTTCTCGACGAGCTGACGGAGGACGGCGCCACCCTGGCGGACCGCACCTGGGGCGAGCACAACACGATTCTCGTTCGCCACCCGCTCTCGTCGGCGGTGCCCGCGCTGGGGCGGTGGCTCGACATGCCACGATGGGAGCTGCCGGGCGACGGCAACATGCCGCGCGTGCAGTACACCTTCGCCGGGGCGTCCGAGCGCCTCACGGTGTCGCCGGGCCGCGAGGAAAACGGCTACTTCCACATGCCCACCGGCCAGAGCGGGCACCCGCTCTCGCCGCACTACGGCGACGGCCACGACGCCTGGGCCCGCGGCGAGCCCACACCGTTCCTGCCGGGACCTGCCGTGCACGTGCTGACACTTCACCCGGACCGTTGAGCCAGAAGGAGCCGCGATGGCGTCCTACGCCGGCAAGACCGTCGTCGTCACCGGGGCCTCGCAGGGGATCGGGCGGGCCCTCTGCCTCGAGCTGGCCCCGCAGCGTCCCCGCCTCGTCCTCGCCGCGCGCGACCGCGCCGCCCTCGACGACGCCGCCTCGGCCTGCCGCGAGCGGGGTGCGGAGACCCTCGTCGTCGAGACCGACGTCACCGAAACCGGGGCCTGCCGCCGCCTGATCGAGCGCGCGGTGGACACCTTCGGCGTTCTGGACGTGCTCGTGAACAACGCCGGGGTCGGCATGGTCGCCCGCCTTGCCGAGGTGAAGGATCTCTCGATCTACGAGCGGCTGATGCGGGTGAACTACCTCGGCAGCGTCTACCCGACCTACTTCGCGTTGCCCCATCTCCAGAGGGCCCGTGGCCAGATCGTGGCCATCTCGTCCCTCGCCGGGCTGACCGGTGTCCCCCTCCGCACCGGCTACGCCGCGACCAAGCACGCCCAGATCGGCTTCTTCGACTCGCTGCGCGTCGAGCTACGATCGAGCGGCGTCTCGGTCACGGTGGTCGCGCCGTACTTCGTCCGGTCCGAGATCCGCCGGCGCGCGGTGGCCGGCGACGGCCGACCCCTGGCCAGGTCGCCGGTGCGCGAGGACGACGTGATGAGCGCGGAGGAGTGCGCGCGGCAGATCGTGAAGGCGATGCAGCAGCGCCGGCGTATGCTCGTCATGACGCTCAAGGGCCGGGTGGGGCGGTGGGTGAAGCTCGCAGCTCCCGCGCTGGTGGACCGGATGGCCGAGCGGGCGGTGGAGGCCGGGAAGTAGGAAGGAGACCAGATGATCAGGCGGCTCCTGCTTTGGCTCGTGCTGGCCCTCGCGATCGGGACCCTCCTGTGGGGGGCGGTGTGCGCGCTGTTCATCCTCACCCGACCGACCGTCACCTTCACCCCGGAGGAGCTGGCCCGCCCCGCCGCCGATCTCCCCGCCGGATTCCTGTGGGGGACCGCCACCTCGGCGCACCAGATCGAGGGAGGACACGACAACGACTGGACGCGCTTCGAGTCCGTCCCCGGGAACATCGAGGGTGGCGATCGGAGCACGGTGGCCACCGATCACTGGAACCGGATGCCGGAGGACGTGGCCCTCATGAAGGCGATCGGCGCCAACGCCTACCGCTTCTCGATCGAGTGGAGCCGCCTCGAGCCGGAGGAGGGCGCCTGGAACGAGAGCGCGTGGAGCCGGTATCAGGATCTGGTCCGTCAGCTCCGGGACGCGGGGATCACCCCGATGGTGACCCTGCTTCACTTCACCTTGCCCAACTGGCTGGCGGATCGGGGCGGAGTCGTCGCCGCCGAGTTTCCGGAGCGCTTCTCGCGCTTCGCCGCTCAGGCCGGGCGACGCCTCGGTGACGACGTCGAGCTCTGGTGCACGATCAACGAGCCCAACGTGCAGATGTACATGGGCTACCTGGCCGGAGTCTGGCCCCCGCTCGAGACGTCGCCGGCGCGGGCGGCCTCGGCCTGGGTGGGGCTGGCCCGCGCACACGCCGGGGCGGCCAGGGCTCTGCGATCCATCGACCCGGACGCGAGGGTCGGGATCGCCTTGAACCAGATGACCCTGCAGCCCGAGTGGCGCTACTGGCTTCCCGACTGGCTCACGGTGCGGCTCGTCGACCAGGCCTGGAACTGGGCCTTCTACGACGCGATCCGGGACGGGCGTGTGCGCCTTCGCCTTCCCGGCGCCTCGATCGACGAGACCCTGCCGGACCTGGAGGGCTCGGCCGACTACTTCGGCCTGAACTACTACCACCGCTACCTCCTCCACGCGGTCCCCGGGGCCCCGCAGGGGGTGCAGATGCGTCCGGGTCCGGGGATGCAGAGCGAGCTCGGAGGCGACCCTCCGCCCGGAGACAGCTATCCCGAGGGGCTGCTTCTCCTGATGCGCGAGGCGCAGAAGCGCTACGGGCTGCCGATCTACATCACGGAGGCCGGGATCGCCGATGACGAGGGCGTCATGCGGGGTCCGCTCATCCGGGGCCACGTCGAGGCCATCCAGCGCGCCCTCTCCGAGGGCATCCCGGTGCGGGGGTACTTCCACTGGACGCTCATGGACAACTTCGAGTGGGACAAGGGATACCGCCCCCGCTTCGGCCTCTACCGGGTGGACCGCGAGACCCTCGAGCGGACCCCGGCCGGCGGCGCCACCGTGTTCGCGGCGTTTTCGCCGGAGCGGTAGGAAGCCCGCGACCGAAGGCGTGGACGCCGTACAGCGTGCGGGGAGGGGCTCGGCGGGCGGGGCCCCGACGAGGACCCTGCTTCACTTCGAGGCTGTCGGGCCCGCAGACGGGGTGCACGCCGAGCCCCTCGGGACAGCCGCACGCTGACGAAGAGCACCTGCCTCCCCTCGACTCGGGGCTCATTCCACGATCACGATATCCGTTGCCCCCCGGCCGAACGTCTCGGGGGTGTACATCTCCTCCGCCTTCGGCGGGGGAACGATGAAGGTGCCGGGGGTCGTGGCCCGGGCAACGTAACGGTAGGTGTGAACGCCCTCCCACACGAGCGAGGAGAAGGCCTCGACCCGCTCATCGCGCAGGTTCTGGTGCTCGAACCACGGCCGGCTCCACCACCACCAACGACCGGGGAAGCCGGGCCCGCCCAGGCCGGGCGCGCCGTACGGCGTGACCTCGTCCCCGCCCGCGCCGGGGAGCGTCCCGGTCGTGGCGAGGGACGGGTTCTGTGCCTCGAGGCCTGCCGGGAGGGGGTCGACGAGGGCGACGTGATATCGCCGGGTGGGGACCACCATCGAGAGGCACACGCGGACGCGCGCCCCGGCCCGGATGCGCCAGGTGCCGTCGGGGTCGCGCCGGACGTCGCCTTCGCCGTCCACCGCCTCGTATGAGCGCTCGACCGTGAAGCCGCGGTCGAGGGCATCGAGGCGCAGGCCCTCGGGCGCGTAGCGCAGCCCGATGCGGTAGTAGAGGCGTCCCGGGCCGTCCTTGGCGAGCACGAGGTCGTCTCCGTCGCGCGCCGCGCGCAGCGCGCCCATGGGGATCCGCACGTGGTGGCTCTCGGTGCTGTGGCCGCGGAAGGCGTGCTCCCCGGCGAAGCGCTCGCCCAGCCAGGCCCGCGCCACGAAGTCCGGCGTCTCCTTCTCGTAGGCCTGGAAGTACCGATCGAGGGCGAGGAGGACGAAGACGTTCTCCTGCGTGTTCGACCAGCGACCGGCCCGGCGGTGGGCGAGGAGCCCGGCCACCAGCTTCGGGATGAGGTCGCTCTGCGGCTGGTCCGCGACGAGGGCCTCGAGCACCACCGCGTCCGCGCGCCGGTTCGAGTGGAGGAGGAGGTGGGCGCCGTCCGTGTACGAGACCGCGAAGTGCGCGGCGGCCGCGGTTTCGGTCACGCCGTTCGCGAGCCGCCGGCGGACGTCTTCCCGTTCCCGAGCCGCGGCGGGGTGGCGGGACAGCGTCGGGAGGATCCAGCCCATCGCCTCGAAGGACAGCTCCCCGTCGCCGGCCGTGTTGGCCAGGGCGCGGGCCCGCTCCGGTTGCCCTTCACCCATGAGGTTGAGCACGTGGAGTGCATAGGCGACGAGGGTCCGCTGGACCGCCGGGGGGTAGTCCCCGGGGATGCGATCGTCGATCGCCTGCAGGTAGCTCTGCGAGCGGGCCAATGCCCCCTCGGGAACGGAGAAGCCTTTCTCATCGGCCTGCACCAGGGCGTGGGCGGCGTGGATCGACACATAGGGCCACGAGCGCTCGCCCCGGCGCCAGAAGCCAAAGCCGCCGTCACGGTTCTGGAGGGCCTGAAGCCTCTCCACGTCCCGATTCACGGCTTCCCGAAGCTCGTCGGGGGGCGGCAGGCCCTCCGCCTCGAAGGCGGCCAGCACGTCGCGGAGCGCGGCGATCGCCAGCACCCGGGACGAGAGCTGCTCCGCGCACTCGAAGGGGTAGGCCACGAGGTAGAGAACGGCATCGGTGAGGGCCTGAAGCGCGGTCGAGGACGTGGTGATCTCGAGACCACCGAAGCCGGGCACCACGCCCTCCGGGGCCTCGACCGGCTGGGCGATCGCCCCGTGGTCGACCTGGCCGTAGGTGGCGAAGGCCTCGGTCGTGGCCGGTGTCCACACCGGCAGCGAGAGCTCGGCCGCGTCGGCGTCGGGCCCGGCGACGGCACCCACCTGAATGAGCGCGGCTCCGGTCCGCGCCGCGGCGGCGGGAAAGCGCACCTCGGCGCGGTCGTTCGCGGCCACGACGAGCCGGCGGCCGGCGCCTTCGAGGAGCGTGGCATTGCGGGCCCGGGCCGCCACGTCCACCGTCATCTCCCCGTCGGTCTGGTTCTGGACCACGACCGGAAGCTCGAAGCGGTCGCCGAAGTTCAGGAAGCGGGGCGGCGAGGGCCGCACCATGAGCGGCAGGCGGGCGACGAGCGTCGCCTCGCCGGAGCCGAAGCGCCGTCCTCCTTCGGCGGCGACAGCCATCACGCGATAGCGGGTCAGGCTATCGGGGAGCCGGACCGGGACCTCCGCCCGCCCGGCGTCGTCGGTGACGACACCGGGGACGAAGAGGGCGAGGGCGGAGAAGTCGGTCCGCATCGCGACGGGCTCGGGGGCCGATTTCTCGAGGCTCATCGCCCTCGCCGCCATGGGGGCCGGCAGGGAAGGCGGCCCGGCGACGTCCATGGCCATGCGCAGGTCTCCAGGAGTCCCGCCCTCGCCCAGCTCCTCCTCGATCTCGGAAAGGTCGTCCGGTGCGGCCAGCTGCACGTGGGACCGGAGGTGGTGATCGTCGACCTCGGGTGCTCGCCGGGCGTAGAAGACGTCGATCGGGTCGGGCACCCGGTAGCCGGTCAGGGCCAGCACCGCCTCGTCCACCACCACCACCGCCATCTCCCCGCCCGGCACGGGCCAGCCGTCATCGTCGCGCAAAGCGAGATCGAGGACCGTCTCGCCTCCCGGAGGAAGGGCCGCCTCGCGCGGTGTCACCTGGACCGCCAGGCGCCGAGATACCGGTGGCACGGGAAGGTCGAGCGCGCCCCGGGCAAAGGCCGGACGCTCGGGCGCATCCTCGTTCTCGTCGCGCGTCGCGGAGCCGACGAGGTCCACCTGAACGTGGACGTTCGGTACCCAGGACTCCTCGATCGGGATCTCCAGCGTGTACGAGCCCTCGCTCACCGCAAAGCTCTCCTCGCGCAGGAGCCCCGAGCGCCGCAGCGTCAGGACCCCCTGCGCGGGGGCAAAGGGGGCGAGCACGAGGACCCGGGCGACGTCGCCCGGGCCGTACTCCTTGCGGTCCGGGACGAGCGTCACGGCTTCTTGATCGAGGCGACGCGCGGGTGGCCCGCCGCCGGCCACCCACACGCGCAGCTCGGTCTCGTTGGGACGGCCGCGGTCGTCGACGGCTCGCGCGAGCACGCGCCACGATCCCCCCTCGCGGCCGTCGAAGCGCACGCGCACGGGCTCGGGGCCCGAGTCCACCTCCTGCTCCTGCACGTCCTTCGGCACGAGCTGCCACTCGCCCTCGACCTGCGTCCAGTCGAGACGCTCCGCCCGCAGACGGACCCGGCGGCCCGGCACCGCGTCGCCGTCGAGATCGGTGGCGATGACGTCGACCGGGATCGCCTCGCCCTTCTGCACGAAGGGCCGCTCGCCCCGCAGCCCCACGTAGAGCTCGGCCGGGTGCACGAGGAGGTCGACGTCTGCCGTCCAGGCCTGGCGGTTGACGTCCTCGACCGTGGCCTCGGCCGACAGGCGGCGCGGCCGCGGCGGGTCGCCGCTCTCGAAGTCGATCCGCAGGCGGTGGACGCCCGAGCCGTCCGTCCGGGCGGCGAACGTCTCGACCCGCTCCGGCCCCGGGGTCTCGGGCCGCGGGTGCCACCAGGGGACGTCTGTCCCGAAGACGAAGTCGTGCCAGTGCGGGGGCCGGTAGGTGGCCGGGGTGGCGGCCACGCGCCAGGAGACCTCGGCCCCGGGCAGGGCCCCGCCCGCGTAGTAGGCGGCGGAGACGGTCGCCACCGCGTGGCCACCGACGACGTGCGGGCCCTCGCTGGCCGTGGCCGTCACCTCGAACTCCGGACGCCGGAACTCCTGCACCTCGAAGGTGTGATGGTCGCGCGTGGGACCCACGTCGGCGCCGCCTGCCTCCAGCCTCAGGTGGGCGGTGCCAAGATTCATCGTCGGAGGGAGCGCGAGCGTCAGATCGAAGCCCCCGAGGGCTCCGAGGCGCGCCGTCCCGTCCGCGACCTCGTTGCCGCGGGCGTCGCTCAGGGTCCAGTCCAGCACGGTGACGTCGGCCGGGAGCGGACCGACGTCGCCCTCGGGGCCGGCGCCCACGCGCCGCACCCAGCCCTTCACGCGGACCTCCTCCCCCGGCCGGTACATTTGTCGGTCGTCGAACACGTAGAAACGGAGCCTGTCTGCGCGCTCGCGGCGCCGCCATCCCGCCCCCTGGGTCCACCAGGAGCTCTGCTGGGGGAGGATCGCGACGTCTCCGTCCTTCCGGGCCACGAGCAGGGGAGCCGGCGTGTCCGCGAGATCAAGGTGCGCGAGTCCCGCCGCGTTTGTGCGCGCCGACCCGCCCGGGACGAGGGTCACCTCGACGTCGGCAAGGGGACGTCCGTCGGCGAGCGCGGTCGCCCAGGCGATCAGGGTCTGTCCGTCCTCGAACGCGTCGAGGCCGATGCGCGTCGACTGGACCCAGGCGCGGACCTCCTGCCCCCGGTCCTTCTCCGTGGAGCTCACGGGTCGAACGACGAGGATCAGCTGGCCGAGCCCCTCCTCGAGCGCCGGAGACAGGTCGAGACGTGTCTCGACGAGCTCGTCGAACCGACCCGCGGTCTTGACCGTTGTCTCGAGGACCCGGCGGCCGGGCAGCCTGGCCTCCCGGTTGCGCGCGCGGTCCCGGCGGTACGTGTGCCACGCCGGCCAGTCCTCCGGCCCCACCGCCCACGCCTCCACCCGCAGCTCGGGGTGGTTGGTCGAGTAGACCGCGAACCGGGCGCCGCCCGCGGGATCGAGAACGACGAAGTCGCCTCCCGGGGCGAAGAGCGTGCTCTCGGCCGGGCCGACGTCGAAGCGAAGCGCGGGCCCGTCTTCGAGGGCCTGGCCGAAGGCGTCGCGGATCTCGGGCGACAGGGTCACCTCGTAGCTCGTGCGCCCCGTCTTCGCACCGTAGAGGAGGAGAGACTCACCCTGCACCATGGCCTGCAGGGAGGGCACCGGGGGGTCCACCTGGACGAAGTCCTGGCGGAACGCCTTCGTGTCGACCGGATTGGTGAAGAAGATGCGCCAGGCGTCGCGGGGGGAGCACCCTCGTCCCCACCCGCACTCGTGCGTGCGGACGCGGAAGGGGCCGTAGGTGCGGAAGCCCCACTCCTGCACCTCCTTCGTCGCCCGCGGGCCCTCCGCGGAGGGGGTACCGGGGCCCACCGTGACCGTGATCGCGGAGTCGGGCGGCAGCGGCCGCTCCGTCCGGAAGGCGATCCACCGGCCCTCCTCCGACCGTTCTGCCAGTCCCCGGACGGTCTCGTCCGCTTGCGTCTCTTCCGCGCGGGCCAGCCGGACCGGCACCTCGGCCCGTCCGGCGCGCACCCGCACCGTCGCCAGGACCGCCTCGGGGTCGATGCGCTGGTCGAACCCAGCGAACAGGAGCACGTCGCGTCGTGCCGGGCCCTCCTCGGGGTGCCGCTCGACGACCCGCGGGGGCGGGGTTGAGAAGCTCCAGCCCACCCCGCTCGCGAGGACGGCGCCGCCCATGGCACGGGTCCCGGCCGGGACCTCGGCCCGGTACTCCGTGGCCATTGGAAAACGCCCCTCCGGCTCGAACAGGAGCGTGCGCGTGCCCACCCACCGCCACTCGCCCGGGGGCTCCGGGGAGAGGCGCAACGGAGGCGCCTCGCGCGCGAGCTCCCCGTGCGACGTCACCGCCACCATCGGGGCCGAGAACGTGACCGAGAGGTGGGGGGCCAGGGGAATCTCACCGTCCGGCTGGTGCCGCACCACCTCGAGCGGCCCGCCGGTCTCGGTCGCGGGCCGCTCTCGTGCCTCGGGAGGGGGAAAGGCGGTGCGCACCGTCTCTCCGGTGCGGGGTGGGGGGAGCGAGTCCTCGCGCAGCGCGAAGGGCGTCTCCTCCGTCTCCCTGGTCCACGGAGGCAGGCGGTCCAGCACGCGCTGGGTCGCCGTTTCGTCCAGCCGAGAGGCAGGAGGGCGTGCGATCAGGATCGGACCTTCGATCGCTTCCGCTCCCTCGCTGAGGCGGAAGCGCAGACCCTCCGGCTCCCTGGCCACGGCCGGCTCCTCAAGCCTCACCGTCGCCCCCGCGACAGCACGGGGGGCGTCCGAGGCGGCGCCCGCCGCCGCGAACAGGAGCAGTCCCAGGGCACCGACTCGAGGGCCATTCATGACGGATCTCGCCTCCCAACCCGGTGAGGATACCCCCGAAGGTCCTGGCTCATTCCCCCAACGCGGGCCATCGGCTGCGGCCCCGAGCCGGCGGACGTTCGAGGCCGCGGCGAGCGGGACCCGACGAGGACCGCAGCGTCCGATCCTGCCCACCGCGAGGACCGCAGGCGGGTGGTCGCCGTGGCCGCACCTGGCAAGGCTGCGGCCGCAGCCGCAGCGACGGCTTCGATGGCGAGAGAAGGACGAGAGCAGACGCAGCCGTGCGGCCGGGAGCCGGCTACTCGGAGGGCGGGGTCCGCCAGAGCTTGCGGGAGATCCGGTCACGGATCCAGTTCGCGTCCCACCATTCGCGGGGGTTCACCGGCAGCCCCCGGACGAGCATCGAGAAGTGGAGGTGATCGCCCCCGGCGAGACCGGTGGCCCCGGTCCTGCCGAGCACGGCGCCACGCTCGACCTCCTGGCCCTCCTTCACGCCGATGGTCGAGAGGTGGGCGTAGAGGCTCATCAGCCCGTGCCCGTGGTCGAGCACGACCGTGTTTCCGTAGATACCGAAGTACCGGGCGAGCTTCACGACACCCCGGTTCGCCGCGGGCACCGGGGCCCGCGCGACGGAGGCCAGGTCGAAGCCGAGGTGTGTCTGCTCGTCGACCGGCCGCCCTTCGTAGAGATAGGTCCGCTGGTCGGCGAACGACGACATCACCTTGCCGTTGGGGAGTGACCCGAACGGTTCGTTCCAGAGAAAGGCCGGGGGCGAGTCCCGGGCCAGCTCCACGAGCTCCTCGGCGTTCCGCCGCCGCAGCTCGCCGTTGACCAGGAGGTAGTTGTCCAGGAGGGTGCCGCGATCCTGAAGAGCCGGCGTCCGGAGCATGATCTCGGGCACCACCCGGGCCATGAACGAGTCCGAGAGGTTGATGCGGTCGTGGGCCGGCGGCTCCGGGAAGAAACGGTCGAGGAAGGCGATCTCTCCGCGGTTGGCGACGTCATCCTCGGCGATGAGGCGCACCTGCGCTCCGTCGTCGAGGTCCCAGGGAACGCCGAAGAGACACAGGCGTTCCCCCGGATCGTCGCCCGGCAGGGCGGCCCCGGGGAAGAACCACTCGCCCGCCTGAACCCCGTCTCGCACGGAGGACTCGCCGACCCGATACACGACCACGCCTGCGCCCCCCTGCGTGGCGTAGTTCTGGGTCGAGAGCACCGCGAGCTCCGGGGGGACGAGCCGCACCGGCAGGGTCAGCTCCCGACCGATCGGCTCGGGGTGGAGCAGCCAGGTCGGGGCCCGGTCCGCGGTGACGCGCAGAACGGCCTCCCCCGGCCGCAGGTCCGGGACCGTCTCGCGCCCCACGATGGTGCGGATCTCCACGGTCTCCGTTCGCGGGCCCCAGAAGGCCCACACCGGCCGCGGGAGGAACCTCCTCTCCTCGAGGAGGTACGCTCGCTCCTCCTGCACGAGCTCGAGCCGGACGTGGGAGAGGCCCCGGCCTGCGGCGGCGGCGGTCACCACGACCGGTGTGCGGGTCCCGATGGCCGGCCGCTCCGGCCGGATCTCGATGAGGGGCACGGGCCCGGCGCGGAGTGTCAGGACGAGGCCGACGAGCAGGGCGGTGCCGAGGACGGCGAGGGCGAGAATCTTCGCGAGGGTCTTCATCGGGCCTCCGGGCGCACGGGCGCGAACAGACCGATCTTACGACGACCGGGTGTCGCCGCGTGTCCGCCCGCCCCGGGGGGAATGCCCCCGGGGCCCCGGTTGTAGCTCTCCCGGAGGACGCGCTTCGGAGTTGCAGCGGCGGGCCGACCGCCGTACACTTGCCTGGGCGCTAAGTTGCGAGGGTTCTAGGGAATATGGTCGAAGAAGAAGAGCCCGACGTACCGAACACGGACCGGTTCAAAGCAACCGAGGTCCTGCCGCGCAAGACCCGGAAGCCCTTCTGGAAGGATCCCCTCAGCATCATTGGCTGGGGGATCGCCCTGGGGTCGATCGTGGCGTACTGGTACTTCTTCGTGCGCCAGCACGTGCCGAAGGCCGGGGAGCAGGTGGCGCGGATCACCTCCGTTGCCGGCAAGGTCCGGGTGAAGCCCAACGAGCAGGAGATCTGGAGCGACGCCACGCTCCAGGATCTCCTGCACGTTGGCGACGTCGTGCAGACCGAGCCGGTCTCAGCCGCCGAGATCTCGTTCAACGCTGGCAGCACCGTGCGCGTCCGTCCCGACAGCATCGTCTACCTCGGCGGGTCGGCCGAGCTGTCCACCGCGGCCTGGCGTGTCGAGTCCGGGCGGGTCAACTTCTCCGTGGGAGACCAGGTCACCCAGATCGTCACGCCCACCGTGACGACGACCGCTCAGCAGAACGCGGTCGGAAACATCGACGTCGGCGCGGACGGCGAGACCGGGGTCAAGGTCTTCAGCGGGCAGGCCGAGGTCGAGACCCAACAGGGCCAGCGCATCACGCTCGGCGAGAACGAGGCGCTGCAGGTCGACGCGCAGGGCCTGGCCGGAGAGAAGCAGGACCTGCCGCCTCCTCCGAAGCTCCTCTCGCCGGCGCCGAAGGCGACCGTGCCCTTCACGAGCCCACCCGAGGCGACGGCGGAGCTGGCGTGGGAGGCGGTGGTGAACGGCGACACGTACCACGTGGCCCTCGACTACAACGTGGTCCAGGCCAACCTCCTGCTCTCGGCGACGCTGGACGAGCCGGACGTTCGCGAGACCCACCACGAGCTGCAGGGTCTCGATGTGGGGCGCTACTTCTGGCGGGTGGCCGCGGTCAACGAGGCCGGGCTCGAGGGCGCCTTCTCGCGGGTCTCGTTCTTCTCGGTCGAGCCGCTCCCGGAGCCCGAGCCGGAGGTCGTCGAAGACGAGCCGGATCTCGGCCTGCCCACGCTCTCGCTCGCCGCGATCGAAGATGTCGGGGCGGGTGTGCTCCACGTGCACGGCCGCGCGCGGCCCGGGAGCACCGTCACCTTGGACGGCTACGAGATCACGGTCCGCGCCGATGGTTCCTTCAGCGAGTACGTCAGGCGGACCGACCAGGCCGAGGTGGTGGTGCAGGCCACCGCCCCCGACGGGCAGTCCACCGAGCAGGCGCGTCCCGTTCCCCGCAGGCAGTAGTATGGCGCGCGAGCGCTGGTTCTATTCGCAGAGCCATCAGAGGAGGGGCCCGGTGCCCCTCAACCAGCTCGTCGAATCCGTGCTGGCGCAAAAAGAGCCCCGCGCCACCCTCGTCTGGCGCAAGGGCTTCGCCGACTGGACCCGCGCCGAGGACATCCCGGAGGTCGAGCGACGGATCGTCCCGTTTCTCGCCCGCAAGGAAGAGGAGGAGGCGGCGCGGCGCGCCCCGCGGCCCGAGTCGACGTCCGTCTCCGCGCGACCCGAGGCTGCGCCGCCGCCCTCGCAGAGCATCCCCGCCCTTCTTTACGGGGGGATCGCGGCCGGCGTGGCCGCGACCGGCTTCGTGGCCTGGCTGTTGTGGCCCAGCTCCGAGCCCGCCCCGCAGCCCCTCCCCCTCGGAGGGACGAGCGCCGACACCGCGCCGGCAGTCGTGATTCCCGCTCCCGGTGCCGCGCCCCCTTCCACCCTGCCGCCCCCGACCGCTGCACCGGTGACCCTGCCCCCGACGACTCCTCCTCCCGCCGCTGCCGTCCCGGCTCCGACCGCGCCGCCGCCGGTGGCCGTGGCCACCCCGACCCCCGCGGCGCCCCGCCTCGACCGGGAGATGGACCTCCCCAAGCCCGACCTGATCAAGCTCCGCCAGGTCGCGGCCTGGTCCGGGACCACTCTGGAGCTGACCGTCTACAACGGGACCGCGTTTCGCGTCACCGAGGTCTTCGTCACCGTCCAGCGCTTCGTGGGGGACGACATGGTGGACGACGAGAATCCGATCCGCCTGTTGCCCCCCGAGGGAAGCGTGGACGCAGGGGTCGCCTCCCTCCTGAACAAGGTGGCGCCGGAGCGGGCGAAGCCGGGAGTCAACCCCCTCGACACCGGCAAGTTCGTGGGAGTGGCCGGCCCCCCGCCCGAGGCCTTCCGCTGCCAGATCGTGGCCGCGCGCGGCTACCCCACGCGCTGAGCCGTCACTCCGCGATGTCGACGCAGATCAGCCCGTCCCGGGACGGCACGCCCTCGAGGCCGCTCTCGTTGCGCGCGGCCACCCGCCAGCGGAAGGCGCCGCTCCACGGGATCGCGAGACGAGCCGGGGGAGGACCGACGTCGCGCTGGAGCAGCACGATGTCGGTGCCGACCGGCAGGATCTCGACCTGGTAGGCGGGGGCGTCCGCCTCCCAGCGCAGCTCCACGGCCTCGCCCGGATCGGTGAAGACGGGATCGTCGCCCGGCCAGAGGCCCTCCTCCGCGGGTGGGGCAGGCGTGTCCTGTGCGGCCGAGGGGGCGCGCCCGGCGCTCACCACGGTGCCCTGCCCCGGCGACAGGCTCACCCCGCGGCCTTGACCCTCCACCAGGAATCGCCCGGCCAGGCAGGTGACGAGGGTGCGGCCGGACTCGCGGCGTACGACCGCGCGACCGGTTCCCCGGATCTCGGCCTCCGCGGTCTCCATCTTCAGCACCGGGTGCTCTTCCGCGTCGACGACGGCCCGCCCCTTCTCGAGGACGGCGGAGAGCAAGAACTCGTCGGGGACGCGCACGTCGGAGCCCGGGCTCAGGGAGAGCGACATCCACGGCAGCTCGAGACGGGCCAGGCCCTGGGGGCCGGTGCGCAGCCGCTCCCCGATCTCGAAGGCGCCGCCCTCCGCCGCCTCGCGCCAGTCCCCGCTCCCGGTGGCCTGCTCGACGCCGCTCTCCACGTAGGCGAGCTGGCCGAAGGACGCCGCCGTCGCCTGGGCCGAAGCTGAGGCCGGCAGAGCCAGGGCCGCGGCCAGCGCCACGACACCGCTCAGCGCGAGGAGCCAGCTAGGAAGGGGACGCATCGCTCACCTCCGCGGTCGGGGTCACCCGAGCCTTTCGCGACCGGTGGCCCACCATCCTCCGGCCGCGTGGCGCCGACGACTTGCTCTTTCCGTAGGCGTATCCGTACCCGTACCCGTATCCGTAGTACCCCTTGGACTTGATGTCCACCGCGTTCAGCACCGCGCCCACGACGCGGGGCGTGACCTTGCGCAGCGAGGCCACGGCGCGCTTGACGACGGCCCGGTCCACCCGGTTCTGCTGCACGACCAGCACCGTGGAGTCGGCCTGGCGGGCGAGGAGGAGGGCGTCGGTCACCGCCGCCACCGGGGGCGAGTCGATGAGGATCCACTGGAAGCTCTGTCGAAGCTGCTCGAGCGCGGTCTCGAACTCCTCGCGGGCAATGAGGGCGGGCGGGTTCGGGGGCAGGGCCCCGGCGGGGATGATGGACAGGTTGGCGAACCGCGTCGAGCGCACGAGGGTCATCAGCTCGATGGGGCGCAGGAAGTAGTCGGTGAAACCCGGCTCGCGCGAGACGTTGAGCCGCGTGTGCAGGTTGGCCTTGCGCAGGTCGCAGTCAACCACCACCGTCCGCTCCTGGGCGTCGGCGAGCCGCCGGCCGAGCTGCAGGAGCGTCGTGGTCTTCCCCTCGCCCGGGGCGGCCCCGGTGACGAGCACCACGTGGCCCCGGTCCTTGCGGCGCGAGAACAGGAGCGCGGTCCGGAGGTTCTGGTAGGCCTCCTTGGCGAGCTCGTCGTCCTCCCTCGCGTACTTGGGGATGGCGGCGAGCACCTCCAGGTGCAGCCGCCGCTCCACGTCGTCGGCGTCCTTGATCTTGTTGTCGAGGGCGTCCCGCAGCAGCACCCAGCCCGCCCCGAGCAGCAGGCCGGCGAGCAGGGACACCAGGGCGAGCTGACGCTTCCGCGGCCAGACCGGGCTGGTGGGGACGACCGCCCGGTCCAGCAGACGGACGTTGTCGTCCTGGATCGAGGCGGCGATGTTCGTCTCGTTCAGCTTCTGGAGGAGCACCCCGTAGAGCCCGCCCGCGGCGTCGGCCTGCTTCTTGAGCGACTCGAGCTCAGTCAGCTTGCGGCTTTGCTCGGCGGCCCGGGTCTTGTGCCCCTCGATCGCCGCCTTGAGCTCGGCCTCCCGCCTCCGCAGCTGCCGGTACTCCGCACGCAGGCTCTCCTCGATCTGGGAGACCCGAGCCTCCTTGTCGTTCTCGAGCTGCTCCAGCTGGGCCTGGACCTTCTGCACCTCCGGGTGCCCCGCCTTGTACTTCTCGCGCAGCTGCGTCAGCTCGAGGGTGAGGGACTGGATGCGGCCGTTGATCTGGGAGACCGTCTCGTCTTCGCCCACCTGGGGGATCGTGTCGGGAGAGCGCCCCCGGTTTCGCATCGACCGGAACTCCCCCAGCTCGGCCTCGAGCTCGATCCGCCGCGCCTGGGCCCGGATGTGGTCCTCGTTGAGCGTGGTGATCGACGTGGTGATCGCGGACACGCTGCCCTCGGGCACGTAGAGGTCCTGGCCCTGGTAGCTCTTGAGGAGCTTGTCCTGCGCCTCCTCCATCTCGTTCTGGGTCACCGCCAGCCGCTCCGTCACCCACTGGTAGGCGCGCTCGGCGGCCTGGACCCGCCCCTCGATGCTGTAGTCCATGTAGATGTCGGTCAGGGTGTTGGCCCACAGGGCCGCGTCCTGCGGGTTGTGGCTGGTCAGACGCACCTCGACGACGTAGGTGTCGGGGACCGGCTGGATGGAGAGGTGGGTGAGAAAGAACGCGGTGGCGTCGCCGTACTCCTTGAAGTCGGCGCGGTCCTCCAGCTTGAGGCGCTCCACCACCCGCTCGGCGATCGACCGTGAGCGCAGCACGTTGAGCTGGGTGTTGAAGAACTGGCGGTCCCGGATGGGGTTGCCGGTCTGGACCAGGGCGTCGGTGACCGCGAGCGAGGTCGGGTTGGGCGGCCGGACCTGGAGGGAGGTGCGGGCCTGATATCGGGGGGTCTGAAGCTCGCCGGCCAGGATCCCGAGGGCGAGGCCGCCGATGGCGGTGGCGGCCAGCAGGATCCTTCGGTGCCACAACAGGTCGGTGTAGTAGCGGACGTCGAAATCACGCTCGGGAACGCCGGCCTCCGGGGGAGCGGGATCGGCGTAGCCGTGGCGGGGAAGGGGGGGCGTCGTGCTCAAAGCCCTCTCGTCTGGACCGCCACCCGATCTCCCGGGGTCAGGACGAGATCCTCAGCCTTGCCGGACCGGATGGCTTTGAGGTCGGCCTCGATGTCGCTCGTCCCGCCCGTGGCCGCGTCAATACGACCCACGGTGACCCGATCGGCACCGAACGGCGTGCGCCCGCCCGCCTGCTCGATGAGGCGGGTGAGCGTCAGGCCCTCCTCGAAGGGGTAGCGGCCGGGCCGGGCGATCTCGCCGCCCACGGTCACCCAGTGCTGGGTTCCCGCGAAGATGGTGTCCCCGTTCACCAGAGGCAGGCTGAGGTCGTCGATCTCCTCGGGTGACGGCTCGCCCCCAACGAAGCGGACCGTGAGCGAGCGCCGCCCGTCGGGAAGGGTGCCCTGCTGCCTCTCGAGCGTCACCTGCCCCGAGGCCCGGGCGGTGAAGCCGCCGGCGTCGAGGAGCGCGTCGATGAGGCGGGTGCCGCCGCGCAGGGCTTTTCGCCCCGGGTTCAGCACCTGACCGTGGACCCACACGAACTGGCTCTTGTACTCCCTCACCCGCACCGCAACCTCGGGAGCCGGGAGGTCGTCGGCTACGAGGAGAGGGGCGATCCGCTCCGCGATCTCCGCGGTGCTCAGGCCGGCCACCGCCACGTCCCCGGCCCGGGGCAGGAAGACGCTTCCCGTCGTCTGGACCGTGGGCATCCGCGAGAGGTCCGAGCGGTCGCGGACGGCCACCTCCAGCACGTCGCCGGGACCCACCCGGTACGGCTCGCCCGCGCCCGGCGCCGGCAGGGCGAGCAGGACCAGCACGACGAGGGTCAGAGCACGTGCCATCACGGGTTGGATCCGAAGATGTCCCACTCCAGCTGGAAGATGAAGCCGTCGGAGTTGACGTCGAAGGCGTCGAGGTTCGATCGACGCTCCTGCCGACGGTAGGTGGCGCTCAGGAAGAGCTGCCGGTGCACGGGGCGCCGGAGTCCCACGTACCAGGCGAGGATCCGGTCTTCGCGGGGAATACCGAGCTCTGCCGACGCCGTGCGGTAGTCGTTCCACTGATAGCCGAGGCCGCCCTGCGCCTGGAGCTGGAGGGGCAACGGGAACCGGCCCGAGCCCTGCAGCGCGGTGAAGACGTAGAAGGCGTTGTTCTCGAAAGCGGAGGCCGGGGTCGAACGGTTCACGAAGAACGTCACGTCGGACCTGCGGCTGAACTGCCGGGTGAGGGAGCCGCCCATGATGAAGCCGCTGTAGCTGGTCCCGCCCTCGCCGGCGTTCGGGTTCTTCTGGTCACGGTATCCCGCGAAGATCTCCCCGGTGAGGAGGGGCGTGATGTCTCCGGAGAGGGTGACCTTGGCGTTGTGGGCCCGCGACTCGGCCTCCGGCCGCTCGGCGGGAGTGGGCACCGTGTCGTACTGATAAGCGACGATGGCCCTCAGGTTCGGCGAGAGCTCGTAGCCCAGCCCGGCGGTGGCGAACCGGGTGTCGTAGTCGAAGAACGTGGAGGGCTCCTGGAAGCGGACGGTGCGCGCCCCGCCGTCGAGCTCGAGGCTGCTGCGCTGCCCGAGGAGGATGCTCATACCTCCGCTGAGGGTGTTCCGGCGGAACTGCCCAAGGCCGTAGAAGTACTCGCCTCCAGGGTCGACCTCCCGGGTGTCCAGGGTCCCGCTGACGAAGGAGTCCTCCGCCCGGAGGGTGACGCTGGGACCCACGGGTAGATCGAGCCCGAGGTTCATGCGGTGGCTGCTCCTGTTGATCTGGTCGTAGGTGGCGAATGCCCGGAGGAACGGCATGTACTCGAAGGTCACCCGGCCGTCGCTCACCGGAGCAGTCGCCGCGATGCGGGGCACGACCTCCAGGTAGCGGTCGCGCACCGGCTCTCCGCTGGACTCGACGAACGTGTCGGCGTCGATGTAGCGGACGTCGAGGCCGGCCTGGACGCGGAGCGGGCCGAACGGCACGCCCGGCATCGCTTCCCCCATCTCGACCGCCGGCTCGACGGTCTCCGCGGTCGTCCGCGGGGCGCCGCCCGGGAAGAGCTGGGCGTAGAGCTCGTTGACCGATGCGCCGGCGGCCGGCTCCTGCGATGCCGCGATCCCGGCCGCGGCCCCCGTCGGGAACAGCCCCCTCGCCAGCTCGGCGGTGTCGGCCGTCGGCGCGGGTGTGGCCACGGGTTCGGTCACCGGCGCCGCGGCTTCTGCCGGGGGAGCGGCCGCGGCCATCGCGGTCACCGGCTCGCTCGGCTCCGTCGGGGTGGGCGGTGGGGACGGTGGCGCCACCGCCGGGGCGGCCGCGACGGGCGGCGGGGCCACGGGCGCGGGTGCTGGCTCGGGCGCGGGCGCCGGGGGGGGCGCCTGCGCCATCGTGGGCGGCGGGGCCTCCGCGGACTCCTCCCGGAACAGCAGGAGAAGCCCCCGGCGGTCGCGCCGGATGTCGATCGAGACCTCGGGCGGCACGTGCAGCAGCACGCTCACCTCCGAGTCCGCGACCATCACCTCGAGGCGGTCGAGCCGGGTCGAGCCCGAGAGCATCTCGAGATCGAAATCGGGGGCCGGCGTCCAGGCGAAACGGGTGCCCCCGGCAAAATTACGTCCGAGGGTGGTCTCCGTGATCGAGACCCGGGCCACGTCCCCCTCGCGATGGACGGCCACCATGCCGGGCCGTCCCGAAAGGGCCACGCGCACCGCGAGCTGGGAGTCTACCGCGGCGAGACTCACTCCCTCGACCCGCGCCGAGGCAGGAGCGACGGCAAGAAGGAGCACGGCCAGCAGGTTCATCGTCTCGTGCCTTCCCCGCCGTGCGTCCGTGCGGTTTCAGCGGCCATCGGTCTCAAGCGCGTCCTCCCGAGACTTGGTCTCCGCCGATGTTCAAGCAAGGAGTGTGCCCCGTTGCCCCCAGGCCCCACGACTCACTCCGCAGCCCAATTGGCCCCACCAGTGCCCCGATTCGGCGCCTGCGGCGTCTCGGAGAGCCTCCACGCCCTGTCTCAAAAGCAGACATGCCTCCGGGCCCTGGACGTCAATCGGTCACCCCCTGACCAACGCCTGGTCAGCCGAAAGTGAGTGTAACGCTTGAGCAAAGT
>Ga0316577_10000038_pt1 | contig 29113 bp, 27 predicted proteins | sample S5NA_FD_203073 | JGI IMG/M metagenome (GOLD analysis project Ga0316577, IMG submission 203073) | Rhizosphere microbial communities from salt marsh grasses in Alabama, United States - S5-7_050615r2r1 | ecosystem: Host-associated > Plants > Roots > Rhizosphere | place: USA: Alabama | collected... | reverse complement strand
CCATGCGACATAAACCCGTAATTCGGGCCATAATGTGTTAGGTCTGTCGAGCCGATAATTTTAACCTGAAGGCCGAGCCGCTTTGATATGGCGGCAATGGTTTCCCCGATTTCAAGGGAATGTTTTATCGGTGGTACACCGATGGGAACTATTTTTGCGTTATTGAAAAAATATTTAATGAAAGGGAGCTGAAGTTCGATGGTGTTGTCCTGGGTAAAGTGATCGGCTGTTTCAATCTGAAATGAAAATTTTTCATTCAGTTCGTCGGCGAGAGATGTTTCGATTTCTAAATTGCCAAAAGGGGTTTCCCATGCGCCTTCAGTCATGATATAGGCCGGTGATCCGCTGTGTAGATGCATGCCGAAAATCACGAAGACATCTGGTGATTTTTCTTTTGTAAGACAGTGAATGACATTACATGCGATGCTGCCTGAAAAATACCATCCTGCGTGCGGCACGATGCCTCCGATTAAAGGTCTGTCCGATATGGTTTCCGTGCTGAATTCTTTTAGAAAACCTTTAATCTCTCTCTCACATGCAGAAGCATTACCCGGGTACCAGCTTCCTGAGAAGATAGATTTTCTCACCTTCATATCTAACACCTCCTTTTTCTGGATGAACACTAACTTAATTTCACACAGGCAGATAAAGATGTCCAATACTTTTGAGAAAAAAACTTCGATATTCCTTGACAGAGAGGGAAGTTGATCATTATTTTTTAGCAAAACTATTCGATTAAGGATTTACTAATGCACTCGGACAAGCTATTTTCCACAGACATCGAAGTCCGATTCCGTGATCTTGACGCCATTGGGCATGTGAACAATGCGGTTTTTTTTACCTATTTTGAAGAGGGCCGAAAACATTTTTCCAAAAACGTATTCGAGGTTTCAGACGTTTCGGAATTTAATTTCATCATGGCCCATATCCAATGCGATTTCATAAAGCCGATACAGTTTAATGACCGTGTCATTCTTCAGATGTGGGTTAAGGATATCGGAACCAAGAGTTTTTCTTTTGAATATCGTCTGGTTGATTTTTCAGATGAAGCAATGGTATATGCAACCGGTAAATCGATTCAGGTATGCTATGATTACCAAAAAAACAGATCAATTGAGGTTCCGGCCAAAATGAGAGAAAGGTTGACTCTGTATTTGAAAAGATGAATAAAAGATGAATAAAAATGAATAATAAAGGTCGTACAGACCTCTGGAGGTTCTGATGCCCATATACGAATATCAATGCGAAAAGTGCTGCCATTGTTTTGAAGTGCTTGTTTTCGGGAGTGACGATGAAACGGCAGACTGCCCCCAATGCGGCCATAGCCAAGTAAAGCGGCTTTTAAGCTCTGCATGTTTTCTCGGCTCGTCGTCGGATGGCGGAAGCTGTAAAACGGGCTCCAAAAAAGGTTTCTCTTGAGCGAGCTAACCAATGTGTGGCGGTCGGCCACAGATATTATAAGCCACTAATTTGTCATAGAAAAATGCTCAACTATGGTAAAGACCTTTTAGATGTGGGATTAGGTCTGCTTTCTTGAAGGCATTTTTCTTGACAGCTTTAATAAGAGGTGTTAATTCCCTAATTCATCGTAATAAAAGCTCAATTAGGGAACGATTTTCGACAATAGAGGCACGTAGCTCAGGGGGAGAGCGCTACCTTGACACGGTAGAGGTCGTTGGTTCAAATCCAATCGTGCCTACCAGTGAAATTAAGGGGTTACGAGTTATACCGTACCCCCTTTTTTATTGCTTTTTAGTTACGTAAACACAGGAGGAATATCCATCAGAATTAAGCCTTTCCATCCTCATGTCTAAGATCATGAAAATAAAAGATTTCCTTATGATTTTGATAGGGATAAAGTAGCTAAATTTGTGGTAGATTTACCCATAATAAAAGCACGAAAATATAGGGTTATGGATACACAGAGTCGACCGTACAAGTCTACCGTACACTTGGTAAAATCACCGAATCGCCAGGTTATATGCCGGTATTTCTTCTGAACACATACGGCATAAATTCTTTATAAAGTTTTTAATGTGTTGATTATAACACCATATTCATTCAAGTGGTGTTTTGGCATGCTCATTGCTAACTCTATACCATAAAAAATGATACGGATGAAATAGGAGAAATGAAAAAAGTTTTTGTACTAATTACGTTTATTTTGTTTATACTTGTTGGCAATGTTGCTGCTTTTGATTTCAGTTGTAAATGGGAGGGATATATGAGTTGCAGTAATGACTTGGCGGATGATCCTCCTATATATTTTAAGGGTGAAATCAATAAAAAAGGAACCTTTTTTAGCACATTAAACATTACACCAACTCCGGGTAAAAAATGCAGTGGCGTCATAGATGGGAAGAAAATATCTATGACCTGTGAGAATGGAGCCTTCGCTTATGGTGAAATCATAGGAAAAACAATACAAATCACCAATTATATCCGGTCTGATAACAGTACGTGTAAAGGATCAGCTACTTTGATACGGTAGCGCTCGTTGGTTCAGATCCAATCGTGTCTACCAGTGAAAAAAAGGTGTTATAATGAAACGGGCTGTTGCCCAAATCATTTTTCGCTGGTTCTGAAACATTTTTTGATAAATCTAAGGCTCGTTCCAGACGATTCCAAAACTCGCCCTTCGGTCTCAAACAGTTGAAATCGCTTTTCTTTCACTTCGCCAAGATTGATGAACAAAAAACGTTTCAATGAGCGCTCAAAAAGATTTTTGTTTGGGCAACAGCCTGGAAAACAATAACCTCTTTGGTGTGTTCTCCAAATTTATCTCAGCAACAGCACAGAGGATTCACTCCCCTGAATCAGTTTGTCCACTTTCCCTCGGGGAAACATTTTGGCCAGTAATGACTGTCCTCCCATCCATAACGCCATCATTGATCGTTTGGCCTCTTGTGAGATAAATGATTCCAGAGACGTGGTGGGTACCAGTTTTATCAATGCCTTTATTTGGCGGGAGTTATAATATTTCAATATGGCATCTAAATTTTTTGAAACCTTGGGTTTCAAATCTGTTCCATCTGTTAGACCCACAATTTCCAATTCAGTTTGATACAGTGTCACCATCTGGTTGATCATTTCGATCGATTTTTGGCTGATATTCTCCTGATCCAGGCAGCATACGATTTTACGGATTTGTTTTTCTTCTTTTATTACAAGAACCGAACAAGAGGCATTATTGGCGACTTTTTGGGGAAGGTTTATTGCGCCTTCCCATTGACAATCTCCCTTTTTATAGCAACCCATGGCAATTAAATCGCTGTCATCTTCATGGGATTGGGCCAATATTTCTTTGACAGGATTGCCGGGCCTTAAGACTATTTTCAAATCTTTTCTGCCTCCTCGACAAACATACAGCTCTTCCCATATTCCTTTTTTAACCTCTACAAATTCATAGTTGCACGACCTTTTTTCATAAGGCGATTCTTCTTTTTCAAAATGGTCAAGAAAGTTTCGGCGATAATTCCTCAACTTTTTGGCGAGAGGGTGTTTTATTTCAGCACGGCTCGTTGACCGGCCGATTTCCGTTGCTTTAGGTCCTACACCCAGCAAGGTGACGTCCGCCCAAGTATTTCCGGCCAGTTTAGCCACATCATCCACAGCATGGGCACTGTAAGGTTGCTGATCTACCGCTAAAAGAATTCTCATAATAACCTCTTTTAATGTTTAATGATTTATTCATTGCCAGCAAATAAGGATCGGAGACGGAATATGGCTCAGCAATTGAAACCAGTTACTCTTTTTGCTTATGGTGTGGTAAAACGGACAGGCGATCAACCCATAGTCCCGAAGCGCATCGCCAATTTCTTCCGGCGCTCCTTGAATCGTCAGACAATTTTCTGGAGGGCATTGATTTTCCGCTAACATTTTCTCTACAGCGCTTAATGTCCCGTTGGTTTCTTTTTTAGCGTTATAGGACAGTTGTCCCGGCTCCTGAAATTCGCAAAAAATCAGATCGAGTTTGATCTTTGCGTTTATAAAAATATTCAAAAACAAGGAAACAAGTCTTTTAGGCTCTATTTCACTTCTTACAATCAATGCAATCTTTTCTACATTGACAAGGTTTTTAACAATAATAACCGGGCAGGGAATATGCTTGTAAAGTCTTGAATTGAATTTATCGTAGAGTTTTTTTGTAGTGAAGCTGTGGAGTAATCCTTCCACAAACAGGTCATATGACTCTCTTTGAATCTCACGGAGAATTTCATTTTCACGATCTCCAACGAGCATTTTAGGGGCGACGAGTTTGGGGCATGATGATGTTTCTGCTTTAATCAATTGTGCAATCTCAAATTCTCCTGTTTTTAACATCGTATTTTCCCAGGTTTTGCGAACCCATCCAGTGCCCGGCGCATGTCCGTCGTGATCTGGTTCCTCAACATGGACAGACTGCAATTTCATGTTGAGCAGTTGAGCCAACTGGCAGGTATATCTGAGAGCAATACTCGACGCTAAGTCTGCATCGAGGTAAACGAGCGTTCTTAACATGATAATTCCCCCTTTAACTGAATTGCAGATTTTACAAAAATAGTTACAGCAGCTCGAAATAAAATTTATTCGCTATTTTTTATCTTTTGTTCCGCTTTAGCGACGACGTCTTTGATTTCGCCGAGCTTAAAAGGCTTTGCCAGAAAATCGAAAACCCCTTTTTTAAAGGATTCTTTGGCGGTATCCATGGTGGCAAAACCCGTAATAACAATAACCTCCGTTACAGGAGATCGTTCCTTTACCTGGGATAAAAATTCCATACCGTCGAGCCCTTCCATTTTAAGATCAGTAATAACGATATCGAAATCTTGCTCCATGATTCGATTCGATGCCTCCAGACTTCGGGAAAATGCCTCGACGTCATATCCTGATTTTTCTAAGGCTGGTTTGAGACGTTTCAAGACTATCGGTTCGTCATCCAGAATAAGGATTTTTGTTTTTTGTTTGTCGCCCATGATACCTCCCTTAGATTATTTTTTTATTTTATATAATCATTTTTCAGATCTTGGAAGACATTTTTAAGCCTATCAATTTCCTGTTCATGGTTCATTTTAACATCAAGCTGGCGTGTAAATGCGACCAGTAATCCAAGAATTTTCATCTTCTTTTCCATCATCTCAAGATCTAATTTTTTAATTCGGGCAATAACCAGATCTCCGCGAATATCGACGCGAAAATCGCTCTTTGTCAGAATTTCTGCCAACATTTTGGCCCTGCGCGATCTTCGCGATATGTCGGTCACACCGCCTAGAAATCTAAAATAAGCATAGTTGTCATTCAAGTTTCCAGTAATGTGGGCTGCAATCATATTAAAATGATATCCAAGTCGCAAGTTAATATTCACATATTCTTTTGATAAAACTGCAAGGTTCTGGCCGATATATTTTGGCGTTGCCATAGATGACGAAAACGTTCGAGTCAGACTCGACATGAAGCTGCCGAAATCAACGGACATCGGTTCTCTATCCCAGCCACCCGGTACAGAGAGTCCGTCCAGAAATGCTTTCATTGGGACGGATATGACCTCTTGAGGCTTAATATATGAAATGTTTGCCGAGTCCCTGATGCCGCCGCCGATATCGATCAAAATAAGATCTAAAGGGATATCGAATTTCAGTTTCCTGCCGGCACGGGCCGTATCACTGGTTCTATCATATTCCAGTCCGATCAATTCTTCCACAGCTTTCTCATGGACATACCGGGTAATATCATGAAAGGTTTTGCATCCTGATGGAGTAAAGTTTTTTTCGGAAGGATCCAGCAGGTTCAATGGCGCAATTTTTTTCAAAACTCTTTGCAATAACCGGTATTCATAAGTCGTCTCAAAAATTTCATCGACGAATTCATAGTAACACAAGGCTTTAACAGCCCCTTCATAAACCACATTTTCCCTTGCATCTACGGTAATAACCTGGTCGGGGTGCAGAAGTTGGGTGGCAACACCTGTATTAACGATAGTTGGTACTCTGAATTCTCTGGCGATGGTAGCCATATGGCCGGTCGGGGAGCCTACATCGGTAATGATGGCACTGGCTTTTTTAATGACTTTTCCCAATCGAGGAGATGTATAGGCGGTAACCAAAACTGCATCGCTTGGAAATCGGTCAAGGTCCTCTTCTGTTTTGACCAGAAAAACTTTTCCGGTGGAAATTCCTTCTTGGGCAATGGACCCCTTGTCTCGAAATATAATGGAAAAATCATCCAAAACAGATGAGATATCACACACCAGATTCGCGACTTGATCTTTAATATTGAGAGATCTGGCTTGCAAAATTACAAGGTTGTCTTCATGGTCAATGGCCCACTCGATATCCTGAGGTTTTTTAAAGTAACGTTCAATCTTCAAACCGGCTTCTGCGATCTGTTTCATTTGTTCATCGGTCAGACAGGTTTTGGTCTGGAGCTCTTGATGAACCGTGCGTATATCCGTCCCGCCGCCTTTTTGGGGCACCAGTTTTTCAGGTTTGCGCACGATATCCAAAGATTTAAGCGGATATGGTTCTTCCCGATCCATGGTATATAAATCTGCTCTTACTTTTCCGGAGACAACCGGCGCACCAAGTCCCCAAGTTGCATTAATCAACATAACATCGCGATCAGGAGCCCTCGGATCGAGTGTGTAGAGAACGCCGCTGACTTTGGCATCCACTATCAGTTGACATGCAACAGCCATACTATCCTGATAATCCATAAGTTCTTTTTGACGCCGATATTCCATCACCGAGTCTGAATACAGGCTTGCGAGAATAGATTTGTAAGCCTGTAAAATATTTTCACGTGGTTCATTGAGAAGACTCAAATACTGTCCGGCAAATGTATGTTCTGTGTCTTCACTCGTGGCGCTACTGCGAAGGGCAAGCAAAACCTCTTCGGGATTTACGCCCTGATAAAGGTTGTCCAAGCTTCTATAAATTTCCTTCTGCAAAGGTTGGGGAACTGTTCCCTCCAATATGAGTCTTCGAATTTCCTCTGCCGCCTGCTTTTTAGATGCATCTCCCTTTTGCCAAGCGGCATTTAATGCGTCCATTTTTTCTAGAAGGCGGTTATATTCCATGAATGCTTTAAACGCCTGGGTGGTGATGGCAAATCCTTCCGGAGCCTTCAGACCAAGAAGGTTTTTAATTTCCGCCAGGTTGGCGTTTTTCGCTCCGACAACCTCGGTAAAATCATCTGTTATCAGCCGATAGGGCATGGTATATTCCGTTTGAGGGATGACCGGTCTGCCGGCCAGTTCCTCTTCAATATCACTGTTGATGGCGCCCAAAGCATCATAAAGCTTCAGATATTTTTTGGGCGCCAAGGTATTTAAGTTATATATGAGTTTATAAACAAGATCTGCAATATGATGACATGTCGAACGAATGTATTGCTGGTCGAAAATGTACGCGCCGCCCAACTTGGTTCCCATTTCAGCCATGAGTTCCAGCACCTGGTTGTTATATTGCAGAATTTTTTGAAACACGCTGAAAAGGACGGAAAAAGGCACCTTGGAAGCAGATTTTTTGCGACCCTTGAAAGCTGCTTTTATCATATCAGTAAATGTGCTCATGAATGACCATCCAAATCAGCCCGGATATTTCATGCGTGTAATGCGTTCATTTTGAAGACTTTCATGAAATATTCAGGTTAGTGAGCTCCACCGCCCTTGCCGGTTCCAAAAAAGAAATCCATCACCAATCCTGCGACAACGGCGATCAGAACTGCAAAAAAGCCATAAAGAAGACTATGATTAAAGGCCAGCGAAGATATCATAGAGGGGACTCCCTCTATTTTCACTTTGAGCTGGTCCATTGATTTGCCTACAATCACCCCATTATGAATTTCGGTAACCTGAACCTGATACTCACCGGGTGATACTCGCGGCGGTATCCAGACGGCTGCATTAAATAATTTTTCTGTATCGCCTTTCTGTTCAAAACTGATTTCACCCTGGTGAGACGCATAAAGTCCCTGGTTCTTTTTTAATTTCAAAAACTCCTCGGCCAAGGTATTTTTTTCAGCCTGTGGCGCCGCAATTTCCATCTCATTTTTTAAAGATTCGAAACCGATTCCCAGTTGTTCCCAGGTTTTTTCATCTGACGAAGCCAATTCCATAACACCCTTTGAGGTATACAGAATATAGAGATTCGGGACATTTTTGACATGCACGTTCCCCAGATTCATCCACAAAAGGCCAAGTGCTTTTCCTTTCTTTTTGAGGGTTAATTCCTCTTGTTTTCCTTTGAGGATTACCGCCACTTCATTTTCGGCGGCAATTTTGCCTGAAACGGTTAATTGTGTTCCATTGAAAAAAGTGCCGATGGCAATGAGATTGGGCTCATGTTTCACTTTTGAAGACACCATTGAATCTGCAAGTTGTGGATGCCACATAAAAGACGCAATCATGATGACAATCGGTATCCAAATTCTATTTTTTATCATTTTAGTGACCCCCTTTTAAAGCTAACATAATATGCGGCGTAAGTAAAAGATCCAGAAGCATTTTTACCATGACGATTAAAACAAGTGACGCCAAAAGTATCTTCAGCTGGTCTCCTTTGAGTTTTTTACTGATTTTGGCACCGAATTGTGCGCCCAGTGTTGACCCTAAAAGAAGGATCAGTGCCAGAATAAAATCGACGGTATGGTTGCTGTAAGACTGCATGATGGTCACATCAACACAGGTGAAAAGAATTTGAAAAAGGCTGGTCCCGACAACCACATGCATGGGCATTCGCAATAGATAGACCATCACCGGCACCATAATAAAACCACCGCCGACACCCATAATTGCAGCCAGAATTCCCACAAAAGTGCCCAGTACCAGCGGCATTAGCACGGAAAGCCTAACCCCTGATTTTTCGAAATCGGTTTGCCACGGCAGTTTGCCGATTAATTTTGCGTATTTTGACTCTTTTTTCGGAGCGGAAGCTTGGACCTCCTTTTTCTTTAACGCCTGAAGGCTTTCAATAAACATATACGATCCTACAAAACCAAGCATCAGAACGTAGGTGACCTTGATTAAAAAATCCGCATTTCCCATTTGTCTTAACACCTTAATGACCTGAACACCCAGTGTACCTCCCGCAACACCGCCGATCAAAAGCAAGATACCCATTTTGAAATCAACATTACCCATTTTGTAGTGCGCTAGAGTGCCGGAAGTGGACGCACCGACGATCTGGTTGGAATCGGATGCAGCGGCAATTGTGGGGGGTATGCCGAACATAATCAGCAGCGGCGTCATTAAAAATCCACCGCCGACCCCAAAAATTCCCGAAAGAATTCCCACAAGGCCACCCAAACCAAAAATAAGTAGAACATTCACGCTATTCCCGGCGATTGGTAAATACAGGTGAAACATCATCCTCCCCCTTTTTTGTCTGTTTTTACGGTTTTTTCATACACGACTTCGATACGACAATCAATCCTATGGCGTATCTTTTCGAGAAGATCATCAAAATCCTCTAAACACATGTCTTGCGAAGTGGGCGAGCCCACCACAAGCATGGTTATTTTGTTCTCCTTTACGAACTTAACCAGTTCATTGTCGTACTGCCCATAGGTGATATAGTAATCAACCGGTATACCTTCCGATATGCCTTCTTCGATCAGCGACTCAAGACTTGATTTCATCGAAGTCTCTATGTGGCGCATCAGGCTTTTGTCTGATCCTTTGATCGCATTATCAATGACCAGAAGAAAATATAATCTTGCGTTAATTCTTTTGGACAGGTTGAGGGCGTGAACCGCAGCCCATAAACTGGTTTTTCCAGGATACAACCCCACTAGGATCTTTTCCATTATCGCCTCCTATCCTGAACCTATGAGCAATTTGAATGCCAGCATGGACAAGTTTGATAAATGATAAGAATTAAGCGGTTTTTAAGTATCATAACATTTTGATATTAAAATAAATATTAACATAAGCGGAGAATGTGCTCCTACTATACATAAAGGGGGAACGTATTTAAGATGTGAAAAATGGTGTCTATCTATTTCAAATTGAAACATATGATATTAAAATAGACAATATCCAACAAATTAGAGGGGTTAAATCTGCAGACAATAAAACAATGTTTCAATATGAAAAATTAGGTTAAATTGGAGAATGTGAGGATCAGTTTTTATTCTGCAAACCGTATTTTTTCATTTTTCGCCATAATGTGGTGCGGGGCAGGTTGAGTATCTTGGAACTTAAGTTTTTGTTATATCCCGTTTTATCTAGAACTTTGGCGATATGATGTTTTTCCACTTCTTCAAGGGCCTGCAGTCCTTCACCTTCGAGAGTGTTAAATTCCAACCTTTGAAGATCCTGGGGCAGGTCGTCTATGCAGATGAGGTCGCTTTCAGCAAGGGCTACGGATCGCTGGATAATATTTTCCAATTCTCTGACATTACCGGGAAAATTGTAATGCATAAGAATTTCAAGGGCCTCAGGTGATATCCCTTTAATTTTTTTCTCAAATGGATGGCTGTATTTTTCGATAAAATAGGAGACCAGCATAGGGATATCATCTTTTCTTTCGCACAATCGGGGGAGTCTTAAAGTCACCACATTCAGACGATAAAACAGATCTTCACGAAAAGAACCATCAGCAGCAGCCTTTTTGATATCTTTGTTGCTGGCGGCGATGAGGCGAATATCCAAATCGACAGGTGTTGTTCCGCCCACACGAAGTATCTGTTTCTCCTGTATAACATGCAGCACTTTTACCTGCATGGAAATGGGCATCTCTCCGATTTCATCGAGAAAAAGAGTGCCGCCGTCTGCAGATTCAATGAGGCCGACCTTGGTAACGGATGCACCGGTAAAAGCGCCTTTTTCATGGCCGAACAGTTCGTTGCAGATCAATTCCTCTGTGAATCCCCCGCAATTGAAAGAAATAAAGGGGCGATTTTTTCTCGGGCTCAATTGGTGAATCGATTTGGCCACAAGCTCCTTTCCAGTACCGCTTTCACCTTGCAACAGGATATTGCAATTGACGATGGCAACTTTCTTGATCATGGCAAATATTTCCTGCATCGCACGGCTGGATCCGATAAAACCTTTTAAAATATCCTGTCCGTTTACGGCTTCTCGCAGACGCTGATTCTCTTCACGCAGTCCTATTTTTTCTTTTGCACCTCTGGTAAGCAAACGGATTTCATCCAATTTGAATGGTTTGGTTATATAGTGATAAGCGCCTATTTTAATGGCGTTGATGGCCGAGTCGATGGATCCGTAACCTGTAATGATAATGACTTCCACATAGGCATAACGTTTTTTAATTTGGGAAAGGATATCCATGCCGCTTGCGTCAGGAAGATGTAAATCGAGGAATATGATATTAAATGGTTCTTGAACCATACGTTGCCAAAAAAATTCACCCGTCTGAAATGCTTCCACCTCATATCCGTCTTTTTCAAGGGCCTGCTTAAGTCGGCGACAAACCGTTATTTCATCGTCAATGACGGCGATTCTAAGCTGCATGATCCGCTTCCTTTCCACAATCGTAGCAAATCGGCAAATATATTGAAAATGTGGTTCCTTTGTCTATCTCGCTTTTTACTTCGACATAACCGCCATGTGTGCGGATAATGCCGTATACCAGAGAAAGTCCTAAACCTGTTCCTCTCCCTACAGGCTTGGTGGTATAAAACGGATCGAAGATATATTTCATATCTTCCGGCTTTATCCCGATTCCGGTATCTGAAAAGTCGATTCTTATATAACCATCCGGCCCAAGTCCGGTACGGATGGTAATGATGTTTTCTCCAGACATATCTTTCATGGCTTGGATAGAATTTAAAAGAATATTAATAAAAGCTTGCTGCAGATCTTGGCTTCTTCCTTTAATAGGGGATAGTTTTACACTGTTTTCCCTTTTTAAGTGGATACCGGTTACCATAATCTGATTCTTTATAAGTTTTATCGTACGATCCAGAACTTCGTTAATATTCAATTCCAATAATAAAGGACGTTCGGTCCTCGAAAATTCCAGCAGATTTTTAACCACCTGGCTCGCCCTGTCTGCCTGGGAGAGAATCTCCATCATCATTTCGGAAGCTTCGTCTTTTGTTATATCTGTGAATTCTTCCATTAAACTTTCTGCGGTCAGAGAAATATTATTCAGAGGATTATTGAGCTCATGGGCGATACCTGAAGTAAAGGTGCCGATGGACGCCATCTTCCTCGATTGTAGCAATTGTTCCTGTTTTGTTTCGAGTTGTTTGGCCATCTCATTGAATGTTTCTATCAGATGGGTAACCTCGTCTTCCCTTCCAGATTCATAAACAATGGGTCTGAATGTTCCTTTTGCTGCTTCTTCGGTTGCCTGCTGCATCAAGGCAACAGGTTTAAGGATACCTTTTGAAATTAATTGAAGAATCAAGACCACAAAAACGACAAAGCTGAAAAGGAAAATCACAGGAATGATCCCGATACGGTTAATGGCCATTTGAATTCTAAGGCGTTTGGTGGTGATCAGTTCATTGGCAAAATCGACCATTTTTTTCCCTTTGGTTCTGATCAGTTCAACATTGAGTTCCGCCCTTTCAGTCTTAAAGCGCTTCATATTTTGATCTAAAATGGTTTTATAAGCCTTCAGGTCTTTCTGAAATTCCATAAACTTTTCGTTTCCAACGACTCGGGATACATCTTTGGCGAGTTCACGGGAAAAATCTTCGATTTTAAAGAAATAAAATATGGTCTCATTAAGACTGTCAATGTCTTTAAAATAAATGAAGTTTTTCTCATATCGTCTCATTTCAAGGATATTGTCGCGAAAATCATCAAATTTTTTGATAAACTCCATTTTTTCCTGAAGGGAAAATATATAATGATAATATATCACATGGAGTGAACCGATGAACACCAGGCATACAATCAACAAAAGCATAACCTTACTTTTTATTGTTTTCATTATGAAATCCTTACATCGTCGAAAACCAACTTAACAATCTTCAAAAATACGATGTTACGTCGAATGGATAATTTAAAAAATTGCTTATATCATTCAGAAGTCCTACGAGCAAGGCAATAATTCATGGATGGATTTCATATAGAACCTTTCTCAAAAACAATCTGAGCGCTCATGGTCATGTTGCGAAACGTTTCAAAATGCCCATCCGCCATAAGTCGTTGGTAGACTTCGATTTTTCACCGTTTCGCACCTCCGATTTCGGGATTTCGCAAGGCTCAACTTGCTTTTGAACCCTAATCTTATTTTTGAGTTAGGTTCTAATATTGAAGTGCTTACAATAAAAATTATCCGATACCCCCATTAAATACCTGTTGACATTGGCTTTAAGGGAATGTATGAAGATTTAGATAGCAAGACCGACCGGTCTGTCTCCACATATTCCAAGTTCAATAATATACCAATTCCTTAAAAACATGTTTTCATCGAATTGGTTGCGGCTAGAATTTCAGTAAGTTTACCCATGGAATCGGAATTATGCCACAGCTTAAACAATTGGAAAGGCTGTAAGTTAATTATACCATGACACTGAAAGAGAAAATCATCCACGAATCCTTGCGACAGTTTTCAACAAAAGGCTTTCTTTCCACATCGATTACCGACATCCTCGAAGCCGTAGGGACATCTAAAGGCGGTTTATACAACCACTTTAAAAACAAAGAAGCCCTTTTTTTTGCTGCATTGAGCGAGGCGCGAAAGATCTGGCGGCAAAGGAATCTTGAGGGATTAAAGGATCTGGATCGACCCATGGAAAAGATCAAAAAGCTGCTTGAAAATTACCGTGACCGCTACCTGGCCGATTCCGAAAATTTCCCCGGTGGCTGTATTTTTGTCACCCTTGCTGTGGAATTGAACGATCAGCGGCCCCATTTGGCCCGGGAAATGAACGAAGGGTTTTTGCGGTTCAAGGGTATGTTGAAACGGCTGCTGGATCAGGAGAAAAATGCCGGCAATTTAAAGGACGAAGTTGATACACAACAGGTGGCGGAATTGATTTTTTCCGGCATTCTGGGTGCAAGTGTCATGTATATTTCAGATAAATCAATGATGACTCTGGATCGGAATATCCGGTCTTTAACCGAATATTTGGATATGATTGTAAAAACCTAAAGCGAGCGTTTCAAATTTTTGAAATGGTAAACCTATTAATATTTTAAAGGTATTCTGTTATTCTGAATTTCAATAATTTGAAACCCTGCGGGATTTCCAATTTCATCGCATCTACAGCGTCAGATGCCGTCCCGCATAGCCGACTATAGCGAAACGGCATCTTCTCCTGCGGAGCGGGATTTCGCTAAGCTCAACTTGCTTATCTGCGGCGAACTTGAAAATCGCTCAATTTAGGTAAAATAAAGCGTATATATGTGCTTTTTGCTCAATTGAGTTGATATTTTCGGATCATCTCCAAATTCGCTGATGATTCTGATAGAATTCCAGGGGCCAAGGATTCCAGGATTCAAGTGAAATCCTTTAGGAAACAAACACTTGAACCCTCGAATCCTTGAATCCTTGCCCCCTTTTTCTTAGTTAATTAAGGAGAAAACCTATCTATTTTATATCTCTTATACTTTAAAAAGAAAGACCTGTGAGTCTTTTATTGAAAGGAGGTAAACATATGGATTTTTTGCTGTCAGAAAGAGAAGAACTTTTGAGAAAAGCAGTCAGAGAATTTGCCGAAAGTGAAATATCAGCCAAAATTGAAGCCATGGAAAAGACCGGCGAATTTCCTATTGAATTGATGGAACCCATGGCAAAGATAGGAATAACCGGAATCATTGCACCACCGGAATATGGAGGCGTGGGACTCGGTTTTCTGGCCAGAACCATTGCTTTAGAAGAGTTGAGCCGGGTTTGTGCGGCAATTTCCATGGGCATGCAGGTTCATCACATGGCCATTGCTGCATTGAATGATTTTGGAACCGATGAGCAGAAACAAAGGTATATTCCACCGCTGGCCAAAGGTGAAACAATGGGTGTTGTGGCTGTTACCGAACCTTCGGGAGGATCAGATGTGGTGGGAATGCAGGCTGCCGCCGAAGCCAAAGGGGATAAATGGATACTTAACGGTCGGAAATGCTTTATCACCAATTCACATACCTCTGATTTTTGGGTGGTCATTGCAAAAACGTCAGAAGGTGCCAAAGGACTGTCTGCGTTTATCGTAGAAAAGGATAGCCCAGGTGCAAAGACTGGCCGTGTCGAACATAAAGTCGGACTTAGAGGTTCCAACACCGGCGAACTGGTGTTTGATAACTGCGAGATTCCAAAAGGAAACATTCTGGGACAGGAAGGTGGCGGTCTTGCCGTAGCTTTGAAAACCGTGAGTGAATCCGGAAGACCCGGTATGGCCGCTACGGCACTGGGAATTGTTGGTGCATGCCTTGAAGAAGCGGCAAAATTTGCCAGTGAAAGGATACTTTACGGAAAACCGATAACCTCGCTTCAGGCCATTAGTTTTTACCTGGCGGATATCTATACGGAACTCGATATCTGCCGACTTCTCTGTTACCGGGCAAGTTGGATGAAAGACCAGAATATGCGTTGTGACACTGAAATGGCTATGGCCAAATCTTACACTTGCGATGCTGCCGTGCGGTGTGCCAGTAAAGCTGTTGAAATTCACGGTTCTTACGGAATCTTACAGGAGTACAAGGTTCAGCGGCTGTTGCGAGACGCCGTGGTTACGGTTCCTGCCGGGGGAACCGGGCAAATCGGTAAAGTCGTATTGGCGAGAGCGGCATTGGCACCATACAAAAAAAGATAACACCTAAATGAGTGTTTCAGGTTAGGGGAAAAATAGGTAATTTTTTAATGAAACGAATTATTGTCTGCATGAAGCCGGTCCCGGACCCAAAAGCATGGGACCGGCTCAAAATGGATCCTGTTTCCAAGACCCTGATCCGAGAAGGAATCCCCAGCGTTGTTAACCCGCTGGATAAACATGCCGTTGAAGCGGCTCTTGAAGTAAAGGATCTATTCGGTGCCGAGGTCATTTTGTTATCCATGGCGCCTTTAGATACCCGACCAGTATTACGAGAAGTTCTGGCAATGGGGGCTGACCGGGCGATTTTGCTTTCGGATAAGGCCTTTGCCGGATCGGATACTCTGGCCACAGCCCGCATATTGGCACAGGGTATTCGCAACATCGGTGAATTTGATATGATCATGTGTGGAAATTTTACCCTGGACGGCTCCACGGCCCAGGTTCCTTCCCAGGTGGCCGAACTCCTTGACATTCCCAATGTCATGCACGTTTGCGACATGGATATCTCAAACAAGGACCGCTTGCTGCTGACACAAAAAATCGAGCAAGGATTCGTTATGCTTGAAGCTGAACCACCATTGCTTCTATCCTTCACCAAAGAAGCCAATAAGCCGCGTTACATTTCTTTTATAGAGATTCTGGCTGCTGAAAAACGTGACATTCAGATCTGGGACAATGCAATGTTAAATGTGGATGAAACACTCATTGGACTAGAGGGTTCTCCCACCCAAATGGCAGATCTTTTGGTACAAAAGAAAAAACGAACAGGTATACAGATCACCGGAAATCCCGAAGACATTGCTCGAGAGCTGGCGGACAAAATCCATCAACTCGGGATTATCTGAAGAAGGAATTAAATCATGAAAGAGCAACACATTGGTGTATTTGTGGAGCAGCGCGGGGGGGTACTTCACAACGTGGGCCTGGAACTCTTGGGAAAAGCGCGTGAGCTGGCGGACATTTCCAAAGGAACGGTCAGTGCTTTTCTGTTGGGCAGGAATATTTCGGCTCTTTCGGACGAGCTGATCGCCATGGGTGCCGATACGGTTCTTTTGGCCGACAGCCCGCTTCTGGAACCATATCGGTTGCTTTCATACACATACGTTCTTGCCCAAACCTGCAAAACCTATAATCCGGATATTTTACTGTTCGGAGCAACTCATATGGGAATTGAATTGGCACCTCGCCTTGCCGCCCGTCTCGATACCGGCCTTTCAGCCCATTGCATCGATTTGCATCTGGATTCCCAGGGGAGACTCCTCCAGGTGGTTCCGGGCTGGGGCGGAGGGGTGATTGCCACTATTCGGTGTACTCGTCACCGCCCTCAGATGGCCACCGTGATGCCGGGAGTCATGAAGAAATTTAAACCGACCAAAAGAACCGGTAAATGCATCATGTTGCCCGTGAAAGAAAATTTTCACAAATCCGGACCAAGGGTTGTAAAGGTTCATATCGAGGAACCCAAAGAGATGCCGCTGGAGAAAGCTGATGTGGTTGTGGCCGGGGGCTGGGGAATCAAGGACTCTAGAGGGTGGCGTCTTTTGGAAGATTTGGCCACTCTGTTGTGTGGTGCGGTAGGTGCCACTCGTCCACCGGTGGATGAGGGCTGGGTGTCTGAGAACCGAATGATCGGACAAAGCGGTAAAACCGTTAAACCCCGTCTCTACATTGGTGTGGGTATTTCCGGAATGTCACATCATGTGGTCGGCATGGATGAATCCGAATGCATTGTGGCGGTCAATACAGATCCCACTGCAGCCATATTCGAAGTTTCGGATGTGGCTATCATTGGAGATTACAGGGATATTCTTCCACCACTCTTGGAAGAAATCCGAAAAAGACTTCCCGAAGGTCGAATTGATACATGTGAACTGCCGCAATAAAGGACAAGATTTCTTAGGTATTTTTAGAAGGATAGAAAAAGTCGATCGAATCTGCTAGTCACTTTCTAAAAAGGATCGTATTTATCAGTTTTTCATCCAGCTTCATGATCAGATCATAATAACTACTAAGGCTTTTAAAACTAATCGATGTTAAAGGAGCTTCAGATAGAATTAAATTTTTATTGGAAGCTGTTTGAGTGGATTAAGGATCGTTATGAAAAAACCCTAATCGATTTGAGGTTATGCGAATGTATTATCTAAAACCAATTACCCTTATCAAAAGATAGGACCAGTTTTTTCATTACGAGCCGTTATCCATGAGTTCTTTCAGGAAAAATTTAATTCTATCTGAAGCGATCAATTCTTAATCGGGAAATACGCCTAAGGAATATCCTCATACCCTTTAACCAGAACTTCTCTCGGTTTTGCGCCGTCCGACGGCCCCACGATGCCTTCTTTTTCCATTACTTCAATAATGCGGGCAGCTCTGTTGTAACCAATGCGCAAATGGCGCTGAATCATGGATATGGAAGCCTGCCCAGTTTTTGTAATGAGTGCCACGGCATCATCATATCTTTCATCATATTCTATTGAATCAGACTCTTCTTCCTTTGGCGGCTCTTTAAGGATGGTCTGATCGTATTCAGGTGTCTTTTGGCTTTTCAAAAACCCGATGATTCTTGAAAGTTCTTCCTCGGAAATAAAGGCGCCGTGGATACGCTGGAGTTTAGCGGTACCCGGCGGGAGAAAAAGCATATCTCCGTCTCCCAAAAGATTTTCAGCACCGTTTGTATCGATGATGGTCCTGGAATCGGTTTTTGAAGATACCTGGAACGTCAGGCGTGTTGGAAAATTGGCTTTGATAATTCCTGTGAGAACGTCTACGGAAGGCCGTTGAGTCGCCAATATCAAATGAATGCCTGCGGCCCTTGCCATCTGGGCAAGACGGGTCAGGGCGATTTCCACGTTTCTTGAGGCCGCCAACATCAGATCGGCAAGTTCATCGATGACAATGACAATATAAGGTAATTTTTCCGATGGCTGATCTTTGTCGGAACTTTTTTCCTTTTCGATTTTCTGATTGTATTGCCTTAAATTTCTGGATTTCTTTTCCGACAAAAGTTCATACCTTCTTTCCATTTCCCGTACAGCCCAGAAAAGAGCATTGGTCGCTTTTTTTACGTCGATGACCACCGGAGTAATGAGGTGCGGTATTCCGTCATAACTTGAAAGTTCAATTCTTTTGGGATCTATCATAATGAGTTTTACTTCATCAGGAGTCGATTTGTACAACAAGCTGCAGATCATGGAATTTAAGGCGACACTCTTACCGGTACCCGTTGCTCCGGCAATGAGAAGGTGCGGCATTTTGTCGAGTTCCGCAACTACGGGATTTCCGATGATATCCTTACCCAGGCAGATGGTTAGTTTGGATTTTGATTTTTCAAAGGTACTTGAGGCAACGATTCCTTTGAACCTGACAAGCTCTCTAGTGGTATTGGGAAGTTCAATCCCAATGACTGCCTTTCCTGGGATCGGCGCTACAATTCTGATGCTGGTGGCCCTAAGCGCCAGCGCAAGGTCATCGGTAAGATTGACGATTTTGTTTATTTTTACTCCGGGGGCAGGTTCGTATTCAAAGGTGGTGATAACAGGTCCGGGGGAAACGGCAACCACCTTACCATTAACATTGAAGTCATCAAGTTTTTTTTCAAGGAGTTTTGACTGCATATTTAAACTTTCATCATTAGCCGATGAAGGCTCTTCCTTGAAATTATCCAACAAGTTTATGGAGGGAAGTTGAAATCCTTTTCCAGTTCGCATAAAATCAAATACTTCCTGTCTTGGAACGGGAACTTCTTTAATGGGTCGGGGTTTGGGGGATTTGATTTTTATTTCCCGTTTTTCTTTAACAGGCTTTTCTTTTTTTGATTTTTTCCGCTGTTCTCTCCATTTTATAAATAGGGTCTTTAACCGATCCGCGAAAAAAAGATAGGTTTGCCAAGATCGTTTTGCAAATCTTATAAGGGAAAAACCGGTGGCGAGAATCAGCCCGATGATCCATAAAAGGATCAGAATAATCGTTCCGCCCACGACATTAGAATATTTCACGAGAAATGATTTTAAGGGGATTCCAATGATACCTCCTGAAGAAAATTGACTTCCGAAGATATTGATGTGATTGTGCTTGAGTGCCAATAAGCTTCCCGTGGTGATCATCAGGATAATTCCACCGATAATCGTTAAAATGATGGCTCTAACGGTATGGCCCCCAAAAAAGTGGATGCTTGTCAAAAGGAGTAGAATCGGAATCCAGAATGCCCCGAAACCGAAAAGTCCGATGAGAATACCTGCAAGGTGGGCACCAAACAAACCAAAAAAATTATGAATATGTCCGGCCGCCCTGGCATTATTGATTGAAGGATCAGCAGGGCTGTATGACAGAAGGCTGATCAACGTTAAAATAACGAGAAAAAAAAGTAAGATTCCAGTGATTTCTCTACGCATGATTTTCTACTTCAATAAATTATTTACAATTTTATATTATCTGAGTTCAGATACTATACTTCCAGTATAAAAGGTAGTATAACCGGTCTACGTTTTATGGTAAAGAAAAAATATTTTCTCAGGGCTTTTGATATTTTTGACCGGATCTTTCCGGCGCGATCATCAACTTCAGGGCCGATTTCTTCTACAATCTCAAGAATAACACATTTGGCATCTTCCAGAAGATGGCCTGTTTCGGTTTCAAATACAAAGCCTCGTGAAACGATTTCAGGTCCGAAAATAACAATTCCGGTCTCTTCATCAAGGGCCATATTTACTATAACCAGTCCATCTTCCGATAGATCTCGTCTTTCCTTTAGTACACTTCTTCCAACGTCTCCAACACCCTTGCCGTCGATAAGCACCCGGCCAGTTATAATGCTGTCTTGAACTTTTCCGCCGTTTTCATCAAACTTTATAATTTGTCCGTTTTCTGCAAGAAGAATATTTTCTTTTTCAATGCCGACCTGTTCGGCCAATCGTGAATGAAGAATCAGGTGCCGGTATTCTCCATGGATGGGAATAAAATATTTTGGCCTGGTCAGATTGATCATCAGTTTTAACTCTTCCTGAAACGCATGCCCCGACACATGAATCTGTGATATCTTTTCATAAATAACGTCGGCACCTCGTCTGTATAGATCGTTGATAATTTTGGTGATGGCTCTCTCGTTTCCAGGTATAAATTTTGAAGAAAGGATGACCGTATCTTCTTTTTTGATCTTAATCTGCTTGTGCGTTCCTGATGCCATGCGAGCAAGGGCCGCCATGGGTTCTCCCTGACTTCCTGTGGTGATGATAATAATTTCTTCATCAGAAAATTCACTGATCTGTTCAATGTCGATCTCAGTTTCTTCCAGGATGTTGATGTAACCAAGTTCTTTTGCAATGTTTACGCTTGTTTCTATGCTCCTGCCGTTGAATATGACTTTTCTATTGATCGCCTGAGCGATATCAATTACCTGTTGAATTCTGGTAATACTGGAGGCAAAAAGACCGATGATAATTCGACCTTTCCTGCCCGCGGAAATTCTTCCCAGGGTGTCTCCAATTTCCTGATCGGATATGGTATATCCTTCTCTTTCAACATTTGTTGAATCTGACAGGAGTGCAAGAACACCTTTTTCGCCATACTGTGCAAACTTGTTTACATCGGTGATCATTCCGGCAGTGGTGGTGTGGCTGATTTTAAAATCGCCGGTATGGATAACGAGTCCTAAAGGTGTTTTAATGGCAATACCCACTCCGTCAACTGCACTGTGACAGACCCGGATAAACTCGAGTTCAAAAGCACCCAATTTAAGTATTGACCGGGGAGAAATTTGATTTAATGAAACCGGTAAAAAAAGGCTGTGTTCCTCAAGTTTTTTCCTCACAACACCCAGAGTAAAAGGCGTTCCATAAATCGGCAGGTTCATCTCTTTTAAAAGATAAGGAACGGCTCCGATATGATCTTCGTGGGCATGGGTTAAGACTACTCCAGAAATATTGGATTTTATTTGTCTTATGTAATTCATGTCGGGTATAACATAATCAATGCCCAGCATGTAGTCTTCCGGAAACATGAGCCCGGCGTCAACAATAAATGCTGAGTCGCCGTATTCAAATACCATCATATTAAGGCCGATTTCCCCCAATCCACCAAGGGGTATTATTTTTAGCATAGTACACCGTTATTTTTGTTTAGTTCAAAAGAATCCAGAATTACAGCTCTGACTTTTTTCATAAGATCGTCTTTTGTTTTCCTGGTGTAATCAGAAGAATTTATTGGTTTTTTGATTTCCAGAGTGACATTACCGGGTTTAATCAACATCTTTTTTTTGGGCATGATCCGTCCTGTACCGTGAATAATGACGGGGATAATCGGGACACCGGAGTCCACTGCCAGAAAAAACCCTCCCTTTTTGAATGGCTGAACGTTGTTGGTATTGCTGCGAGTTCCTTCAGGAAAAATAACGACCGATACACCGTCTCTAATAATGTTAACCGCCTTGTTCAGGCTTTCTATGGCAGATTTCCGATCAGAGCGGTCAATGCTGATATAGTCGGCTCTCTTCATGGCATAGCCGAAAAGAGGCATTCTATAAAGCTCTGCTTTGGCAAGCCACCTGAATTGAACAGGAAGATACGCCTGGAGAACCGGGATGTCGAAATTACTCATATGGTTGGCCATATAAATATAAGACCTGCCGGGTTTCAGGTTGGAAAAACCCTTAACGGAAACCTTGATATTGCTTAATGCAAGGACGCATTTTGCCCAGATTCTTGCAACCTTGTGAGTGGTGTCGCCTCCGGCAGTCACAAGGGAAACCAATATGACCATTACAGCCATAAAAGCAGTCACAAGGATAATACCAAAAATAGTGATTGAGGCTCGTGCCATTAAAATCTGATTCTCGTTTATATGATGTTACCTTTTTGCCTGAAGGTTATCCATCTCTGAAGGTGGAGCAGAAACAATTTTCAAGGCCTATTTGCTCAATAGCGGTATTGCATAACATTAAGGATGCCAAACTCGAATTTTAAATTAATGCGAATTGGAGGCTATGTTTTGATTTCAAGCGTATCAAAGATTGAGTCGGCAAGTCGGATAAGCCAATTTCGTTGTTTTTCGTTGGCATAGCCCATACAGTCACATCGAATTCTTTTTTTGGTGCGTATCAATAACTCAAAGGTTATGAGATTTGGTTCCAAATCAATGGCAAAATAAAAGGGTTGGCAGTCTTTGTGTTCAGCCTGAATCTTGGTGAGGATATCCTGATCAAGCTGTACCCAATAAATGCCATCCACATCAGAGGAACTAAAGTTTTCTTCTAAATAGGATTTAACCGATTCATAATCTTTAAGCCTGAGCTCATCAATAACGTATTGTTTCATAAAAACAAAATTATCACAGTTTGTTGTGCCGCGCAAGATGTATGTTGGCAGCGGTTTTTAAACTTTTTTTGGGGTGTAATTTACGGGTCTTTTACCGATTACATAGATTTTTTGCAAGCAGTTCTTGGCGTTGCTGAAAATTGAGGGTGCGAAACTTGAGTAATTAGGAAAATGATCGTATCTTGATTGCCGAGTTAGGTGATGCTAAGATAACAACACTAGAAATCATCTCAAAATGATCTTTTGGCCCAACCCGCCAGTCGAAGATGCCGCTGGCGGTGAGGCGGACAAGCCTTGGCGATGGAGTCTCGCTTTAAGTCCTCGACATACTTGAGTATGCCTCCGGCTTAAACCTCGTCTCCGCCTTAATCTTGAACCAAAATCTTTATTTGAGATGGCTTCTAATAGGAATTAGGAATTTGAACAGGTACATCCGGAGTGTTGCATGATCCCATTTAACATATATTTGATTGCTTATATTTGTATCTATATTATCAGTGCTGCCCTTAAAACAGTCATTGAACGGATAAACATAAATTATCTTCAAAAACATGGAAACACCGTTCCCGCCACATTCCAGGGAGTGATCTATGAAGAGGAGTTAATAGAGATCATAGGATACACGTCAGATAATGTTCGTTTTAAACTTGTTCGAACCCTCGTCATAAAAAGCCTCTTTCTTTTCATTATTATTTCGGGAATTCTCCCGTGGCTTTCTGATAATTTGGCAAATACAAATTTTTTACTGGCAGGCCTGGTTTTTTTTGCTGCTATCGGCTTAATAGAAATGTTGGCTGACCTTCCTTTTGATTATTATCATAGTTTTGTCATTGAGGACAGGTATGGATTCAATACAAAAACCATAAAAATATGGATTTCAGATTTGGTAAAATCCTTACTGGTGATAATCGTTTTGGGCGGTTTTCTCCTATCAGCATTACTGCTGATGTTAACATATGCAGGAATGAACTGGTGGGTTTGGGCATGGGTTGTTTTTTTGTGTTTCCAGTTGCTTATGACAGTCCTTTATCCAACTGTTATTGCGCCACTTTTTAACAAATTTACACCCCTAGAAGAGAACAATCTAAAGGCCGACATCGAGCAACTCGCAAAAAAAGAAGGCATTGAGATTGAAGGAATATATCAGATGGACGCGACTCGGAGAACCCGACATACCAATGCATATTTTTCAGGACTCGGAAAGGCCAAGCGAATTGTCCTGTTTGATTCTTTGATTCAATCTCACAGTCAAGAGGAAGTTCTGTCGATTCTAGCACATGAGATCGGACATCTTAAAAAAAATCATATAAAAAAACAACTGGTTATAAGCAGCGTTGTGTCACTGTTTCTTTTTTATTTGGCATCTGAATTGATAACATGTCATGTGATGTATGAAAGTTTTGGTTTTTCAAACACACCGTATTATGTGGGTCTTTTTTTGGTTGGAATCCTTTGGGAACCTGTAAGTTTTTTCCTATCGCCTCTGGGTATGGCAATTTCCAGAAAATTTGAAAGGGAAGCGGATTTTTATTCCATTGAGATTACAAAGCGTGCAAAACCTCTTTCCACGGCATTGAAGAAAATGGCGAAAAAAAATCTTTCAAATCTCAAGCCGCATCCGCTGTATGTTTTTTTCAACTATTCTCATCCGCCATTGCTTGAAAGGATCGAGTACCTTGAAGCACATGAAATGTTTTGATATCGATAACAGGGAACGGGATAGAAATAGGCGTGGGCAATAATACAGGGGCTTTGTTCCCTGGTCGGGGCAAAAGACCAGGGAACATGGAAATTTAAATCTGATTATGTCTCTTCCACTGTAATTGCACCGGGTTCACAAACTTCAACGCAACTTTCGCAGCCCAAACATTCATCCGCATTTACAGGAACAGACTTGTCATCCTCCATCTCAAAAACTTCAACAGGACAAACATCCACACATTCTTCACAACCTTCACATTTGTCTTCGTCAACAGTAGGAATAAAAGCCATTTTAAAAGCCTCCTTTCACAATAAAGTTAGGTCACGGTAAAAAGATCACCGATTATTCGTTATCGGGCAAAATCCATATACCAATTGATTCAGTGAGTCAAGCCTTGTTATGTATTTTTTTAACTTTTATGAAAACATGGTTTTTATTCTTCATAGAGGACAAAATACAATTTTATCGATTCTTTTTCAAACAAGATTTCAGGTTTATTTGAAATGTTCTAGGGCTCGGTTGTTAACCGCTATGAGTAAGAATTGAGTCAAGTTGGTTTTGCTGAGAAATTCAAGGAGAACAGGAAGCATAAAATCCTTAAAACTAATGTTCAAAGGCGGTTAAGCATGGGCGTGTTTAGATCTATAAGATGGTTTCGTATTAGAGCTGAACCTGTAACATTCAGGGCAGGTGATGGAATATTTTTCAGGTGAACGCTTGACTAAAATGCCTCCCATTAAACCATACCCTCCAGAAGTGGGTTTTATTTCAACGATCACCTTGCGCTCGCAGTCCGAACATTTACCATTTATTGTGATTGTCGATTTCTCGGGGTTAGCTTCAAATATTTTTCTTAACACGTCTATCATTGACAGCCACCTCCCTCACTTATTGACAATTCAGTTTAAGTTTCTTCGTTATTTGATGTTCTTGGTTTTTGCCTCCTATCCAATCCGCTTCTTCTTTCCTTGCCGGATCTGCGCTCAGGGTAATGCATGGTATAAGAAAATTGCCGACGATCAAACCCTAAACGCCGGCCGCCATTATCTCTATTAAAAACTGTCATAATTTAATAAATATATCGATATGTTTAAACGACTCAAGGATCTGAAAAAAAGTGGAGTTGATGATATGTTTAACTCCAGACGGCTCGTTTAATCTGAAATTTTATGACCTAAAGCCATTTGTTTTGTTATTCAGGAAATTACAAACGCTAATTTGCTTCCTCGATGATAGACAGTCCGACAAGGGAATGTCCCGTAAAAAGATCATGAGAATGTTTTGAAATAATCTTAGTTTTTAACAGCTTATTGGGCACTGATAACTCCATAGGATTGAATTTCATGTCTAAAATATCACCCACCTCAAGTTGTTCAAAGACGCTGGAATCTTCCTTTACCAAAATACATGGTTCGCTTAAGGAGACGTTTCTTAATTTAAACAGGTAAATTGGGCCCATATCATTCAAAGAGAATTGAACGCTGTAGTAATTATCCAGAATGTATCTTGATACGGCCCTACTTTCAGCCATGTTGTACGCGGAATTTTTTTCTCCCATAGTGCTTACCTTTTACACGGTACCCTTAAAACTAAATTTATCTGGCATGAGATAACATACCGGAATATTGACTTTATCCTTATGAATTTTCAATTGATATTTCTTTTGACACTTTAGGTATTTTAATCCATAAATTTCTATCTTTATTATGTCAAGTAGAATTATGTATAATTTATATATAATTCTATTGAATTAGAATATATTGTAGTCTATTAAAATAAATTACTACATGTTGTGGATTCTAAAACAAATAAACTTAATAAAATCGGCTTGTTCTGTTTAAGTGGTTGTTTAGGTACCTCTAAATTTCAGGCTATCGTTGTTTATCTAAGAAAGGGGAGCATGCCGGTCAGCGGGCTGCGGGGAGCGTCATTTAAATCCCGTCGCGCTTTTATGATCAGCTATGCCTAAAAGAGAAACGGATGCCGATGGTAAGGATAAGGATAATACCATGGGTCGTAATAGTAGGGATAGTACCATGGGTCGTAATAGTAAGGCCGGACATACTCTTCTTCTCTTGGCCACAGGTAAATTTCACGACTTTCAATCTTGAGATAAGGTTGGGCAAATTGGTCAACTTTTTCGACCACTGTTCCGACGATAGTCCCGGCTACAGTCACTTTACGGCCTTTGCTGTAAATCTCCGGGTCTAAGAAGCCTTTGTAAGAGATGATGAATCTTCCTTTTGATTCATCCCTGGATTTGGGATTTTCTCCCAGTCCCAATGGGACTTGGAGGACTTTAACGGACGATCTGTCAGCCAAATTCTTAGTCTCCAGTATGTAACCTCCTAGAATCACTGTATTCCCCAGATATTTGTCGGCTTCCTGTACAAGTATTTTAAAGTCAACAGGCGGCATTGATTCTTTCCGGATTTGTGGTGAAATGACCGAACAAGATGTGACAAAAAATGATATGAGAAATACCAAACATGAAGTCTTCAAAACATTCATGAGAACTCCTTAAATTTAATTGGTATCATTTGAGATCCTCATGTCGAAGATAAAAAATTTCGCTATGGGATTTCAAGAAATGGATGACTGTCGAAAACAATGTCGCCATCCGATTCATCATTGTTTCTTATTTACCACATTGCCAGATTCATCTGCAACAATTCTTAAGGAATCAAATTAAAAAGATGAATCTATTTTTTAATAAAGAGGTATGTTGCGAGACCGACAAGAACAAGAGCGAATATCTTTTTAAAATGTGCAGTAGAAACATGTTCAACCAGTCTGGCCCCAACCTGTGCACCAATGATACCCCCTATACCAAGCAGGAAGCCGGTTTTATAGTCGACATTTGCGAACTTATTGTGCGCAATCAAGGCAGATATCGAGATGACGAGTATGGCAAGGAATGATGTTCCCACCGCCTTTTGTGCGGGGTATCCCAGAAAAAGAAGTAATGGAACCAATAGAAAGCCGCCTCCCAATCCAGTAAACGCCGCACCGATTCCCACAAAAATACCACTGGCCACCATTATAAATATTTGAATATTCATGAAACTAAGTCCTTTTTTGATTTTTTATGTTCAATAATTTCAATAAAGATCGACATCCTGTCTAATTATGATTATCCGTGGGCCAAACCATGCTTGGCCATACGTGAAACCACCAAATGATGAAACGGTTTAATGAGATTGAAATAAACCGGTCCAGTCCAATGTTTATAAAACACGGTTGTGATAACATGGAAACGATTAACAGAATTGTTCAAAGGTTCTCTGATAACGCCAAAGTAAGCTTTTAAGTGTTTGTCATCAGGAGTTTCTGAAATCCAGAGTAGATCTTCTATGGCGCTTCTAACCGTAAAGAAGGTTACATTTTCACCTGAAGTAAAAGAAACATCTTCAGGTCGCAGGTTTGGCAATTCCTGGGGCGCTTCATGTTTTGCCAGGCCAAGAATTACGACTAGAAGCTTGCGAATACGATAGAGATGAACGATCCACCACGGGTAGTATGACAACATAGATGCGATAAATTGGCGCAATGTTGTATTTCCCTGGAATACTTTAATATCTATAAAGTCGGCATCTTTATAATAGGTTTCTATTGATTCGAATTTTAGTATATATTTCATCTTCATTCATGTTGAAGCCAATGACTGATGGCATTGGCATAATAACGCATAATGGTTTCTTCCATGGGTACAGCTTTAAACCGGTCACCTGATGCTGTCACCATTCGTCGCAACATCATCAGGTCGATTGCGTCGGCAATATCTTGAGCGCGTGCAGTTCGGGACATCTCAAATACTGGCGCGCCACGTGCCAGCAGTTCGTTTATCAGTCTGTGGCAGCGTTCCTCGATATCTAAAATGTTGAGTTCAGTGTCAATGGCTTCTAAAAATACCATAGACATCAAAGATACGGGTAAAACCGGTACTACTTCGGAAACGGCCGATATTAACTGATGACACAGCTTTTCAATCTCCAGAAACCGGTCGGCCCTTTGGAGCTGGCTGAAATTTAAACCTTGATCTTTACAATAGGTTTTAGCCGACAAAGGCGTACCAAAATTGACACAGGCGTATCCATAGCGGCGCCATCGACTGAGTATCATTAACACGAGGCTGCGTCTAATAAATTTGAACGTCGTTCGACATACAAACCACCAGCTCCGCTTTTCCGCTGTCGGGTCAAGGGCACGAAGCAAGCTGCGATCCTCAAGGGTTCGATCGTAATTTATGCCTACAGGAATGAATACGACGTCCCGGTCAGTGGCCGGATCAAATCGGCGCAGCATGTAGTCTATCAATCCGAGTTTAGGCGTTTGCAGTCTGCCGTCTCGGCTAAGTCCTCCCTCCAAGAAAACAGCCTGACAGACACCTTCCCGGGTT
>Ga0316577_10000037_pt1 | contig 29274 bp, 22 predicted proteins | sample S5NA_FD_203073 | JGI IMG/M metagenome (GOLD analysis project Ga0316577, IMG submission 203073) | Rhizosphere microbial communities from salt marsh grasses in Alabama, United States - S5-7_050615r2r1 | ecosystem: Host-associated > Plants > Roots > Rhizosphere | place: USA: Alabama | collected... | reverse complement strand
GAACGCGCTCCTCCAGCGTGGGGAGCCGGTGTCGGCCGACCATCAGCGCAGGAACATGCGGTCGGCCGGAGCCTCCATCGCGGAGGTCGCCACCGACCACCATGTCGTCCTCACCCACGGCAACGGACCCCAGGTGGGCCTCCTGGCCCTGCAGGAGGCCTCCTACTCCGACATCTTCCAGAACCCTCTGGACGTGCTGGGGGCGGAGACGGAGGGGATGATCGGGTACCTCATCGAGCAGGAGCTCTCGAACCGGCTGCCTGGCCGGGAGATCCTCACCCTTCTCACTCGAGTAGAGGTCGACCCCTCGGACCCGGCCTTTCAGAACCCCACCAAGCCCATTGGTCCCGTCTTCGAGCCCGACCACGCCCAGCGTCTGGCTGCTGAACGGGGCTGGGACCTGGCGCCGGATGGAGACGGCTTCAGGCGTGTGGTTCCCTCTCCGCTCCCGAAGGACATCATCCCGGCGAAGATCTTCCGGAGGCTCCTGGTGCGGGGGGTTCTGGTGATCTGTGCCGGTGGCGGGGGAATCCCCGTCGTCTGGGACGAAGAGAAGGGGTGGAGGGGAGTGGAGGCCGTGATCGACAAGGACAGAACGGCTTCCCTCCTGGCTCGGGACGTCGGTGCCGATGCGCTGGTGATGCTGACGGATGTGCCGGCCGTTCAGCTGGGGTTCGGCACCCCCGAAGCCAGGCCCATCGGACGGACGACGCCTTCGGAGCTCCGGGCGCTCTCCCGCCACTTCCCGCCGGGGTCCATGGGACCCAAGATCAATGCGGCCGTGGAGTTCGTCGAGACTACGGGCGGCTTTGCGGCCATCGGGTCTCTGAGCGACGCCCCCGCCATTGTCCGCCAGGAGGCCGGCACCATCGTGGTTCCCGACCCGGAGCCAAGAGCCGGGTGAAACGGGGAAGATGACGAAGCGGCCGGGGTGAGCGCACCCCGACCGCCGTCGAACCTCGATCCTCCGGGCCGAACCCGCCGGCCCCTCAGGCCCGCAGGCTATCCCTCGGGTAGGGCATCTTCCTCACCCGCACTCCGGTGGCCGCGAAGATCGCGTTCGCCACCGCCGCAGGGGGCGGGGGCACCGGCGGCTCACCCACACCGCCGGGTCTCTCCATGGTCTCCACGAAGTGGACCTCGATGAGGGGGGTCTCCCGGAAGGTCATGAGGGGATAATCGTGGAAGTTGCTCTCCACGGCGGCTCCATCCTGGATGTTCACTACCGCTTTCATGGCCTGCGTAAGGGCGATGATGATGCCCCCTTCGATCTGGCTACGCACCGCCTCGGGGTTCACGATGATCCCATGGTCGGACGCGGTGACGACGCGGTCCACCTGCACGGTTCCGTCGTTCAGTACCGTAACCTCGGCGACGGCCGCCATGTACCCTTCGAAGCAGAACCAGGATGCGAGTCCCTGCCCCTGCCGCTCCCCCATCGTCTTCCCCCAATCGGCTCTCTCACACGCCATCTCCAGGCAATTCAGGAGCCGCGGATTGACGTCTCGCATGAGATGTCGTCGGTATTCCAGGGGGTCCTTGCCGGCGGCGTGGGCGCACTCGTCGATGAAGGTCTCCACCGCGAAGCAGGTGTGGGGGTTGGCCACGGACCGAAAGGCTCCCAGGGGAATCCCCCAATCCTCCAGATTGTGGTCCAGCCGAAAGTTGGGGAAGGCGTAGTTGGGTGACTCGGCGCCGCCGGTGAGCAATCCACGGGGGGTCGGACCCGTGACCCGGTGGTGGAAGGCGACGGGCCACCCCTCGGCGTCCAGCCCCGCCCGGAGGACCTGGTACGCCGCCGGACGATAGGCCCCGTGGCGAGTGGTGTCCTCCCGGGTGAAGACCGTTTGGACGGGCACGTCCTTCTCCTTGGCCACCATGGTGGCGATGGCGGCGTCGTCCGGCGTCAGGCGGCGCCCGAACCCGCCTCCCGTCAGGGTGGAGTGGATGATGACGTTCCCGGGCTCCACTTCTGCCGCTTCTGCGGCGGCCCTCTGGGCAGAGGTCGCGCTCTGTGTCGGCACCCAGACCTCCACCTCGCTTCCCCTCACGTGGACCGTGGCATTCAGGGGCTCCATGGGAGCGTGGTCCAGGAATCCCGTCTCGATGTGGGCTTCCAGGGTCCGGGCGGCACCCGCGAGGGCGGCGTCCACGTCCCCTTCTTCCACCTGGACCTCACATTCCCCCGCGGCCAGCTCCTTGCACCGTGCCAGGAGGCTCTCCGTGCTCTGCCAGGCATTCGGGCCCGGGTCGAACTCCACCTGGAGGGCCTCACGCCCTTTCAGGGCGGCCCAGGTGTCGCTGGCATAGACCGCCACCCCGACTTCGATCTGCCGGACATCCAGGACACCTGGCACGGCACGAGCGGCGGTGTCGTCGAAGCTCGCGACACTCCCCTGGAACTGGGGTGGGCGGGCCACCACCGCGTAGATCATGTTCGGGACCTTGACATCGATCCCGAAGCGAGTCTTTCCTCGGACCTTGTCCGGAAGATCCAGGCGGTCCGTGGAATTCCAGACCAGCCGGTAGGCCCCGGAGTCCTTGAGGGGAGGATCCTCCGGGACGGGAAGCTCGCCCGCGTCCACCGCCAACTCCCCGTACCCCAGGGACTGGCCGCTCTCCTCGTGATGGATGAAATGCTCCTGGGCGCGGCACTCCGACACGTTCACTCCCCAACGGCTGGCTGCAGCCTCCCGCAGCATCTCCCGGGCCTGGGCCGCAGCGGTGCGGATGGGGTCCCATCCCAGGCGGATGGTGGTGCTCCCTCCCGTGGAAATCGTCCTCACCCACGTGGACGGATCCGTGGGAACGGGCTCCCAGACGAGCTTGTCCCAGGACGCCTCCATCTCCTCCGCCACGATCTTCAGGAATCCGGTGGAGCTCCCCTGACCCATCTCGTGCTCGTCATAGACCACATGGACGAGGCCGTCGGGGTTGACCCAGATCCAGGCGTTCGGTTTGAAACCCGTCCCTTGAGGGGAAGCACAGGCTTCCAGAAGTGGGATATGAAAGCCGACGACCAGGCCCGTCCCAGCCAACCCCGTGGTCTTCAGGAAGCTTCGGCGGCTCAGCTCTCCAGTGTTCATTGTCCGTTCCCCCTCTCCACCCTGCGAATGGCCTTTCGAATCCGCTGGTAGGTCCCGCATCGGCAGAGATTCCCCGCGAAGTAGTCGTCCAACTCCTCATCGGTGGGATGAGGGTTCTCCGCCAGAAGAGCGGCAGCCTGCATCAGGTACCCCGGATGGCAATAGCCGCACTGGGGGGTCTGTTCTTCGAGCCACGCAACCTGAAGGGGATGATCTCCGTCGGGAGAGAGACCCTCGATGGTGGTGACGGACCGGTCCCCCACGCTTTCGACGGGGGTAGCACAGGATCGGACCGGCTGCCCGTCCAGGTGAACGGTGCAGGAACCACACAGGGCGATTCCACAGGAGTACTTGGTGCCGGTGAGGTCGAGGTGGTCCCGGAGCACCCAGAGCAAGGGCATGTCCGGGGGAACGTCAACGGTTCTTCGCTCCCCGTTCACCAGAAGGTTGAAGACGGCCATTTCGGAACTCCTCCAATTGAGTAGGCTGGCTTTCAGACAACTTGGGGCCTCGAAACGGTCTCCGCGAGTCCGGACCGTCTCGCCCCGAAGGGCAGGGGTACAGGGCGAGAGGCGGAACGGTCTTGGGTGGTGTGCCCACCGACCGTGATCCCGAGCCGGGGTGGGGCCTCGGGTCCCGTCAATCCCGGATGGTATCGTGCTGTTCCGCTCTCTCCCTGGCCCGATCCGCGGCCTCCAATGCTTTCCCCACGGCCCCGGCCCCCGGAACCGGCATCGTGCTCAGGAGGCTGTCCCTTTGCCGCTGGGTGAGAGTATCCACCGCCTCCTCCCTCCGCTCCGCACGGTCGCCACACGCCGTGGGCCCGAGGGAGAGCAGGCCCCAGGCCATCCCGACGAACGCCCCCCTGACCAGGTTCCTGCAGACACCGTTCCATCTCATGATCGAACCTCTCTTCTTCCGGATTCCTCAGCTCATGGGCTCAGGCCGGAACGCCGTTCCTCGCCGCGAACACCATGGCATCCATGAATCGGTCCAGCTCCTCCGGAGTGGTGTACACCGAGGAGGAGACTCTGATTCCTTCGAACTCCGGGTGCTTGATGGCGACGGTGATGATGCGGTGTCGGTCCCAGAGCCAGTTGCTCAGAGCCCCCGAGTCCACGCCCTCGAGTTGGATATTTCCGATCCCGCACGAAAACTCCGGATCCAGGCTCGTGTGGAGTCGGAACCCTCCATGTTCCAGCAGGGGTCGCGCCCAGTAGTCTCTCAGATAACGGAGCCGGGCTTCCTTCCGCTTCGCTCCAATTCCCTGGTGAAAGGTCAGCGCCTCCCCGATGGCCAGGTAATTGGCCGCGGGATGAGTCCCGATCTCCTCGTACTTCCGAATATCATCGTCCATCCGCTCCGGGGCTGCCATGAGGGGCCAGAGCTCGGGGATCTTGTCTCTGGATACGTAGAGGAGCCCCGTGCCGTGGGGAGCGAAGAGCCACTTGTGGAGGCTCGTGGCGTAATAGTCCACCCCCAGGTCCGAGAGCTCGAAGTCGAAGTGGGCCAGCGCGTGGGCACCGTCCACGATCACCGGAATCCCGTGGCGCCGCCCCATCTCGCCCAGCGCCCTGACGGGGAAGATCTGTCCCGTGAGGTTGATGACGTGGCAGATGAGGATCATCCTGGTCCTGGGGGTGATCCCCGCTTCGAATCGGCGAACGACTTCCTCCGGATCCTCCGCCGGGACGGGCACCTGGATCTGCTTGAGAACCACGCCCTCCCGCCGTTCCCGCTGCCGGAAGGTGGTGATCATCCTGGGGTAGTCCTGGGTCGTGGTCAGGACCTCATCCCCACGCTGAAGATCCAGCCCGAACTGGCAGGTTTGGAGCCCTTCCGAGGCGTTCCGCACGAATGCGATCTCTTCGGGGTCCACTCCCCACTCCCGAGCCATCCTCTGGCGAACCCCTTCACGTTGAGGTTCCTGGATCTGCCACATGTAGTACGTGGGGGCCCGGTTCGAGAGGTCCAGCTGTCTCTTCATAGCCTCCTGGACCCATGCCGGAGAGGGGCTCACGCCCCCGTTGTTCAGATTGATGAGACTCCGGTCCACCGTGAACGCCCGCTGTACCGGAACCCAGAAATCCTCATCCGATGCGACCTCCTGAGGGGACCCGGGGTGCGCGGCCAGCTCCGCCACGACGTCGACCCCTGTCCGGGTGAGACCAGGGGGGAGGAGGGGCAGGCCAGCCACGGCCGCGGCAGAAGGGAAGGCGATGGAACCAAGGAATTCGCGGCGGCTGGACATGGCTGCTTCCTCCGGTTTGCCAATGCTCGTGCCGGTGACGAAGGGCCCACCAGGGTGACGGGATCTCCCCGGGAGAGCAGGGGGAGAATAGGGCCGAAGCGCATCCCTGTCATCCTCTTTGGCAGGGGAAGGGAAAGCGCTACCTTCCTGTTTGACACGGCGGCGGTCCAGGACCAGGATCCTGGGGTTCTGCCGATTCCCTTCCGGGAGGCTCGGAGTCGATCACGGCCCGGCTCTCGGAGCCCATTCCCCTGGTATTCGCCGCATCTCCCTGGACCATGATCCGAGTCACCTTCCTCGGCACCGCTGCCTCCCGCCCCACCGTGGGACGGAATGTCAGCGGGATCGCCCTTCAGCGGGAGGGCGACCTCATGCTCCTGGACTGCGGGGAGGGAACGCAGCGGCAGATGATGCGTTTCGGGACGGGCTTCGCGGTCCAGGCGATCTTTGTCACCCACTTTCACGCGGACCATTTTCTGGGGATCATCGGCCTTCTCCGAACGATGGGTCTGCAGGGAAGGCAGGAAACCCTCCACCTCTACGGGCCACCGGGGGGAGAGACGATCCTCCACGCCGCCTCACACCTGGGGGTCGAGCGGATCCCCTTTCCCCTGTCCATCCGGGAGATGGGCCCCGGGGATGCGGTTCCCTACGGAGAGTATGATGTCCAGGCGTTTCAGGTGAACCACGGGACCCCGGCCTTGGGATACGCTCTGCGGGAACATCCTCGCCTGGGTCGGTTCGACGTGGATAGGGCACGGGCGCTGGGGGTCCCGGAGGGTCCCCTCTTCGGCCGGCTACACCGCGGGGAGGCGGTGCGGGTCGGAGACCGGGTCGTGGAACCCTCGGATGTGGTGGGTGAGCCTCGGCCGGGGCGCCTGGTGGTCTACACCGGAGACACGCGCCCGACAGGAGCAACGCTGGAGGTCGCCAGGGGAGCCGACCTTCTCGTGCACGAGGCCACCTTCACCGAAGACGAGGCAGGGCGAGCCCATGAGACATTCCATTCCACGGCGAGAGGGGCAGCGCTCCTGGCGAGAGAGGCCGGGGTGGATCGTCTGATCCTGACCCATGTGTCGGCCCGGTATGCGGACAACCCCGCTCCCCTTCTGGCTGAAGCCCATCCGGTCTTCTCCGCCACGACCGTGGCCCACGATGGTCTGAGCCTGGAGCTGGCCTACAGGCCGGATACGGAAGGGGCATCCAGTGTTGGATGACCTCTTCCTGCCTCGGCCGCCCCAACTCCCGGATGGCCCCGAGGAGATCGCGAGCTTGGATCCACTCGTCGAGAGACAGGTGGAAAGGAGCCCGTGGCGGGTGCGTTCGGCCCAGTGGAGGGCGTGGGCCCTGGCCGAGGCCGCCTTCGGGGAGGGGGTGAGGACTCATCTGACGGGAATGAGGGGATACGGATCTTTCCGGGGCCTTCTCACCATCACGGTCCCCTTTCGGGCCCTGGAGGACCACCGGTACCGGGAATCCGTGTTCCTCGCCTGGGCCCACCGGGATCCCGTCCTCACCAGGATTCCCTTCGTCTTCGTCTTCCATCCCGAGCCCGTCCCGAGGCCGTGAGCATCCCAGAGGAGAAGGGTTTCCGACGGGTGGCGATCGTGGGCCTCGGGCTCATGGGCGGCTCTCTTGCCCGGGCGCTCAAGGCCCTTCCGGAGCCTCCGCACATCCGAGCTGCGTCCCTGAATCCGCGGGACGTGAGAGCCGGACTGGCATCCGGGGCTGTGGACGAGGGATCGGATGTGACGGAGGCGATGGTCCGGGACCGGGACCTGGTGGTGTACGCGACGCCCCTGACGGCGACCCTGCGGCTCCTGGGGGATCACGGCCCCTCCCTCGGCCGGGAGACCGTGGTCACGGATTTGGCAAGCCTGAAGGGTCCGTTGTTGGCCAGGGCCCGGGAAGTTGGCCTGGAGGCTCGCTACGTCGGGAGCCACCCCATGGTGGGGGGTACGGGAACGGGCTTTGAATACTCCAGGGAAGACCTCTTCCGGGGCGCCCGTGTGTGGATCGCGTCCGGATCGGAGGCGGTCCGGGACTCCGTCGACCGGGTAGGGGGCCTCTGGCGGGCCATGGGCGCCCGCCCATCCGAGATTGGGGCGCTGGAGCACGACAGGTCCATGGTCTGGCTCAGCCACCTGCCGCAAATAACCAGCAATGCCCTGGCGCTGACCCTGAGAGATGCCGGTTTCGAGAGGGCTCAACTGGGCTCCGGCGGGGCCGACATGACCCGCTTGGCGGGAAGCGCCCCCGAGATGTGGCAGGACCTCCTGACACTGGCTCCCCCCTCCCTTGATGTGGCGCTGGGAGCCCTGGTGGATGCCATCGAGGGGATGCGGAGCCTGCTGGATGAGCAGAATTTCAAGGCGATCGAGGAGCTGATGCGACAATCCCGGTCCTGGGTTGGGGAGCGGCCATGAAAACTCGGGTTCCGGGAGACAAGTCCATCTCCCAGCGGGCGCTGATCCTCTCGAGTCTCGCCCGGGGAGAGAGTCGCGTCAGGGGGCTGGTGCCCGGGGGGGACCCCGCATCCACGGCCAAGGCGTTGCGAGGGCTGGGGGTGGAGATCTCCCCACACACCGAATGGACGGAAGAAGTGCGTATCTCAGGGCTTGGCCTCAGGGGTCTTCGGCCCCCCTCGAGGGTTCTGGACCTGGAGAACAGCGGAACGGGAGCCCGACTGCTCCTCGGCGTCCTGGCGGGTCAGCCTATGCAGGCGGTGTTGACGGGAGACGAATCCCTCCGGAGCCGGCCCATGGGACGGGTCACCGAGCCCCTTTCCGCCATGGGTGCTCGGTTCGAGGCGCTTCGGACTCCAGGCCGCCTTCCCATACGGGTCCACGGAGGTGAGCTCCAAGCCCTGGAATACCGTCTCCCCATGGCAAGTGCCCAGGTGAAGAGCGCCCTTCTCCTGGCGGGACTCGTGGGGGGTGTCGGTGTCTCTCTTCTGGAGCCGGGTCGCTCACGAAACCACACAGAGCGGATGTTTCGAGCGGCAGGCGCCAGCGTTCGGTCGTCACCGGAAGGCGACGGGTGGCGCGTCGAGCTCATGGAGCCACCGGATCGAATCGACCCGGTGGACATCGACATACCGGGAGACTTCTCCTCGGCGGCGTTTCTCATCGTCCTGGCACTCCTGGGAGGCGCCAGGACCCCTCTCCACTTGGAAGGCGTGGGCCTGAACGAGACCCGAACCGGCCTCCTCCCCGTCCTCGAACGGATGGGAGCTCGGGTCGTGTTGGAGAACGTCAGGGGAGCGGAGCAGGGGGAGCCCCTCGGCGACCTGGTGGTGGAGGCCTCGAACCTTCTGGCGACCCGCGTCGATGGTGAGGAGATTCCGACGCTGATCGACGAGATCCCGATCCTGGCCGTGGGAGCGCTGCGGGCAAGGGGGTCTACGCGGATTTCCGGGGCAGGGGAGCTCAGAGTGAAGGAGACGGATCGGATTCGGGCCCTGGTGGAGAATTTCATGAGTCTGGGTGTCGAGGTGGAGGAGTTGGAGGATGGGCTGGTGGTGGAAGGCACGGCCAGGCCCCTCTCGGGTCGGGTCCGGAGCTTCGGGGACCACCGTATCGCTATGGCGTTCGGGGTCCTCGCCTCTCTTCCGGGCAACGACATCCAGGTGGATTCACCCCGGGTGACCGAAGTGAGCTTTCCGGGGTTCTGGAAGCTTCTGGACGAGGTGAGGGTGGGGGGACGGGACACGCGAGCCCACGACACCGGAGGAAGGGAGCGGCGCCCGCCGGTCATCACCCTGGACGGTCCGGCAGGGTCCGGGAAGTCCACCACGGCCAGAGAGGTGGCTCGGCGCCTCGGGTTCCGGCACCTGGACTCCGGGGCCCTCTACCGCGCCCTCACATTTGCGCTTCTCTCTTCCGGTGTGCCTGAGGAGCGGTGGGCGGAGCTCACCCCCGAAGACCTGGACCGGTTCCCCATTCACCTCAAAGCCTCCGGTGACCGTTTCCTGGTGATGCTGGGAGACCGGGTCTTGGAAGAGGAGTTGAGGACTCCCGCCATCACCTCGAGAGTATCGCCACTCTCGGCCCTTCCCGCCGTGAGGGTCTGGCTCCTGGACGCCCAGCGCAGAGCCGGCTCGGAAGGTGGGCTGGTGGCGGACGGGCGGGACATGGGTACGGTGGTCTTCCCCTCTGCCGAAGTGAAGATCTTCCTCACTGCGGAGCTCATGGAGCGGGCCCGGCGCCGGTTCCTGGAGCGGGAGGGTCGGGAGCCTTCCCCATCCGAGCTGGAGCTGGAGGCCGTCAAGATCCAGGAGAGGGACGCACGGGATTCCGCCCGGGCTCTGGCCCCCCTGAGAAGAGCGGAGGATGCCCAGGAGGTGGACACCTCCCATCTCACCTTCGACGCTCAGGTTCAGGTCATCATCGACCGGGCAAAAGCCTTGACTGACAAGTGATTCGCGGGTAGGATAAAGAGCTTTTTCCCTTGCGATTTTCAGGCCGTCTCACAACACGTCGCACGGGGTCGAATCTAACCGAAGGGCCGTCGAGGGGTTCCTCGGGCCTTTCTTCATTTCAACCCGACCCGTCACTGGGATCGGCATTAGAGGTCCTCACGGGGCACCGGGCCCCGGAGGAATACGAGACCATGAGCGAATCCACCAAGGACGAGAACCTCAACCCCACCCCTGAATCCGAGGCTCCGGAAGCAGACGTGGTTGAGACCCCCCCCAACGAAGCTCCCTCCCCGGAAGAAGCCCATACCGCCGCCACGGAGACCGTCTCCGAGGGTGGGGATGCCGGGGGAGACGAAGCCGCAACCGTGGCCCAAGAGAGCCCGGAGGAGCCACCGGCTCCCGCGACGGAACTCCCGGAGAAGGAGGAGGGGGCTTCCCCACCTGCGGCATTGGATCCCAATGCCTCTTCTCCCTTCGCCACCGGAGATCTCTACTCGGATCCCTACGGGGAGGAGGAGTTCGATCTCAGCCGGGACGACTTCGAGGCCCTTCTATCCGAGCATCAGGATGCCATCGGTGAAGTCAAGGAAGGGGAGATCGTCAAAGCGAAGGTCCTCCGCGTCACCGACTCTTCGGTGATTCTCGACTTCGGGTTCAAGAGTGAGGGCTCCGTCCCGAGAGAGGAATTCAAGGAGTCGGACACCATCGAAGCCGGGCAGGAGGTGGAAGTCCTGCTGGAGAGCCTCGAGAATGATGAGGGGGTGGTTGTCCTCTCCAAGAAGAAGGCCGACTTCCTGAGGGTGTGGGAGAAGATCAAGGAGGCCCACGAGGCCGACGTCCCAGTCAAGGGGACCCTGGTTCGCAAGATCAAGGGGGGGGTCACGGTGGACCTCATGGGCGTGGACGCCTTCCTCCCAGGATCCCAGATCGCCCTCCGCAGGGTCCCGAACATCGAGGATCTCCTGGGTCAGACCTACGATTTCAAGATCATCAAGCTCAACAAGCGGCGGCGGAACATCGTGGTCTCCCGCCGGGTGATCCTGGAGGGGGAGCGGGAGAAGAAGCGGGCCACGCTGGTAAAGGAGCTCCTGCTGGGTCAGGTCCGGGAAGGGACCGTGAAGAATATCACCGACTTCGGCGCCTTCATCGACCTGGGTGGGCTCGACGGACTTCTCCACATCACCGACATGTCCTGGGGTCGAGTGGGCCACCCATCGGAGGTCGTGGAGATCGGGAAGAAGCTGGACGTGAAGGTGCTCGATGTGGATTGGAACCGGGAGCGGATCTCTCTGGGCCTGAAACAGCTCCTACCCTATCCCTGGACCGATATCGACAAGAAGTACCCCGTGGGGGCCCGGGTCAGGGGGAAGGTGGTCTCCATCACCAACTACGGAGCCTTCGTGGAGCTGGAGAAGGGCGTGGAGGGGCTCGTTCATATCTCCGAGATGTCCTGGACCCGGAACGTTCGGCATCCTTCGAAGCTGGTGTCCATTGGAGACGAGATCGAAGCCGTGGTCCTGAAGGTGGACACCCAGGAGGAGAAGATCTCGCTGGGGATGAAGCAGATTGAGGAGGATCCCTGGCTTGCCCTCCCCATGAAGTATCCTACCGGTACCAAGTTGGATGGGACCGTCCGGAACCTCACCTCTTTCGGAGCGTTTGTAGAGATCGAGCCGGGGATCGACGGGCTGGTGCACGTATCGGACATGAGCTGGACCCGCCGGGTGGAGCACCCCTCGGAGGTCCTCCAGAAGGGGGAGGAAGTCCAGGTCATGGTCCTGGACGTGGACGCCGAAAACAAGCGGATCTCCCTCGGGCTGAAGCAGCTTCAGGACGATCCCTGGCCGGCGATCTCGGAGCGTTTCGCCCCCGGAGTGGAGACGGAAGGGAAGGTCACCCGTGTGCAGGACAAGGGGATCGTTGTGGATCTGGGGGACGAGATCGAGGGATTCGTCCCGGGTTCCCACGCTGCGATCGAGAACCCGGATCAGCTGGAGATGTACTTCGAGGCCGGGGACCCGGTGGACCTGAAGGTCCTCGAGTCCGATGCCTCCAACCGCCGGATCGTCCTGGAGGTTACCTCCCAGCCCACCAAGAAGCCACCGAAGCCGAAGGAGGAGGAGCCCGCTGAGAGCGAGGCTCCGGAAGGCGAGGGGGACGAGGGGGACGAGGGGGAGAGTGCTCCGGAGCAGGAATCGGCTGAGGCCGGAGTGGAGGAGACCGGGGAGAGCCCCGAAGCCGAGGAGGCGACGACGGAGGCGGAAGCTGAGGAAGGAACTGAGGCGGAAGCTGAGGAAGCAACGGAGGCGGAAGCCGAGGAAGTAACGGAGGCGGAAGCCGAGGAAGCAACTGAGGCGGAAGCCGAGGAGGCGACGGAGGCGGAAGCCGAGGAAGTAACGGAGGCGGAAGCCGATGCACCCTCCGAGGCTCAGCCGGAAGAGGCTCCGGAACCGGAGACCCAGGCGGAGGAGGCCTCCGATGCGGACGAGGGTGCCGAGTTGGCGGAGGCACCTGCAGCAGAGGCCGAGGAAGCTCCTGCCGATGAGGAGGACGAGAAATCGAAGGAAGAGGCCTAGGCCTCCAGGGGCGGAGATGATCGGAGGGGTCCAACCACATTTCGCGGTTGGGGGCCGCCCGGGGGCGGTGAGCACCCGGGCGGTTCTCCTTTCTCTTGCCGTCGCCCTTCTGGCCGGCGCGTGCGCGCCCATGGGCGGCCCCACCCCGGGGTCGGGGCCATCAAGTGTGCCCTTTCCTCCTATCGAAGCGGGGGGAGTACCCCGATCCGGCGCCCAGGAGGCAGCCTCACTTCTGGCAGCGGCAAGGGCCTCCCTGGCCGCCGAGTCCTTCCAGGAGGCGTGGGGAACGGCGGAGCGGATTGTCCGTGACTACCCGGGCGCCCCGGGGTCCGGGGAGGCTCTCCTGATCGCGGCCCGGGCCCTCATGTCCCTGGATCGGCCCCAGGAGGCGGCAGACGCGGCGCTCCTCCTCGTGAACCTCCTACCGGCGAATCACCCGAGTCTCCCCCCCATGTGCCTCCTGGCCGCGAGAGGTTATTCTGAGGCGGGGCAGGCAGAGCGCGCGGTGGATGCCCTCCGGAATCTCCCCACCGACCTGCCGGACAGCGTCTTGGTTCCGGCCCGGGATCTCCTCCGAGCCGTCATCCCCCAGCTCGAGGGGCCTGCCCTCGAAGCCGCGGCTGGAGGCTTTCCCGCCGCCAATCCCCTCAGGGGAATCCTTGCCACCGAATGGGCGAGCATCCTTTACCAGCGGGGAGAGGTGGCTGAAGCCACCCGTTGGGCCCGCATGGCCCTCTCCGGTTCACTGGAGGGTCGGGAGCGGGAGATGGCCCAGGGCATTCTTGACGGACGTCTCGAGGAGGTCCTCGGCATTCCCATCGTCCTGGGCGCAATACTGCCCCTCTCCGACGCCTCTCCTGGTCTTCTCCAGTATGGGGAATGGATTCGCGAGGGGATCGAGGTGGCCCTCGAAGAATTCAGCGGGCGCCTTCCACGCCCGGTAGAGCTGGAAGTCGTGGACGATCAGGGGAGTCCCCTCGGGGGGGACAGGGCGGTCCAATCCCTCGAGGACGCCGGTGCCATGGGGGCTCTGGGCCCCCTGACCCAGGAGGTACTGCAGGAGACGGCCGCTGCTCGCCGAGAACCCTTGCCCATGGTTTCACCATTCTCCTATCTGCCCCCGGATGAGGCTCCAGGGGTCTTCTCTCTCTCGGGTCCGGACCCCGGGGGCGCCCGGCTCGTGGCACGCATGGCCAGGGAGCTGGGTCTCGCGACCGTGGCGGTGGTGCGGCCGGAGACAGAGGAGGCGAGGGTGGAGGCCCAGGAATTCCGCGAGGAGTATGAGTTGCTGGGAGGAATCGTTCCTCGGGAGATCGTCTTCGACTCGGGGGGCACGTTCTTTCAACCCCAATTTCAGGTCGTGGAGACGATCCTCCCGGATGGCCTTTTCCTCCCCCTGACCCCGGAGGATATCCAGCTCCTGGCTCCACAGGTGACCTTCTACGGGCTCGACACTCTGGGAATCCAGCTCCTGGGCACCTCGGGGTGGACCGAGGAGTCCGTGGTCCAGGGCGTGGATTCCCGGCACACCGACGGAGTGGTGGCCTCCACGGTTCGTCTCACACAGGACGAGACGGAGGCGTTCCAGCGCTTCAGGGACGCCTATGAAGCGTTGTTCCAGAAGTCGCTCAGGAGCCAGGTTCCCGCCTTCGGGTACGATGGAGCGGCTCTGTTTCTCACGGCGCTCGAGACCGGACCCAGGAACTCCATGGAGCTGCTTGCCGCGTTGGAGGACGTCAAGAATCTGGAAGGCGCCACCGGAAACCTGTCCGTGGACCGCGGCTGGGTCACCCGAGAGCCTCTGCTGGTGAGAATCCAGGACCACGAGCTCATCTACATCGGTCGCCGCTTCTAGGGCAGCGGGCCGGAGATCCGCAGGTGGCGGTGTGATGAGATGCCTTCGGAACTCCTTCCCACGCCTGACTGCACTGGCGCCGGAGGCCGCCCGAAGGTCTATTGCGCCGGGGCGTTGATTCGGGATTTCCCCTCCACTGGACCGACCGTCAGAAACCAGGCAGGTGCCCATGTCCCTCGAGGAGAAGCTCAAGAGGCTGGAGGAGCTGAAGCGGGAATCTGAGCTGGGAGGTGGCGAGAAACGCCTGAAGGCTCAGCATGCGAAGGGGAAGCTGTCGGCCAGAGAGCGGCTCGATCTCCTTCTGGACGACGGATCCTTTGTCGAGCTGGATCGTTTCGTGACCCATCGTTCCACCGAGTTCGGGCTGGAGGGGCAGAAGATCCTGGGGGATGGTGTGGTGGCGGGGTATGGCAAGGTCCACGAACGCCTGGTCTATGTCTTCTCCCAGGATTTCACGGTCTTCGGGGGGTCTCTCTCGGAGGCTCATGCCGAGAAGATCGTGAAGCTTCAGGAGCTGGCTCTGAAGAACGGAGCCCCTCTCATCGGCCTCAACGATTCAGGTGGAGCCCGGATCCAGGAGGGCGTCGTCTCCCTGGGGGGGTATGCCGACATCTTCCTCCGGAACACCCTGGCGTCCGGTGTGGTCCCGCAGATCTCCGTGGTCCTGGGCCCCTGCGCTGGCGGAGCCGTCTACTCTCCGGCCATCACGGACTTCATCTTCATGGTCCGGGGGAGCTCCTACATGTTCGTGACGGGTCCGGACGTGGTGAAGACGGTGACCCATGAAGACGTGGACATGGAGAGCTTGGGCGGGGCCGACGTTCATGCTACCCGGTCCGGCGTATGCCACTTCGCTCACGACTCCGAGCCTGAAGCCCTTGCGGCGGTTCGGGACCTGCTTACCTATCTGCCCCAGAACAACACTGAGCCCCCGCCGTTCCGTGAGTCGGGGGATTCACCAGAGCGCAGAGATGAGAAGTTACTTGAGATTGTGCCAGATAACCCCAATCGCCCCTATGATATGCATGATGTGATCACGTGCATCGCCGATGACGGAGAATTCCTGGAGGTGCACGCAGGCTTCGCAGGAAACATCCTGACGGGGTTCGCACGCCTGGGGGGCCACCCGGTGGGGATCATCGCGAACCAGCCAGCGGTGCTGGCCGGAGTGCTGGACATCGACTCCTCGGACAAAGGCGGACGGTTCGTCCGCTTCTGCGATGCCTTCAACATTCCTCTTCTGGTGCTGGAGGACGTGCCCGGCTTCCTCCCGGGAGTGAGCCAGGAACACGGAGGAATCATCCGCCATGGAGCCAAGCTTCTCTATGCCTTTTCCGAGGCCACGGTTCCCAAGGTCACGGTGATCACGCGGAAGGCCTACGGCGGGGCCTATGATGTGATGAACTCGAAACATATCCGTGGGGACGTCAACCTGGGGTGGCCCACGGCTGAAATCGCCGTCATGGGGCCAAAGGGGGCCGTGGAGATTCTCTTTCGGCGCGAGATCGCGGCTTCGGCGGATCCCCAGGCCGCCACGGATGCCAGGATGGCGGAGTACAGGGAGAAGTTCGCTCATCCCTACGTGGCGGCTGCCCGGGGGTACCTCGACGACGTCATCGATCCCAGGGACACTCGGCCTCGCCTGATCTCGGCCCTGGCCATGCTCAGGAACAAGCGGGACGAGAACCCCCTCAAGAAACACGGGAACATCCCGCTTTGAGATGAGCCATTGCGCGTTCTGCCGTACCCCCCTTTCCTCAGGTCCGCCCTGGGCTCCTGGGATGGGACACCGTCTGGCCTACGATCCCGGGACTGGACGACTCTGGACGGTGTGCCCGTCCTGCTCGCGCTGGAATCTGACCCCGCTGGAGGACCGGTGGGAGACCTTGGAAGCCTGCGAAAGGGCGGTCCGTGATCAAGGCCGAGTCCTTTTGCAGACCCCGAATCTCTCTCTGGTGGAGGTGAAGGCCGGTGAGCTGATTCGGGTTGGAGCCCCCCCCAGACCCGAGTTCGTGGACTGGCGCTATGGGCCCCGGTTGGCCCTCCCGCACCCGAAGCCCGGTTTCTGGGAGCGGCTCCTGGCCCGCCTCCCGGAACCCCCGCCGGAAGGGTACGACCCCTATCGCGGGATCTACGGGGTGGTGGATCAGGCCCCCTGGCTCGCGTCTCCCTTCCTGCATGCCGCGTCATCCCTCGCCTACCTCTTTTCGCAACTGCCCCTCGCTCCTACCTGCCCCTCCTGCTCCCGTCCCCTGGCGCTGAGGCCCTGGGACTTCCAGAAAGTCACGCTGATGGTGGAAACCCACGAAGAGGCGATCCTGGCTCCCTGCGGGTTCTGCGGCCGGAACGTGACCGTCCCCCTCCGGGAGGCCCGCCCGGTCCTCCGTCTGGGTCTGGGCCTGGTGACCCCACCCACGCTCCTCAGGTCCGTCTCCCACGATGCCGCTTCCGAGTTGGACGATTACGGAGGCCCCGGGGGCTTCCTCGCCGCCCTATCCAGGGAGCGGCCATCCATCGGGGAACTGGGCATCGAGACCCGAGCAGGTCTCCTGATCGCATTGGACGAAGGTGCCGAGGCCGAGGCTCTGGAGGCGGAGTGGCGGGATGCGGAGGAGCTGGCGGCCATCCAGGACGGGGAGCTCACGCAGATCCCGGGTTTCGATGCCTTCCGGAGGGCGATCCTCGAGGACGAGGACTGAGGGCGGCAACGCTTTCTTCCATCCGCCGCATCATAGGGTTGGAGTAGGCCCGGAGGCGTTCTCCGAAGCCATTGAGGTTCCCTTCCCGGAGCAACGGAAGATGAAGCGCTATGCCTATCTGCGATGGAGCCTGATCCCTCTCCTCGCTCTCCCCGCCCTCACCCTCTTTCCTATTCCTGCGCAGGCCCAAGTGAGTGAGATCCGGGAGAGGCGGGAAGAAGCCTTGCGCCGGCTGGAGGAACGCCTGGCTCGAACCCGTGAGCGGGCGGTAGAGCGGGAAGCTCGATTGGAGATTCTGGAGCAGGAACGTCGGACACGGGCGGAAGATGTCCGGCGGGAGCGAGAGGAGCTCGCGCTCGCGGTCCGGGAGGGAGTTGAGGCCGATCGGGCTCGCATAGCGGAGCGGATCCGAGAAGCACAACAGGTGGTGGTGCGGGTCCGGACCAGAGCCCGCCTGGGTGTCAGCCTGGACCCCACCCAGGACGAGGAATATGACCGCCAGGGAGCTCTCCTCACCGGCGTGACGGACGGATCGCCGGCCGATGAGGCGGGCCTCCAGGAGGGGGACATCATCACCCATCTGGACGGTCAGTCCCTCCTTAGCCCAATCCCGGGGGAGGACGAGCTCGAATTCGGGGAGGAGACGTCCCTTCCGGTGCAGCGCCTCATGGCTCTTGCCCGGGAGTTGGAGGACGGACAGCAGGTGGAGGTCGGGTACCTGAGGGAGGGGAGCTCCCACACCGTCACCCTGGAAGCTGCAGAGATGGACGACCGGTGGGTGACCGTGAGGCCCGGGGACGTCGAGGGGAGGATCCTCCGTGTGAACCCCGAGGGGAGGTTCCGGTGGCAGTATGACCTCCCAGACCAGGACTTCGAGGCCCTCATCGAGCCATGGTCCATTCGCTTACGGGACCTGGAGTTCGAGATCCCCGAGTTTGATTTCGACAGCCTCCAGCTCGACACCCTGAGGGGGTTCGGCGTCTGGCGGGGCGAGGGCCCGAGTGGGCTGGTCTTCAGGCGGGGGGAATCCCCGAACATCGCCCTGTTCAATCGGGGGGAGAATCTCGCCTTCAGCCTCGGCGGAAACAGGGCCTACGGCCTCGAGCTTCGGGAGCTGAACCCGGGCCTCGGGGAGTACTTCTCCACGGACCACGGGGTGCTGGTGTTGCTGGTAGATGACGATTCCGGGCTGGGATTGACCGCCGGGGACGTGATCCTCTCCATCGGAGAGAGGGAGGTGAAGGACCCAGCGGACGTATTCCGCATCCTGCGTTCCTACGAGGAAGACGAGACCGTTCTCTTCACGGTCATGCGGCATGGTCAGAGGATAAGTGTGGAGGGTACCATGGGCTAGGCGTCGGGCCAGGCGTTTCCGGAGGGACCGGAGAGACCGGTGCCCCTCCGGACGGCTCTGTTCGGTACACGGACAGCGGATCCGGGCGGATCGAAGGTGTTCCTTCGGTCCGCCTTCCGCTTGTGGGGGGTCCACGGCGTAGCCTACCTTCCTGACCCCAGGGAGAGACAGCCCTTCACCAACCCGCAACCCGAGGTCGTTTGCGTTGTTCGAGAGCCTCCTCATAGCCAACAGGGGGGAGATCGCCGTCCGGGTCATCCGTGCGTGCCGGGAGATGGGCATCCGGTCCATTGCGGTGTTCTCGGAAGCCGATCGCAGGGCGGTGCATGTTCTGGAGGCTGACGAAGCCTACTGCGTCGGCCCCCCCCCGTCGTCGGAGAGCTACCTGAACGTGAAGAGGCTTCTGGAAGTGGCCCGGAGGACAGGCGCGGCGGCCGTCCACCCCGGCTATGGCTTTCTGGCGGAACGAGCCCACTTCGCCCAGGCGGTCCAGGAGGAAGGTCTCATCTTCGTGGGTCCCTCTGCAGCCACCATCTCCGCCATGGGAGACAAGACGGAAGCGCGGCGACGAATGGAAGCGGCCGGCGTGCCCATCGTGCCGGGAGTCACAAGCCCGTTGAAAGATTCCCTGGAGGCCGGGAGGGTAGCTGCCGAGATGGGATATCCGGTTCTGCTGAAGGCGGCGGCGGGTGGAGGCGGTAAGGGCATGCGGGTGGTGGAGAACCAGGAGGAGCTGGCCCGAGCCTTCGAGGCCGCGAGTCGGGAGGCGCTGGCGGCATTCGGGGACGGGTCGGTGTACCTGGAGCGCTACCTCGATGCCCCCAGGCACATCGAGATTCAGATCCTCGGCGACCGTAGGGGCCGGGTGGTCCACCTGGGTGAGCGCGAATGCTCCATTCAGCGGCGGCATCAGAAGCTCATCGAAGAGGCTCCATCCCCCATCGTCTCACCCGAGATCAGGGCCGCAATGGGGGCTGCGGCGGTGCGGGCCGCCGAAGCGGTGGACTACGTCGGGGCGGGAACGGTGGAATTCCTCTACAAGAACGGGGAGTTCTTCTTTCTCGAGATGAACACCCGCCTCCAGGTGGAGCACCCCGTTACCGAGATGGTCTATGGGGTCGACCTGGTTCGCCTGCAACTCGAGGTTGCCGCCGGCGAGGCTCTGTCTCTTACCCAGGATGGACTGGCTCCTGCGGGCCACGCCATCGAGTGCCGGATCACCTCGGAGGATCCCCACCAGGGTTTCCTGCCGTCCACGGGACGCATCGACTACGTTCGGCTTCCGGGTGGGCCGGGTGTTCGCTGGGACGGGGGAATCATCCCGGGGTTTGAGGTCGGCCTCCACTACGATCCTCTCCTGGGCAAGCTCATCGTCCATGCGCCGGACCGGGAATCGGCGATCCGGAGGATGGGCAGAGCCCTCGACGAGTTGGTCATCCGGGGTGTGGAGACGTGTGTACCGTTTCAAAGGCTGGTCATGGAGGAACCCGATTTTCGGGCGGGCCGCCTCTCCATCCGCTACCTGGAGGACCATCCGGGCCTTCTGGAGACCCCGGAGGAGGACGTGCTGGTCCGGGCCGCTGCCGTCACCGCCGCACTCCTGGAAGAAGCGGAGCGAAGGAGCCTCCGAGTGACGGCTGAAGGGGGGAGTGTGAACCGGGGATTCTCCGACTGGAAGCGGGCCGGATGGCCCTTCCGAGGGCGGAGATAGGCCGGGCGCGGAGCGATGTCTTGAGAAGGGGCGCGGAGGTGCAGCTTCGGATCCGGGGGATCGGGGCAGGAGGCGTGGGGGTCGGGGAGCTTCCGGACGGGAGAGTCGCATTCGTCCCTCGAACGGCCCCTGGAGATCGGGTGTCGGTCGAGATTCTGGAGGAAAGAGCCCGATGGGCGAGAGGTGTGGTCCGAGCGATCCTGGAACCTGGAGAAGCACGTCGCGAGGCCCCTTGCCCCCGTTATGACGAGTGCCACGGGTGCAGCCTGCAGCATCTGGAGTACGGTCGGCAGCTGACCTGCAAGGGCCGGATCGTCGGGGACGCTCTGCGACGGATCGGCCGTCTCTCCGTCGAGGACCCCGTGGTGGAGGGGTCTCCCCTGGAGTTGGGCTACCGGAACAAGGCAACAATGACGCTGCGCCGCCTCCGGGGGGGGCGGGTCGTTGCGGGGTTCCATGAGCTGGCGGACCGTCGGAGAATTGTGGACATCGGCCCGGAGTGCCGGCTCCTTTCACCCGGTCTCACCGGGCTGTGGCGGGACCTTCGCGCCGGCTGGGGCCCGGAAGCCTCTCTCCTTCCGCCGGGACGCGAGTTGCGCCTGACCCTCCGGGCTGGCAGAGAGGAAGGGGCACTTCTCATTCGGGGAGGCCGGGGGAACGGGCGCCCGAAAGCGCTTCTGGAAGCCGTGCCGGGACTGGGATCGATCTGGCGAGAGGAGCGGGGAGGGGGGGTAAGGCACCTGGTGGGTGGGGAGAGTCTGGAGGTGGTGTGGATGGGGGAGTCCCTCAAACTGGTGGGTGGGGCCTTTCTCCAGGTAAACTCTGAGGCCGGAGCGCTCCTGCACCGGTTCGTCCTCGAGGAGGCAGGTGAGCTGGGACGGAGGAAAATGGTGGATGCCTATTGCGGTGCCGGAGTTCTGGGCAGGAAGCTGGCCTCCGGAGGGAACAGAGTCCTGGGCATCGAAGCGGATCCCCTGGCCGTGGCGGAGGCTCGTCGGGGAGCACCGGAAGGATTCGAGGTCGTGCATGGGAGGGTCGAAGAATCCCTCGAGGGCGTCCTTCCGGCGGACCTTGTCATCCTGAACCCTCCCCGGACGGGGCTGGATCCCCGGGTCCCCGAGGCCCTGGGGAGAAGGCCGGCGCAGAAGGTCATCTACGTCAGCTGTGACCCCGGGACTCTGGCGCGGGATCTCGCTCGCTTGGTGGAACCGTACGAGGTCGGAGGCGTCAGGTCATTCGACCTCTTCCCTCAGACGAGCCACGTGGAGACAGTAGTCACCCTGCGGAAGAGGGAGGCCTGATCCGATGCGGTACTTCGTCACCGTGGGGCACCGAACCGTGGAGGTGGAGCTGGGGACCGGTGGGGTCAAGGTGGAAGGTGTGAGGGTGAACGCCGACCTGATGGAGATGGACGGGACGGAGGTGAGGAGCCTCCTCCTGGACGGTCGCTCCCACCGGATCCTGGCCACCCGCAAGGGGCGTGGGCTCTGGAGCCTCCACCTGGCCGGCCATCACCTCACCGCCCGGGTCGTGGATGAGCGGACCCGCTCCATCGAGGAGATGACGGGCGATGGGGAGGGAGCCCTGGGGCCCAGCGCCCTCGCGGCGCCCATGCCGGGAATGGTGGTCAGGGTGGAGGTAGAGGAAGGCCAGCCCGTCTCGGCCGGTCAGGGGCTGGTCATCGTCGAGGCCATGAAGATGGAGAATGAGCTCAAGAGCCAGGGGGATGTCCGGGTGAGGAAGATCCTGGTCTCCCCGGGAGAGGCGGTTGAGAAGGACCAGGTCCTGATGGAGTTCGACCCTCCGGAGACTCCCGGAAAAGAGGGGATATCGGTATGAGCCAGGGCGAAAACTCCGGGCGGGTGACGACGGCCAGCGGGATTCCGGTTCGGGACGTGTACGACGCCCCGGAACGCCCCCCGGTCCTCGGGGAGCCCGGGGAATTCCCCTTCACCAGAGGGGTACACCGCACCATGTACCGGGGCCGTCTCTGGACCATGCGCCAGTACGCGGGCTTCGGGACAGCGGAAGACACCAACGCCCGCTACCTCTATCTCCTGAACCAGGGGACTACGGGTTTGTCGGTGGCCTTCGATCTTCCCACCCAGATGGGCTACGACTCCGATCACCCCATGGCCCTCGGAGAGGTAGGGCGGGTGGGGGTGGCGGTGGATTCCATCGCGGACATGCGGGTTCTCTTCAAGGGAATCTCGCTGGCACAGGTCTCCACCTCCATGACCATCAACGCCACCGCCGCCATCCTTCTGGCCCTCTACGTGGCTCTCGGGGACGAGCAGGGAGTTCCCCGGGATCAACTGCGGGGAACGGTCCAGAACGATGTCCTGAAGGAGTACATCGCCAGGGGCACCTACATCTACCCCGTGGACGAGAGCCTCCGCCTCATCTCCGACCTGATGGCATTCTGTGCTCGGGAGATCCCGAAGTGGAACACCATTTCCATCTCCGGCTACCACATGCGAGAGGCCGGCTCCACCGCGCCCCAGGAGGTGGCCTTTACCTTCGCCAACGGACTCGAGTACGTGGATCGCGCCCTGGCGGCGGGAATCCCCCTGGAATCGTTCGGCCCGCGCCTCTCCTTCTTCTTCGCTGCCCATAACGACCTCCTGGAGGAGGTGGCGAAGTTCCGTGCCGCAAGACGGTTATGGGCTCGTCTGATGAGGGAGCGCTACGGAGCGGGAGACGAGGCCTGTCGGCTTCGCTTCCATACACAGACCGGGGGCTCGACCCTCACGGCCCAACAACCTCACAACAATGTGGTCCGTGTCACCATCCAGGCCCTGGGTGCGGTCCTGGGGGGGACTCAATCCCTCCACACCAATTCCTACGACGAGGCTCTGGCCCTTCCGTCGGAGGATTCGGCCCTGCTTGCGGTCAGAACACAGCAGATCCTTGCCCATGAATCAGGGGTCACCAACACGCCGGATCCATTGGCCGGGAGCTACTTCGTCGAGGCCCTTACGGACGAGATCGAGGCCCGGGCTCAGGACTACCTGACCCGCATCCATGAGCTGGGTGGTGCGGCCAGGGCGGTGGAATTCATGAAGGAGGAGATCCATGGGGCCGCTTACCGGTTCCAGCTCGAGGTGGAACGAGGAGAACGAACGGTGGTGGGAGTGAACGCGTTCTCGGATGAGAGGGGGAGCGCGAGAATCCAGAAGCCGGATTATCCTGCCCTGGAGGCGAGTCAGGTCGCTTCCCTGGGCGTCCTGAGAGAGGGACGGGATCCCGGCAGGGTCCGGTCGACCCTGGAGGGGATCCGACGGGCCGCGCGGACGGGGGAGAACCTGCTGCCTCCCATGATCGATGCCGTGAAGGCCACGGTCACCCTGGGAGAGATCAGCGACGTGCTTCGCGAGGAATGGGGAACCTACGACGAAGGGTGAGGGGGCTCACGGGTGGTGACCCACTGAGTCCCTGGTTAGCTTTTTCTCCTGGTCTTTATTCTGGAGCCCTGCACTGGCGGACCCGAGCTCCCTCGGAGGGGCGTTCCGGGGTTGGGCTTCCTGGAAAACACGGAGCGGCGACCATCCATGCCCACCTATGAGTACCAGTGCCCGGCCGGGCACCGGTTCGAACTCTTCCAGAAGATGAGTGAGGAGCCCAGGGCGACCTGTCCCGAGTGCGGTGCCGAGAGCGAGCGCGTCATCTCCGGGGGTGCGGGCTTCCTGTTCAAAGGGGACGGTTTCTATATCACCGACTACCGGAGCGAGTCCTACAAGAAAGAGGCATCGAAGGAAGCGTCGCCTGCCCCTGATTCTCAAGGGAAGAAGGAGTCGACCGAGGGGTCGACTCCAAAGGCTCCGACCCCGCCGAAGACCTCGGGCGGTGGCACCTCGGAAGAGTCGTGAGCGAGAGATGTCGGAAACACTGATTCTGCAGGCGCTTGCGCAGGCCCTGACGGAGATGGGAGTCGACGGCGCCGAGGTTCATCTGGAGCGGCCCCGGGATCCGAGCCACGGAGATTGGGCCACCAATGTCGCCCTCACCCTTTCGAAGACCCTGCGCCGCCCCCCGCGGGACATCGCGGAGGAGATCGCCGGGAGGCTGGACATGGCGGCCGCCGGTGCCGATAGGGTGGAGGTGGCGGGTCCCGGGTTCCTGAACTTCCATCTCTCCGCGGGGGCCATCGCGGGCGCTCTCGGGAAGATCCTGGCACTGGACGCCCGGTTCGGGCGGGGCCCCGGGGGGGACGGCCAACCCATCATGGTGGAGTTCGTCTCGGCGAACCCCACAGGTCCCCTTCACCTGGGACACGGCCGGCAGGCCGCCCTGGGAGACGCTATCTCCACCCTCCTGGAGTGGACCGACTGGGCCGTCCACCGGGAGTACTACTACAACGACGCCGGGAAGCAGATCGACCTCCTGGCCCAGAGCGTCCGGGCCCGCTATCAACAGCTCCTGGGTGAGGATCTGGAGGTCCCGGAAGGCGGGTACCAGGGAACCTACGTAACCGATGTCGCGAAGGCCCTCGTGGAGGAGGAGGGAGATCGTCTCAAGGGAGACGAGAGCCCGGAGGCAGCGGAATTCATCCGGCTCTTCGCGGTGCGCGTCCTTCGGGAGGACCAGGACCGCGATCTCGCGGCTTTCCACCTCTACTTCGACGAGTATTACCTGGAATCATCTCTATACACCGATGGAAGGGTGGACGCCACGGTTCAGGCTCTCAAGAAGACGGGTCTGGTATACGAGAAGGACGGCGCCATCTGGCTCCGAACCACCGAATACGGAGATCAGAAGGACCGAGTCATGGTCCGGAGCGACGGGAATCCCACCTACTTCCTGCCGGATGTGGCGTACCACATGACGAAGTGGGAGAGAGGGTTCCGGCACGTCATCAACGTGCAGGGCGCGGACCACCACAGCACCGTCACGCGGGTGCGGGCAGGACTGCAGACACTGGGGCTCCCGGAAGGGTATCCGGAGTACGTGCTGCACCAGATGGTCACGGTGGAGCGGGAGGGAAAGGAGGTCAAGTTCTCGAAGAGGGCCGGTTCCTATACGACGCTTCGGGAGCTGGTGGAGGAGGTGGGAGTGGATGTGGCCCGCTACTTCTTCCTGATGCGGAAACCCGATGCCCACCTCGTATTCGACCTGGACGTGGCTCTGGACCAATCCGAGAAGAACCCCGTCTACAAGGTCCAATATGCCCACGCCCGTATGTGCTCGATCTTCCGTAAGGCGGGGATCTCGGAAGGGGAGATCGAAGCTGAAGGGGCACCGCTGCACCGCCTGTCCCACACACTGGAACGGGATCTCATCAAACGCTTGGACGATTTTCCGGAGACGGTACGCCGGGCGGCTGCCACCCGGTCCCCCCATACGCTTTGTGACTACCTGGAGCAGACCGCGGGAGCGGTGAACTCATGGTACCATGCGGGGAACCCATCGCGGGACCCGGAGTTGGCTGTTCTGGTGGGGGATCCATCCCTGAGGAGGGCTCGCCTCGTGCTGGCCAGGGCGGTCCGCATCGTTCTCAGAAACGGCCTGGAGATCCTCGGTGTGTCGGCGCCCACGCGTATGGAACGGGCCGAGGAGGTGGAGGATGTCTGACGTGGAGGGTCTCAGCTATCGATCTGCGGGGGTGGATCTGGATGCGGCGGACCGGGCCAAAGGTGCTCTCAAGGAGCTGGTTGCCAGGACTCGGGACGAGAATACCCTCTCGGAGATGGGACTCTTCGGAGGGCTCTACGCCGTTCCGAGGGGGGTCGGGGATCCCGTTCTGGTGTCCAGCGCGGATGGCGTCGGCACCAAGCTGAAGATCGCATTTCTCGCGGGACGACATGACACGGTGGGCCGGGATCTGGTCAACCACTGCGTGAACGACATCCTGGTCCAGGGTGCAACGCCTCTCTTCTTCCTGGACTATCTCGCCACCGGGCATCTGGAGGAGGGGGTGGTGACCGAAGTGGTGAAGGGGGTGGCCCAGGCATGCCTCGAGAACGGGTGTGCTCTCCTGGGAGGGGAGACGGCGGAGATGCCGGACTTCTATTCCAGGGGAGAGTACGACCTGGCAGGCTTCATCGTGGGGATCGTCGACCGCGAGGACATCCTGGACGGGTCCCGGGTCAGGGCGGGAGATGTCCTCATCGGTCTCGGTTCAACGGGCCTCCACACCAACGGCTACTCCCTGGCCCGGAAGATCGTCTTCGACGTTCTTGGGTTGCATGTGGGAGACCTGATTCCGGGCCTGGAACGGACAGTTCAGGATGCCCTCCTGGCCGTCCACCGGAGCTACCTGCCTTCCCTTCGGAAGACTCTTGTCGCCGGCCGGGTTCACGGCCTGGCCCATATCACCGGGGGGGGGATTCCCGGGAATCTCCCGCGGGCGCTGGGCCCCGGGCAGGGTGCCCGCGTCCACACTGGTAGCTGGGAGGTTCCACCCCTTTTCCAGGCTCTTCAGAATGCCGGGAAGGTGGCCACCGAGGAGATGTTCCGTGTGTTCAACATGGGAGTCGGGATGATCGTCATCTCCTCTCGGGACCATGCGGATGCGGTCGCCAACGAATTGGCTGCGGCTGGGGAGCGGAGCTGGATTCTGGGGGAAGTGGTCGAGGGAGCGGGCGTGGAGCTCGTGTGATGACCATCCCGGCCAGCCGCTCGGGGGCCATCCTGGCCCTTCTCTTCATGGCCTCCTCTGGAACGGTCCATCCTTCCGAAGGGATGAGCCAGGAGCTCCCGGCGTTGGTGGCAAGCTGCGGGGGGACCTCCGAGGCCCTCACGCTGCTCTGCCACCGTGCAGCCCTTGCCCTGGATGCCGCGCGGGGCGGCCTGGGGACGGCGGCCTCCCGCGGGAGCGAGATCTACGGGTCGGCCAGCACTCTGGGGTATCGGCTCCGGTCATCTCCTCGCCTTGCCATGAGCGCCCGCGGGGGTGTGGCGCGGTTCTCCATGGTGGATCTCCGAGACGGTAGCCCCTCGCAGACCGGTTCCGATGCCCAAGGATTCTTCGTGCCTTCCTTGTCTCTGGCCGGGGCCGTCGGCCTGTTCACCGGGTTCTCCCCCGCCCCAACCGTGGGGGGTGTCCTCTCTCTCGACGTTACCGGATCGGCGCACTGGGTCTTTGCACCCGGGGGCAGGGGGTTCCAGGAGGGGCTCCTGGGCTGGGGGCTCGGGGTCCGGATGGGGATTCTCAGGGAATCCTTCACGCTGCCGGGGGTTTCCGTCTCTCTCGTCCGGAGGTGGCTGGGTTCAACGGCCGTGGGGAACGTGGACGGGGGAGATCCCACGGAGGCAGTCTTCGACTTGAACGTCACCTCCGTCCGAGGAGTCGTGGGCAAGGACATTCTCGGCTTCGGCCTCCTTGCGGGACTCGGCTGGGACCGGGATTCCGGCGAGGGGACGATCCATGCCAGGGTCCCAGCCGGAGGGCCTGAAGGAGCCGCGTCTGCCTCGGATCTGGTCTCGGAACGGATGGTCTTCTTTGGAGGAGCGTCCAGGACCTTTCTCATCCTGCAGATTTCTGGGGAGGTGGGTTGGTCCCGGGCTCTGGACCGGGAGCTCCCCCGAGAACCCGGAACGGATCGCTTCCCGTCGTCCACAGCCTACTTCGCCTCCGTCGCCGCCCGACTCACGTTCTGAGGAGGCCCATGGGTTCCACGCTTTCTTCTGAGGACCGCCTCCACCTGGCTCGGGCCCTAAAGCTGGCACGGAGAGGTTGGGGTCGGGTTCATCCGAACCCGCACGTGGGATGCGTGCTCACCAAGGACGGCGTCGTGGTGGGGGAGGGTTGGCATCAGGAGTATGGGGGGCCTCACGCCGAAATCAATGCCCTTCGCCAGGCAGGCGAACGGGCTGTCGGGGCGACGGCATTTCTCAGCCTCGAGCCGTGCAATCACCACGGGCAGACGCCACCCTGCTCCGAGGCTCTCCTTGCCGCCGGCATCTCCCGCATGGTCTATGCTTCACCGGACCCCGGGCGGGTTTCGGGTGGTGGGGCGGAGGTCCTCCGGCGGGGGGGCGTGGACGTCTTCGGGCCAGTCCTTCTCCCTCCCGAGTCCAGGAGAGAGAATCCCGCCTTCTACTACAACCAGGTCATGGAGGCAACGTACGTCGCGCTGAAGCTTGCCCAGACGCTGGACGGGAAGATCTCCGAAGGGCCGGGGCTGAGAACGGAGATCACCGGGCGGGAGGCGCGTCGGGAGGCGCATCGGCTCAGAGCAGGGTTCGACGCGCTCATGGTGGGCTCGGGTACCATCGCCGCCGACGACCCGCTCCTCACGGTTCGCGAGGAGGTGCCCATGAGGAAGCCCCCGGCCCGGATCGTCCTCGATTCCCGGTGCAGCCTCTCCCCCAAGGCCAGGCTTTTTCAGGATGTTCCGGAGATCCCCCTCGTCGTCTTTGTCCGGGAGGATGCCTCGGAGCTGGCCATCGAGGAGTTGGAGGATGCGGGAGCCAAGGTACATCCTGTTCCCAGAGGGCCTGGAGGGGTGTCCCTCAGCGCCGTGCTGGAGATCTGCTGGGAAACGGGGATCCGGTCGATCTTCTGTGAGGGAGGCGGGCGGTTGGCTCATACCCTCATGTGGGGGGGACAGGCTCAGCGTCTGTACCTGTTCGTGGCACCTTTTGTGCTGGGAGAGAAGGGGGTCTCGGCGTTTCCCGGAGGGGGACCCAGGGCGATGTGGGATCAGTGGATGCCGACTTCCCCGCCAGAGCAGTTTGGCCGGGATGTACTCCTGACCTTGGACCGGACGGCCTGATGTTCACAGGAATCATCGAAGCGGTGGGAACCATCCTCTCGTTCAGGGAGCGGTCGGCAGCGAGGGAATTCGTCATAGAGGCGCCGGAGTTCGCCGGGGAGCTGGGGGCCGGGGATTCCATCACGGTGGATGGGGCCTGTCAGACCGCCATCCGGAATGACGCACGGACCTTCGCCATCGATACCATCGGTACCACCCTTTCCCGGACGATTGCGGGGGGATACGGCGCGGGAACCAGGGTGAATCTGGAGCGTTCCATGGTCCTTGGGGGGCGCCTGGACGGTCATCTGGTACAGGGGCATGTGGACGGTGTGGGTCGGGTCCTGTCCATGCGCCCTGAGGGGGATTATTGGCTCATGGATTTTCAGGTTCCCCCGGTGGTGGAGGAGGTGGTGATCCTCCATGGGTCCATCACGGTGAACGGGGTGAGCCTCACGGTCAATGCCATTCCCACCAGGGGGCAATGTCAGGTAGGGATCATTCCCTTCACATGGGATCACACGAATCTGGGATCTTTGAAGCCCGGTGATCCCGTGAACCTGGAGGGGGATTTGATCGGGAAGTACGTCGCCAAGGTGCTCCAGGGCTGGAAAGGGGGCGCCTCC
>Ga0316577_10000036_pt1 | contig 29276 bp, 26 predicted proteins | sample S5NA_FD_203073 | JGI IMG/M metagenome (GOLD analysis project Ga0316577, IMG submission 203073) | Rhizosphere microbial communities from salt marsh grasses in Alabama, United States - S5-7_050615r2r1 | ecosystem: Host-associated > Plants > Roots > Rhizosphere | place: USA: Alabama | collected... | reverse complement strand
GCCCATCGCCCTGCGACCAGCCCGTCCCGACACCCAAGGCGAAGTCATGGTCAAGGTCCGGGGCCTGTGCTTCCGACGCGGCACGAACCTGGTCTTTGACCGGGTGGACTTGGATATCCGACGCGGCACGGTCACCGCCGTGATGGGGCCGAGCGGGACGGGTAAGACGACCTTACTCAAATTGATCACCGGCCAGCTTCGTCCGGATGCGGGGAGCATCGAGATCGACGGCGAGCCAGTCCATCTTCTCGGCAAGTCTGCCCTCTTCCGACTCCGTCGGCGCATGGGGATGCTGTTTCAAAGCAGTGCCCTCCTGACCGACCTGAACGTCTTCGACAATGTCGCCTATCCGCTGCGCGAGCACACCGACCTCAGTTCCTCCATGCTCCGCAAGCTGGTCCTGATCAAGCTCGAGGCGGTCGGTCTGCGCGGCGCGCGCGACCTCATGCCCAATGAGCTGTCGGGCGGGATGGCGCGGCGCGTCGCACTCGCCCGTGCGATCGCGCTCGATCCGGCCATCGTCCTCTACGACGAGCCCTTCTCGGGACAGGACCCGATCTCGATGGGCATGCTGGTGACCCTGATCCGACAGCTCAATGACGCCGCGGGTCTGACCAGCGTCGTGGTCTCTCACGACGTCGCCGAGACCGCCACGATCGCCGACCAGATCTACGTGATCTCTCACGGCGAGGTGATCGCCCATGGGACGCCGGCGCAGATCGCGGCGGATCGCTCGCCCTGGGTGCGCCAGTTTATCGACGGCCTCCCGGACGGACCCGTACACTTCCATTACCCGGCGCCGCGTCTGGCCGATGATCTACTGGCTCGGGGTGTTGCCTGATGCTCCTCGAGGGCCTGGCACGGCTGGGTCGAAGCGGGCTCGGCGCACTCGAGCGGCTTGGCCGCGCGCATCTCCTGCTCGCCGCGATGCTGTTGGGTGCTGGTGAGATCATTCGACGCCCCGGGTTGCTCACGGCACAGGTCTTCAATATCGGCGTCCTCTCCGTGCTGATCATCGGGGTCTCGGGGCTGTTCGTCGGTATGGTGCTGGGTCTGCAAGGCCATTACGTGCTCGCCCAGTTCGGCGCCGCGGAAAGCCTCGGTGTGATGGTGGCCACCTCGTTGGTGCGCGAGCTCGGCCCCGTGGTCACCGCCCTGCTCGTCGCCGGACGTGCGGGCTCCGCGCTGACCGCCGAGATCGGGCTCATGAAAGCGACCGAGCAACTGTCCGGTCTGGAGATGATGGCGGTCGATCCGGTCCGACGGATCCTGACACCGCGGTTCTTCGGGGGCCTGGTTGCAATGCCGTTGCTCGCGGCCATGTTCAGCGCCGTCGGCGTGCTCGGCGGATATTTCGTGGGTGTCGGGCTCTTGGGGGTCGACTCCGGATCCTTCTGGAGTCAGATGCAGGCAAAGGTCGATTTTCACGAGGACATCGTCAACGGGGTCATCAAGAGCCTGGTTTTCGGTCTCGTGGTGACCTGGATCGCGCTGTTCCAGGGCCACGACGCCGTCCCCACATCGGAAGGAGTGAGTCGGGCGACGACCCGCTCCGTGGTCCACGCCGCTCTAGCGGTGCTCGGGCTCGATTTCATCCTGACCGCATTGATGTTTGGAGACTGAGCCCATGGGACGACAACGCGGCATCGAGATCCTGGTCGGCTTCTTCATGGCGGTGGGCTTCGTTGCCCTGTTCTTCCTGGCGATGCAGGTCAGTAACCTGAGCGCGGCCGTGACCGGCGATGGGTATCGTCTGACCGCACGCTTCTCCAATGTCGGCAGCCTCAAGGCGCGGTCGCCGGTCACCATGGCGGGCGTGCGTGTGGGACGGGTCGAGGGCGTGAGCTTCGACAAAGACACCTATGAGGCCGTGGTGACGCTGCGCATCGACTCGGCAATGGACAGGATCCCGGACGACACCTTTGCCAACGTCTTCACGGCCGGGTTGCTAGGTGAGCAGTACATTGGCCTCGAGCCGGGCGGAAGCCCGGAGTTTCTTCGCGACGGTGATGAAATCCCTCACACCCAGTCGGCACTGATTCTCGAGCAGATGATCGGACAGTTTCTGTTCAGCAAGGCGGGAGGCGACTAATGCGGATGCCACGACACCTTCTTTTGCTGCTGGCCCTGATCGGGTTGGTCCCGCACGGCGCGGCCTCGGCCAGTGCCGACGACGCGACGGCGCTGGTCAAGCGGACCACGGAGCGGATGCTGGCGACCCTCGAGGCGCGCCGCGCCGAGGTCGATCGAGATCCATCGCTGATCTTCGGGATGATCGAGAGCGGGGTCGCCCCGCACTTCGATTTCGAGCGCATCACCCAGGGGGCCGTCGGTCAGTCGTGGCGCGCTGCGACCCCCGCCCAGCAACGCGCCCTGGTCGATGGCTTCAAGCAGGTCCTGATTCGCACCTACGCCCGTTCCATCTTGAGCTATTCGGGAGAAGAGATCCGGTATCTGCCGGTCAAGCCCGGCAGCCGCCCCTCGACAGTCACCGTTTCCACCGAAATCTACGCACCGGGCTCGGCCCCCATCCCGGTGGACTATCGGATGCATAACAGCAGCGGCGCCTGGAAGGTCTACGACGTCGTCATCAACAATGCCAGTCTGGTCGGAAACTACCGCACGAGCTTCACCAACGAGATCCGTCAAAGCGGGTTGGACGGTTTGATCGCGAAGCTCGGCGACATGAACGCCCGGGGTCATGAATGACGGATGGGCGTTTGACGCAGCTGGGTGAAGGGCGCTTTCGTCTGGAGGGGGCGCTGAATTTCGGCACCGTGAGCCGCCTTGCAGCCAGCGGTCGTGAGCTGCTCAGGCGCGAGGCCTCCGTCGACATCGACCTTGGCGGGGTCGAGTCCGCGAATAGCGCCGGGCTCGCGCTGCTGCTGGAGTGGATGGATTTGGCGCGCGCCAGCGGGGCACGCCTCAGCTATCGGAACCTGCCGGAGTCCCTGGTGCGCATCGCCGCTGTTTCCAACCTCGACTCACTTTTGCCGACAGGCTGATAGGCGAAGGGAGCTGCCCCCGACGTGCCCCGGCCGTCGTCCTGGCTGGGGTTCGACCGAGCCACTGGCGCGTCTGAGCCAACCAATCACACCGGGACATCCAACTTAGGGTCGCATGGACAAACTTCTCATCACAGGTGGTGCCGCCTTGCGCGGCCAGGTGCCTGCGTCCGGCTCGAAGAACGCGGCCTTGCCGATCCTGGCCGCCACGCTTTTGGCCGATGCACCCGTGACACTGGGCAACATCCCGCATCTGCGGGACATCACGACGACCCTGGAGCTGCTCGGCCGGATGGGCGCCTGTCTGACCCTCCAGGACGATATGGGGGTGGAGGTGCAACCCCGCCCCCTGAAGAGCTTCGCGGCACCCTATGAGCTGGTCAAGACGATGCGGGCGTCGATTCTGGTGCTTGGCCCCTTGCTGGCGCGCTATGGGCGGGCCGACGTGTCGCTGCCCGGTGGCTGTGCGATCGGCGCCCGTCCGGTCAACCTCCACATTCAGGGATTGCGCGCCATGGGGGCTGAGATCGGGGTTGAGGCAGGCTACATTCGTGCGCGTGCACAGCGCCTGCGGGGTGCGCGCTTGGTGATGGACACGGTGTCGGTCACGGGTACCGAGAACCTGCTGATGGCCGCCACCCTTGCCGAGGGCGAGACCCTCATCGAGAACGCGGCCCGTGAGCCGGAGGTGGTCGACCTCGCCGACTTTCTGAGCGCCCTGGGTGCGCGAATCGAAGGTGCCGGAACCGACCGTATCCACGTGCAGGGGGTGGATGGTCTGGGGGGCGCCAGCTATCGGGTGATGCCAGATCGCATCGAGACGGGGACTTTCCTGGTCGCGGCGGCCATGACTGGCGGCCGGGTGACGGTTCGGCAGACCCGTGCGGATTGCCTGGATGCGGTGATCCACAAATTGCGTGAAGCCGGTGCCGAGATCGACGTCGACGCGAATTCGATCACACTCGACATGCAGGGGCGGCGCCCGCGCGCCGTCGACATCCACACTGCGCCCTATCCTGCCTTCCCAACCGACATGCAGGCGCAGTTCTGCGCCTTGAACTGCATCGCCGAGGGTGTCGGTACCCTGACCGAGACCATCTTCGAGAACCGTTTCATGCATGTCCCGGAGCTTCAGCGCATGGGTGCGGACATTCGAATCGAAGGGAATGTCGCCATTTGCCGGGGCGTGGAGCGCCTGACCGCGGCGCCCGTCATGGCGACCGATCTGCGGGCGTCGGCGGGTCTGGTGCTGGCAGGGCTGGCCGCGTCGGGTGACACCCTCGTCGACCGGGTCTATCACCTCGACCGGGGTTATGACAGCATCGAGGAGAAGCTCGCTGCGCTCGGTGCGGGGATCCGCCGGATCCCCGGACGAAGCGGGAGCCTGACGACGACACCATGAGTCTGGCCATGCCGCTGACGATGGCCCTGTCCAAGGGCCGAATCTTCGATGAGACCCTGCCTTTGCTGGCGCATGCGGGCATCCATGCAATCGAGGATCCCGAGACCAGCCGCAAGCTGATCCTGGAGACCAACGATCCGCGCGTGCGTTTCCTCATCATCCGAGCGAGCGACGTGCCGACCTATGTCCAGTACGGTGCGGCGGATCTGGGTGTCTCGGGCAAGGACGTCTTGCTGGAGCATGGCGGCGAGGGGCTCTACGAGCCCTTGGACCTCGGTATTGCGCGCTGCCGGATGATGGTCGCCGGGTTACCTGACGTCGGCACGCCTGAAACGCGACGCTTGCGGGTCGCGACGAAGTACGTCAAGAGCGCGGAGCGGCATTTTGCCTCTAAGGGTCAGCAGGTGGAAATCATTAAGCTCTATGGGTCGATGGAGTTGGCCCCTTTGGTCGGCCTGGCCGACCGCATCGTGGACCTGGTTGAGAGCGGGAATACGTTGAAGGCGAACGGACTTGTTCCGCTCGAGCACATCGCCGACATCAGCTCGCGCCTGGTGGTCAACAAGGCCTCCTGGAAGATGAAGCATGCCGCGGTGATCGCCTTGCTGAATGCCTTGCGCGACGCTGTCGCCCGTCGGTCGAATCCAATCGAGGCGGCCCCTCGCGCGGGCCGGGGAGCTGCGCATCGGTGAGCCAAATCAGACAATTCTCCACCATGGATTCCGATTTCCAGGCGTCTCTGGACCGGCTGCTGGCGTGGGACTCGGTCTCGGACGATCGGGTTCAGCAGACCGTGGCCATGATCATCCACGCCGTCCGCGCACGCGGCGATGCCGCCCTGCTCGAATACACGGCGCAGCTCGATCGCTGGACGCCGGCCTCGGCCGCCGATCTGGAGATCCCGCGTGCACGCCTCGAGGCGGCATGGTCCGGCATTCCGGCAACGCAACGCGAGGCTCTGCAGACGGCTGCCGCGCGCATTCGCGCCTACGCCGAGCGGCAGAAGCTCGAAAGCTGGAGCTATACGGAGGCGGACGGGACCCTGTTGGGCCAGCAAGTCACCCCGTTGGATCGGGTCGGACTCTATGTGCCCGGTGGCAAGGCGGCCTACCCCTCCTCGGTCCTGATGAACGCGATTCCGGCCAAAGTCGCCGGTGTCGGTGAGCTGATCATGGTGGTGCCGACCCCCGATGGTGAGGTCAACGAGCTGGTCCTGGCGGCCGCCTGCGTCGCCGGTGCCGACCGGGCCTTCGCGGTCGGTGGGGCCCAAGCCGTCGCCGCCTTGGCGTTCGGAACCGAGACGATCCCCGGCGTCGACAAGATTGTCGGTCCGGGCAACATCTATGTGGCGACCGCCAAGCGCGCCCTGTATGGCCAGGTCGGTATTGACATGGTCGCGGGTCCTTCCGAGATCCTGGTGATCTGTGACGGGCGAACGGATCCGGACTGGATCGCGATGGACCTCTTCTCGCAGGCCGAGCATGACGAGGATGCGCAATCGATCCTGGTGAGCTGGGATGTCGACTTTCTCGATCGGGTCGCCTCGAGCATCGAGCGGCTCTTGCCGACCGTGGAGCGTGAGACCATCATCGCCGCGGCCCTGGGGACCCGCGGGGCGCTCATCCGAGCGCGTGACCTGGACGATGCGATCGCTGTCGCCAATCGGATCGCGCCGGAGCATCTCGAGTTATCGCTCGAGGACCCGGCGGCGGTCGTCGGTCGGATCCGCCACGCCGGTGCGATCTTCATGGGGCGTCATACCGCCGAGGCCATCGGCGACTATTGCGCCGGACCAAACCATGTGCTGCCGACCTCGCGCACGGCGCGCTTTTCCTCTCCGCTAGGGGTCTATGACTTCCAGAAACGCTCCAGTCTGATCATGGCCTCACCGGCGGGCGCGGCCGAGATGGCAAAGACCGCCTCGGTGCTCGCCAGGGGAGAGGGGCTGACGGCGCACGCCCGATCCGCAGAATATCGCGGTGAGGCAAGGTGATGGTGGGCGGAGCCGGACGCATGCCTCGGTCATCGGCTCCGATCCCATCCGATTCGGCCCATGGCGCCTTGGGTGCCGGTCTCCCGACCGGGCGTCCGGCGCAACCTGTCACTTGCGATGCCCATGCATGACCTGATCGACCGCCTCATTCGATCCGATATCCGCGCCCTGGCGGCCTATCATGTCCCGGATCACGCGGGAATGATCAAGCTCGACGCCATGGAGAACCCCTATGGCTGGCCCGAGACGTTGAAGTCCGAATGGCTCGAGGTGCTGCGCGCCGTGGCGTTGAACCGCTATCCGGAGCCGCAGGGTCCTGCGGTCCAGGCCGCACTGCGGGAGGCCATGGAGATCCCATCCGAGATGGCGGTGCTGTTGGGCAACGGATCCGACGAGCTGATCCAGATGCTGGCGTTGGCGGTCGCCGGACCCGGCCGCAAGGTCCTGTCGTTGGAGCCGGGCTTCGTCATGTACCGGATGATCGCCCGGTTTGCCGGAATGGAGTACGTTGGCGTCCCCTTGCGCCCAGAGGACTTCTCCGTCGACCTGCCGGCAGTGCTCGAAGCCATCGAGCGCGAGCAGCCTGCATTGGTCTTTCTGGCGTATCCGAACAACCCGACCGGCAACCGCTTCGATGCCGACGACGTTGTGTGCATGATCGAGGCAGCGCCCGGGCTGGTGATCGTCGACGAGGCCTATGCGCCGTTCACCGACTGCAGTTTTTTGGCTCTCCTCGGCGATTGGCCGAACCTGCTGGTGCTGCGCACCCTGTCGAAGATGGGTCTGGCGGGTCTGCGTCTCGGCTATCTGGTCGGTCCGCAGGTCTGGCTCGACGAAATCGACAAGGTCCGACTGCCATACAATATCAATGCCCTCACTCAGGCGTCCGCGGCCTTTGCGCTCCGTCACAAGTCCCTCCTCGACGCGCAGGCGCAGGCGATCCGTGCCGAGCGCCACAACCTCCTGGCCGCCTTGTCGAGCTTGGATGGCGTGCATCCCTACCCGAGCGAGGCCAACTTCATCCTGTTCCGCGCCCCCAAAGGTCGCACGGATGCGATCTTCAGCGGCTTGCAGGGTGAGGGTATCTTGATCAAGAACCTCAACGGGTCCCACCCCATGCTCGAGGACTGTCTGCGGGTCACGGTTGGGCGGGCCGAGGAGAATGCGGTCTTCCTGAGTGCGCTCACCGGGCTTGTTTCCTAGGAGCCCTTGCTTCTTCGGCTGAGACCTCATCCAGGTGCATGAGGCAGCTGAATCGGACGAAGCCGATGCAGTCCCATGCAGCGAGCTTCGCGCACTCATTGAATCGGCTGGACGATCCGAATGGGATCACCCGGCTGGAGTCCCAGCTCGGCGATGCGCCCTCCCCGAAGCTCCAGCACGTGATCGACGGGCCGTGTGCCGAGGCCATAGATCGGACAGGGTGTCTCGGCGCACGGTGGCACCTGCTCGAGCAGGCCGACGACGCGTCCCTCGTGGATGAAGACCATATCGAGGGGCACCGGGACATTCTTCATCCACATGCGGACCGGGCGCGCCGGATGGTTGGAGAACAGCATCCCGCGGTCATTGGCGAGGGGCTGTCTAAACATCAGACCCAGGGCGCGCTCCTCCGCGGTTCGCGGGACCTCGAGGAGAATCGTCTGCCCGCCGATCTCGGCCTCGGCCGAGATCGGTAGGTGTTGGGGACGCATGCTTGTGGCGTCGCCGCTCGCCGTCCCGAGCAATGCCCAGATCGCCGCGGCGAGGGCCGCGGCGACGAACGGCCGGGCCCTCCCGAGAGGGAGATGGGATTGATTCGTCACGCTAGGAGCCTGTCGGACTTGAGCGATCGCCGCGAGCCGAGTGGGAGAGCGAGGGCAGATTCGACGGATTTTGAGGCGCATAATGGGTCTATGGAAAGAGGAATCGGGCGGATCTGGACCGCTGTCCCGCCGGCGCAGTAGATCAGCCTCAAGTCAGACAGTCTCGCGCGCCGGAGGGCGAGTGCCGTTTCATGTCTCGAATGGATCAAGCTGACCCGGTTCATGCCATCGTCTTGGGAATGGTGCTCATGCTCGGAATCTCAAATACCTCCGGCGCCGATCATGGCCTCGTCGACGACCTTTCCCGCCCGGATGGCCTCTCGGCGCTCGGCACGGGCTGGCGCGTTGTGACTGATCGAGTGATGGGCGGCCGCTCGGAGGGTGCGATCGCTCGACGGGTTGTCGACGGACGGCCCGCGCTCTGTCTCAGTGGCGATGTCAGTCTGGCCAACAACGGCGGTTTCGTGCAGGCGGTGTTGGATCTGACCTTGCCAGGCGGGAGCAGTGCAGCGCTCGACGCACACGGCTTTGCGGGGGTGCGGCTCCTGGTTCGCGGCAACGGCGAGGTCTACAATCTTCACCTCAAGACCACAGCGACCGTCTTGCCCTGGCAGTCCTATCGCGCCACCTTCGTGGCCGGTCCGGACTGGCGGGCGATATGCCTGCCGTTCGATTCGTTTCAGCCGCACCGGCTCGTCCAGCGACTGGATACGCGGCGTCTCACCAAGCTTGGGATTCTCGGCATCGGGCGCGTCTTTCGAGCGGATATCTGTATCGGCGAGGTCGGCTTCTATCGACCGTCGGGTTGCCGCGGCCGGGCGCAGGATTGAAGCGATCACGCTGATACGCCATCGCTGGGCTCGCTGATCGATCCAACGGGAGGATCCCATGACGCGAACACTCAAGTGGCTTGGGCTCGCCGCGGGCCTGCTCATCCTGGTCTCGATCGCGATGGCTGGCGGCTGGATCCTGACCGAGGGCGCGATCCAGTCGACCTCCGACCGGGAGTTCTGCACGACATGCCACTCAATGGAACCCTTCGCCGAGGCCTACGACCGAGATGTCCACGGTGGCCGCAACCCCGGAGGGGTCGCGGCGGGCTGCACGGATTGCCATCTGCCTCACGAGAGCCCCGCTCGCTATCTGGCTGCCAAGGTCCGGACCGGGATTCACGACGGCTGGGCCGAGCTTGGCGGTCGCCTGGACGGCGTCGGACTGAGACGCGATGCCGCCTGGCTCCGGCTCTATTTCACCGATCCCAAGGCGGCGATTCCGACCGCCACGATGCCTAAGGCCGCGCTGACCGAGCAGCAGCTGGCGGACCTGATCGCGTATCTCATCTCGCTGCGGTGACTCCGGGATCAAGGGGCTTTGCACCGCGAAGGTGCGACTGAGAAGAGTCCAGGGGCCTCTCGCGCATCCGTAATGACCCGTTTCGCTGGCGGCCCCGGGGCCTGGCTCAGGTCCCGGCAGCTGTTCGCGCGTTCCCGCGGTTCCGTCGCGACTCGTCTTGAACGCGCAGCGTTCACGGACTGCTGACCGCGTCTCGGGGGAGCGGGTCCCAGGCATCGTCGGGGAGGGGTCTCGGCAGCGCGGGCGGTTTCATGAGCGGCGTCTCGTGCCTCGAGAGCAGGACGAGGATGAGTAGCGCCGGGATGCCGAACGACAACAGGCGCAGCGGTGATCCCGCTGGGGCGCCGATCAACAGCAGCGCGGGCCCCGCCGCCAGCGAGCCGCCGATCGCCAGAAGGCCGAGTGCCCGTCGCAGCAGGACGCGCTGACGTTCCCGTTGCCAGACGCGGTGGAAGCGCTTCGGCGGCGCGCAGAGCGTCCCGACGAGGTGCTCTAGGGTCCGTGCGAGCTTGGCCTCGACATCCGGCGTGCGTGCCGGCTCGGAACCGGGTACGCGCAGATGGGCGCGCCAACCGTTCTCGGTCGGACGCAGTGGCCCCCATGCCCATCCCAGGACCGCCAAGAGATCCTCCGGTGGCCTGATCGCGTGCTCCGGGGCCATGCATAAGCGCACCTCGGCGGGCATCCCGTGCCCGCCCTGGGCGTCGAGTGTGACAGCGATCCCGGCGAGCTCGGTCGCGGCGTTCAGCAGGACGAGGCGAGTCGCCGACACCGTCTTCCCGGTCCTCTCGAGACCGGTCTCGAGGCGATAGCTCCTCGCGACCCGGAGACCGGCGAGCGTTGGAAGCTGCCGGGCCGGGTCGACCGCGTCCACCTGCTCGATCAGTTTCCCGGGCTCCGGTCCGTCGACCCGCAGCATCGCCACCCGACCCGCCTCGTCGGTCAGTATCCTGGTCAATCGGAAGTGCCGGCTTCCGGGGGCCTCGAGCTTGAGGGTTTCTTTGACACCCAGCGTTGCGATGGGAGGCGAGCCGCCTTGTGCGAGGGTGCGCAGCGTCGGCTTGAACAGGAGACGCCGCGTGAGGCGGTCGCTCGCGGCAAGATCGACATGCCTTCCGCGGCGCGTGAAGGGCTCGACCAACGCCAGAATCTCATGATGTGTGAGTGGGTCGGGCGATCGCCGCACCCGGTCTGTCGGTCCCGGGCCACCTTGGCTTCGCGATCCCCTGCGGCTTTCCCGCACCACGAGAGGAGGCCAGATCGGGCGTAGCGGTTTTGGCTCTCGCATCGATGATCACCGCGGACGGCAGGCAGTGCTCAGCTGGACGCCGCTTGGCTTTCTCGAAGCAGATTGCTGAAGGGGATGGCTTTGGGTCAGGCTGATGGCCCTGTTGGCCGGTCGACGGGGCTCGGCCTCAACCCTTCATCGACGCGAAGAACTCGTCGTTGGTCTTGGTCGCCTTCAGTTTGTCGTGCAGGAACTCCATTGCCGCCAGCTCGTCCATCGGGTGCAGGATCTTGCGCAGGATCCACATCTTCTGCAGCTCGGCGGGGTTCATCAGCAGCTCCTCGCGGCGGGTGCCGGAGCGGTTGATGTTGATGGCAGGGAAGATGCGACGCTCGGCGATGCGGCGATCCATGTGGATCTCCATATTGCCTGTGCCCTTGAACTCCTCATAGATGACGTCGTCCATGCGCGAGCCGGTGTCGACCAAGGCAGTCGCGAGGATGGTCAGACTGCCGCCTTCCTCGACGTTGCGCGCGGCGCCGAAGAAGCGTTTGGGCCGCTGCAGGGCGTTGGCGTCCACGCCGCCGGTCAGGACCTTGCCCGAGGAGGGAACGACGGTGTTGTAGGCGCGGGCGAGACGGGTGATGGAGTCAAGCAGGATGACCACGTCGCGTTTGTGCTCGACGAGACGTTTTGCCCTCTCGATCACCATCTCGGCCACCTGTACGTGGCGGGTGGCTGGCTCGTCGAAGGTCGAGGAGATGACCTCGCCCCGCACCGAGCGTGCCATCTCCGTGACCTCTTCCGGGCGCTCGTCGATCAGGAGCACGATCAGATAGCAGTCGGGGTGGTTGTGGCCGATCGACTGGGCGATGTTCTGCAGCATCATCGTCTTGCCGGCCTTGGGCGGCGAGACGATGAGGCCGCGCTGGCCCTTACCGATCGGTGCCACGAGATCAATCGTGCGGGCCGTGATGTCCTCGGTGCTGCCGTTGCCGATCTCCAGGGTCAAACGCTTCTGGGCGAACAGCGGGGTGAAGTTTTCGAACAGTATCTTCGACTTGGCGTTTTCCGGCCGGTCGAAGTTGATGTCGTTGACCTTGAGTAGGGCGAAGTAGCGTTCCCCGTCCTTGGGGGGACGAATCTTGCCGGAGATCGTGTCGCCGGTGCGCAGAGCGAAGCGGCGGATCTGGCTGGGCGAGACGTAGATGTCGTCGGGTCCGGCGAGATAGGAGGCGTCCGCCGAGCGGAGGAAACCGAATCCGTCCGACAGGATCTCCAACACACCGTCGCCGTAGATGTCTTCCCCTCGTTTGGCCTGCGCCTTCAGGATCGCGAAGATGAGGTCTTGCTTGCGCGAGCGCCCAACGCCTTCGATTTCCATGGACTGGGCCAGCGCGACCAGGTCGGGCACGGGCGTCTTCTTTAATTCGGTTAGGTTCATCACGTTCTGTCGTAGGTGAGGAATGGTGTGCGACGCCCCGTGCGGGATCCATGTCGCGGGCGAATGCGGTTTGGAGCGGTGACTTGTCGGAGAGAGGGCGCCCGAGGGTTGCCCCGTGCGCGCATCAATTGTCGGGAACGCTGGCTCGATGCCCGGCTCGCGGATTGGTTTGTCAGCGGGCCGGCGCGAAGTCAACTTAGAGGTTGCTGTCGATGAATGCCGTGAGTTGGGATTTGGAGACCGCTCCGACCTTGGTCGCCTCGACTTCGCCCTCCCGAAACAACATCAGTGTCGGAATTCCACGGATCCCGTAGCGCGGGGGAGTGTTGGGATTCTCGTCGATGTTGAGCTTCGCGACCTTGATGCGGCCCGCATATTCCCCGGCGATCTCGTCAAGCACGGGTGCAATCATCTTGCAGGGTCCGCACCAGTCCGCCCAGTAGTCCACGAGCACCGGTTCGGCGGATTTCAAGACCTCGTCTTCGAAAGAATCATCGGTCACATGGACGATGCTGTCGTTCACTGAAGTGATCTCCCATAAGTCTCGGTTCAGCACGGGCCGTTGTTTTCTAGCATCGGGGTCCGCGGATGACGGCGGCAGGCTGAGCGCTGGGGCGAGGCGCGAACGGGTCGCGTAACAGGCGGGCGAATTGGCGTTGGTATGTGCCCTTGAGTAAGATGCTATTTGATCCAATGCGAAGAAAATTTGCAAGCCTTGCCCGTCCGCGAGGCGCGTAGCTCCAGGGACTCTCGACGTCATGACCGACACGCATCTCACCCAGACCCGCTTCGACGGCTTCGCGCTCGATCAACGGATCCTCGATGGCCTCGCCGAGGCCGGTTTCACCCGCTGCACGCCCATCCAGGCCCAGACCCTGCCGATCGCATTGGCCGGTCGGGACGTCGCCGGCCAGGCTCAGACGGGCACTGGCAAGACTGCGGCCTTCCTCATCGTGTTGATGCAGCGTCTGCTGCGGGAGTCGCCCCCGCCGGCGGGGCAGGTGGCGCGTCCCAGGGCACTGATCCTCGCACCGACCCGCGAGTTGGCCGTGCAGATCCATCGGGATACTCGGCTTCTCGGCAAGTATACCGGCTTGCGCTTCGCGGTCGTCTATGGTGGTGCGGGCTACCAGGAGCAGCGCGACACGCTCGCCGCCGGCGTCGACATTCTGATCGGGACGCCGGGGCGCCTGATCGACTATCTCAAGCAGCGCGTCTTCGACTTGAAGGCGATCGAGGCCGTTGTGCTCGACGAGGCCGACCGGATGTTCGATCTTGGTTTCATCAAGGACATTCGCTTTTTGCTCCGTCGCATGCCGCCACCGGAGACCCGACAGGGCCTGTTGTTCTCGGCGACACTCTCTTATCGGGTGACCGAGCTCGCCTACGAGCATATGAATCATCCCCAGCTGGTCAAGATCGAGACCGATACGATCACGGCGGACCGGGTGCGGCAGCGTTGCTACATGACCTCGAATGAGGAGAAGATCCCGTTGCTGTTGGGTCTGGTGCGCCGCTGGGACGACTCGCGCATCATGGTTTTCGTGAACACCAAGCGAGAGGCCGATCGCGTCTGGGGCTTCCTGCAGGGCAACGGCATCAATGCCGCGGTGCTCTCCGGGGATGTGCCCCAGAAGAAGCGCCTGAAGCTCTTGAAGGACTTCACCGAGGGCAGGCTGCCGGTCCTGGTGGGCACGGACGTTGCCGCGCGCGGGCTGCACATCCCGGACGTCACCCACGTGGTGAACTATGACCTGCCCGAGGATCCGGAGGACTATGTTCACCGCATTGGACGGACGGCGCGCGCCGGGGCCGCCGGAGACGCCATCGGCTTCGTCTGCGAGACCTATGCCTTTTGCCTGCCCGATATCGAGGCGTTCATCGGGACGAAAATCCCCGTCGAGCCTATCGACCCAGGGATGTTGGCGAAGGTCGACCCGCGCAGCAGGCTGCGCCCGGACAGAGAGGATCGATGCGACGCGCGCCCCGCGCGCGTGGCGTCCCGCGGCAAGGCCGCAGCGCGCCCTGACCGGCGCTCCGACCCGCGACGGTCTCGCGGAAAGGTCGATGTCGATCCGGGCGGTGCGGGTTCGGCGCCCGAACCACCAGCGCGCCGCGAGGAGGCCGCGTTGACCGCCCGGACCGCAGCCGCGGTCTCGCCCCCGGGTGCGGATGGGCTCGCGGACACCCCCAGCTCGGACGACCCGTCCGGCGAGCCGAAGCCGCGGCGCCGGCGGCGCCGGTCCAAGCGCCCGGGCGGGCAGATCGCCGAGCGGACGCCGCCGGGTCAAGCCGTCGAGCCGGCTGATTGATCGACCGGCGCGTGGCCCCCGTCTGTCTGAGTGGGTCGGCTCGCGTGAGGTCTCGTGACACGCGACACGCCGTGAGCGACGCACCCAGGCCTCCGGAGCCCCGCCTATCCACGGGGCAATGGTTGGGTCGCCGAGGCGGCTTGCAGCCCGGGAAGCAGCTCCGCGAAATTGGCAATCGCCGGGAAGCCCTCGATCTGCCGACGGGGGCCGCGTGAGTCCGGCTCGATCACCGCAATCAACCACCGGAACCCGAAGCTGCGCGCGGCCCGCAAGACGCTCAGGCTGTCGTCGACAAACAGGGTTCGCGCAAGATCGAATGGCTCGATCTCCTGTACAAGCGCCCAGAAGCCGGGCGACTCCTTGGCCACCTTGAGGTCATGCGAGCAGATGATCCGCTCGAGCTGCCCGCCGAGCCGGGTGCGCGAGAGCTTGAGCGCGAGTGCCTTCTGGTGGGCATTGGTGACCAGCACCCGGCGTTTGCCTTGTGCCGCGAGCGCCTCCAGAAAGTCGACGACGTGGGGATGGATCGCGATCAGGTGCTCGACCTCCTGTTTGAGCAGGACGATATCGAGGCCGAGCTCGCGGCTCCAGTGGTCGACACAGTACCAATCCAGGGTGCCCTCGATGTCGCGATAGCGCTTCAGGAGCTCGGACTTGGCCACCTCCGGGGCCAGTCCGCGTGCCTCACCGTAGCGCCGCGGGACATGCTCGAGCCAAAAATGGTTGTCGAAATGCAAGTCAAGCAGGGTGCCGTCCATGTCCAGAAAGACCGTGTCGATCTGACCCCAGTCGATCATGATGGGTGCCTCGTGGCCTGGAGTCTCTGCAGCCGCTTCGGTGCGCCTCGCCTCGCCGGAGTCTGACGCATGCCTCAGAAACCGAAGATCCTGAATCGCCGAATCGTCGCCCAAAGCCGCTTGTTTCGGGTGGAAGAGGTCGATCTGGAGTTCGCGAACGGCGCGCGCCGTACCTTTGAACGGGTCCCCGGTGGCGTGGATTCTGTCATGATCGTGCCCATGCTCGATGCCGAGACGGTCCTCTTGATCCGAGAATATGGGGCGGGCAGCGACCGTTACGAGCTGGGCCTGCCGAAGGGCGTGGTGGAAGCCGGAGAAGATCCGTTGGATGCCGCCAATCGCGAGATCCAGGAGGAGATCGGCTATGGCGCACGGGACCTGCGAATGATCAAGCGTGTCTCCCTTGTACCCGGCTATATCGAGCATCATAGCCTCATCGTGCTGGCCCGGGACCTCTATGCCAAGCGCCTGCCCGGCGACGAGCCGGAGCCGATCGAGGTCGTGCCCTGGAGCCTGAAAAACGTCGATGACTTGCTTGCTCGCGCTGATTTCGACGAGGCCCGATCGGTCGCGGCATTGCTCGTCGCGATGCGGGTCCTGCGGACTCGATCTTGAGTCGGGCAGCGAGGGACTAGACTCGCGACAACCGGGTGCGCCGCGGGAGGCGTTGACGCCCCACACCACAGGAGATCCCCTATGCTTCGCTTGTCCGCCCGTGCGGCGGTTCTCTTGATCTTCTGCCTCCTGGCGGGTACAAGCGTCTCGCAGTCCGAGGAGTCCTCCCGCCCCGACGCGGCCGTCTACGACTTCGACGATTATCCGCGGGGCGATCTCCTGGAGCACCCCGACTGGTTCAAGGAGAGCTTCCTGGATCTCGCGCAGGATCTCGAGGACGCGCTCGCTGCCGGGAAGAGTGGGCTCATTGTATATTTCGGACAGAAGCGTTGCGCCTATTGTCACAAACTGCTGCACGAAAACTTTGGCCTGTCAGACGTCCTCGAGTACACGCAGCGGCACTTCGATCTGGTTCCGGTCGACGTCTGGGGGGTCGACGAGGTCACGACAATCGACGGGGAGGTCTTGACCGAGCGTGACTTCGCGCTCCGCGAAGACGCCAACTTCACGCCATCACTGCTCTTCTACGACCGCGAGGGGCAGCTCGCCCTGAGGCTGCGCGGCTACTATCCACCCTATCAGTTTCGAGCCGCGCTCGAGTATGTGGCCGACGGACACTACCGCCGCGAGTCTTTTCGGGCCTATCTCGCCCGCGGGGACAATCGGATGGTATTCGAGCCGGGAGACCTGAACGAGCAGTCCTTCTTTGCCAGTCCTCCTTACAATCTGGATCGCCGCTTCCCGAGCGAGCGCCCGCTCGCGGTCTTTTTTGAGCAGGGCGACTGCCATGCCTGCGATGTCTTGCACGGTCAGGCCTTGCGGGAGCCTGGAATCCTGCGCTACTTCCGCGAGCTCGACAGTGTGCAGTTGGACATGTGGTCGGATGTGCCGGTGGTCACCCCGGCCGGCAAGCGGACCACGGCGCGTCAATGGGCCGCCGAGCTCGGACTCTTTTACGCGCCCTCGATCCTCTTTTTCGACGAGCGCGGCCACGAGCTCCTTCGGGTGGACTCCGTGGTGGGCGTCTATCGGTTGCGCAACGTCTTGAATTACATCAGCACCAAATCCTACTTGACGGAGAGTTACGGCGAGTGGCGGGTGTCGAGGGCCTTTTAGGATCGTCTGATGAATCGCCGTCCCCAGTGATCATCGGCGCGCGCAGCGTTGGATATGTCGGTGTCTCCCCCGGTCGGCGTTCCCCCGAGGCCGAAGCGCCGGGCCCGAAACGTCCCCTTAACATCCAGGCGGGGTGTTTCGGGCATGATTCGATCTTTTTGCGCAGTGCAGCATTGGGCGGACCGGGTGCCGAGAGCCGCCGCGAGACTCAGTCCAATCGTCCGTGAGAGGGAAATCCATGCAAAGCGTCTACATCGCCGGGGCCGGTTCCGGCAGCGGCAAATCCGTCGTTGTCCTGGGCTTTATGGAGATGCTCTACGCCGTCAATCGCAAGGTTGGGTTCTTCCGCCCGATCGTATCGAAGGGTATCGAGCAAGACAGCCTGACCAAGCTCATCCGCGGCCGCTACGATCTGCCGTTCGCACCGGAGATGCTCTACGGGTGCACCGCGGAGACTGCCAGCCATCTCGTCGCGGCAGGACATTACGACGAGCTGCTGAAAATGATCCTGAATCGATTCAAGATGCTGGAAGAGCGTTGCGAGCTTGTCGTCTGTGCGGGGACCGACTTCGATGGCCTGGTGCCGTCCTTGGAGTTCGATTTCAACGCCGACCTCGCAAACAACCTCGGCTGCAGCGTCGTCGTCGTCGTCAAGGGCTTTCAGCGCAGCCCCGAGGAGGCGCTGGAGGCTCTCTACATGGCTCATGAATCCATGCGCAATCGCGGTGGCGACTTCCTCGCCAGTGTCATCAACGGGATCGATCCGGAGTATGTCGAGCTGGTCAAGAGCCGGGCGCGCAAGCTCTTGCCGGAAAACGAGAATGTTTATGTGCTTCCGAGGCAAGCGGCGCTCGGAATGCCGACCGTGGGCGAGATCCAGCAGGCACTCGACTGCGAGTGTCTCTGCGGCGACCAGGACGCGATGAATCAGGTGGTCTCCAATTACAAGATCGCGGCCATGGAGGTTCCCGATTTCCTCAGCTATGTCGAGGATGGCTGTCTCATCATCACTGCAGGTGATCGCTCCGACATTATCCTGGCTGCCCTCGCGGCCGACGTCTCCTCGGCCTTTCCGCGGGTTGCCGGTCTGCTGCTGACCGGTGGTCTCCAGCCGGCCGACAATGTCCAGCGCCTGCTCGAGGGCCTGCGACGCACCAAGGTGTCGATCCTGCGCGTGTCGACGGATACCTTCACGACGGCCATGAACGTCAACGGGATCGAGGCGACGATCCTCCCTGGGGACGAACGCAAGATCGCGGCCGCGCTCGGCCTTTTCGAAGGCCACGTCGACGTCGAAGAGCTGCGTGGTCGAATCGCTGTTCGCCGCTCCGACCGGATCACGCCGCTCATGTTCGAGTACGAGCTCATCCGCCGCGCCAAGGCGCGCCGGCAGCGCATCGTGCTTCCGGAGGGCAGCGACGAGCGGATCCTGCGGGCGGCGGAGATCCTGACCCTGCGGCAGGTCGTCGACCTGACGCTGCTCGGCCATCCGGACAAGATCCGCCGCCGGATTGCCGAGCTCGGACTGAAGCTGGAAGGGATCCCCATCATCGACCCGGCGACCGCCCCCGACCGTGAGCGCTATGCCCAGGCCTATTTCGAGCTGCGTAAGCACAAGGGTATCTCCCAGCAGATGGCGCGCGACGCCTTGGAGGACGTCAGCTACTTCGGCACCCTGATGGTGTACGAGGGCGATGCGGACGGCATGGTCTCGGGCGCAGCCCACACCACCCAGCACACCATCCGCCCCGCCTTCGAGACGATCAAGACCAAGCCCGGCGTCAAGCTGGTCTCCAGCGTCTTCTTCATGTGCCTGGCCGACCGCGTCCTGGTCTACGGCGACTGTGCAGTGAACCCGAATCCCACCTCCGAGGAGCTTGCGGACATCGCCATCACCTCCGCCGGGACTGCGGCTGCATTCGGCGTCGAGCCGAGGGTCGCCATGTTGTCCTATTCCAGCGGAAGCTCGGGTAAGGGTGCGGACGTGGAGCGGGTGCGCGAGGCGGTGCGGATCGCCCGGGAGCGACGACCGGACCTCAAGCTCGAGGGGCCGATCCAGTACGATGCGGCAGTCGACATCGGTGTCGCGCGCTCGAAGATGCCCGAGAGCGAGGTCGCCGGGCATGCCACGGTCTTCGTCTTCCCCGACCTCAATACCGGTAACAACACCTACAAGGCGGTCCAGCGCAGCGCGGGTGCGGTCGCCATCGGTCCGGTCCTGCAAGGGCTGAACAAGCCGGTCAACGACCTCAGTCGCGGCTGTACCGTCACCGACATCGTCAATACCGTGGCCATCACCGCGATCCAGGCACAGAACGACAGTGCAGTCGCGGCGGAGCTGGCCGATGCTGAAATGGCCTCCGCCGCGAACGGCTGATCAGGAGGGAGTCCCGATGAAGGTGCTGGTCGTCAACTCAGGCAGCTCCTCGATCAAGTATCAGCTCTTTCGCAGCCAGGATTGGGTGGCGCTCGCGTCGGGCTCGGTGGCGCGGATCGGTGAGGCCGAGGGCGAGATCAGGGGCGAGTGGCTCGACTGGAAGGGGGAACGGCAAACGAGTCGGGCCCCTGCGCCGATTCCCACACACCAGGAGGGCATCGACCATATCATCGCGGTGTTGCGCGAGAGCGGCGTATTGGGCGATGTCTCGGAGCTGACCGCCATCGGTCACCGGGTGGTGCATGGCGGGGAGCACTTCAAACGGCCGACCCTCGTCGACGACGCGGTCGCCAAGGCCATCGAGGAGGTGATCCCGCTTGCGCCACTGCACAATCCCGCCAATCTGGCCGGCATCGAGGTCACCCGCCGGCTGTTCCCCCGGGTCCCTTCGGTCGCCGTCTTCGACACCGCATTCCATCAGACCATGCCGCGGACCGCGTACCGGTATGCGATCCCGGAGTTCCTCTACACGGAGCACCGGATTCGTCGTTACGGCTTCCACGGGACATCGCACCACTATGTCGCCAAGCGCGCGGCCGTTCTCCTTGGCAAGCCGCTCGCGGCATGCAACCTGGTGACCCTGCATCTCGGCAATGGTGCCAGTGCGACCGCGATCCGCGAGGGCAGGAGCGTCGATACCTCCATGGGACTCACGCCGTTGGAGGGTCTGGTCATGGGAACGCGCTGCGGCGATATCGACCCGGCCATCCACTTCTATCTGTCCAAGAACCTGGGGCTCGACACCGCCGCACTCGAGGATCTCCTGAACCGCCAGAGCGGCCTCCTGGGTATCTGTGGCGTGAACGACATGCGCGAGATCGATCGTCTGGCCGAGGCAGGCGACGACCGCGCGGAGCTGGCCATCGGTATCAGTGCTCACCGCATCAAGAAATACATCGGGGCCTATTGTGCCGAGCTGGGGCGGGTCGATGCGATCGTCTTCACCGGCGGCATCGGCGAGAATGCCGCCGAGATCCGTTGCCGCGCCTGCGAAGGATTGGAGAACCTCGGGATCAGGATGGACGACAGCGCCAATTTCGCGATCGAGGAGCGCGGCGAGCGATGCATCAGCACGCCAGAGAGCGCGGTGCGTGTCCTCGTGATTCCGACCAACGAGGAGCTGGAGATCGCCCAGCAGGCCCTCGCAGCCGCATCCGAGGCGGCCGGTGAGTCCCATTGACAGCGATGCCTGGCGCCGCCCTCGGCAACTCGCGGGCTCAGCGCTTGGGACCGTGCGGACGCCGTCGGGGTGCCGTTGAATGCCCGTCGCATCTGGGTTTTTCGGTCAGCGAGAGGCGTCGATCGTGCCCGAGAGCAAGGCGCGACGACGCGTAACAGCCGCCTCCATTGCGCGAAGTCGCAACGCCGGTAGTGGGTGCGAGAGGCGTGCATCGCGGCAAAATCCATGCGTGGCGGGGATATGCTCGCTGGAGGCTGGAGGCGCTTTCCAGCATAATCCCGGGCCCCGCATTCCAATAAAAACGACCGCTTTGGGAGGTGACGATGAACGGTGCCAACTCCACCTGGTTGAAGCCGATTGCCTGGATGCTGCTGGCTGCCCTGCTCGGTGTTTATCTGCTCTACGACTGGTACACGGACCGACTCGACGCCCAGTTGGCGGAGAAGGAGACGCGAATCTCTGAGACCCTCGCCCTGCTGCAGGACCGGGACGCCCGGATCGGCCCGATCCAGGGCGAGGTCGCACAGCTCAAAGCGCGGCTCGCCGAGCAGGCGAGTGAGCTTTCCAAAGAGAAACAGCAGCTCGGCGCTCAGGTGGCGGCGGCCGAGCTGCGCCACGCCCAGCTCGAGGACGACATGCAGGCGCTCCGGCGCACTCATGCCGAGGCGCTTGGCGCGGAGCGGGCCAAGGTCGCTCAGGCGATCGAGGAGCGCGAGCAGCGGGAGAACGCCTACCGCGAGCTGCACAGCCTGTTCGAGGAGGCCCAGGAGCAGATCGTCACCCTGAAGCGCGAGCTCGCCGGGCTGCAGCAGGCGATCGCGGAGTCCGCAGCTGAGCATCGCGAGCAGGTCGCGGAGCTCGAGCGTCACCTCAACGAGCGAGTCCGGTTGGCGAAGGCAACCCCCAAGGACGCGGAGCTGATGCGGGCGGCGCAGGCCGCCGGCCTGCTTCCGCCGGCGGCCGCTGTGCGAGAAGAGGATCAGGACCTCGCCGACCAACTGGCCGAGACCCAAGCCAGTCTGCAGGCGCTGCAGACGGAGTACGAAGCCGCCCGTGGCGAGTACCGCGAGCAGATTGCGACTCTGGAGGAAGCGCTTGCCGACGCCCGCGCCCAGCCCGCTCGGCCGGGCGGCCATGCCGCCGCCGCAATGGAGATGGAGAAGGCCCGCGCGGCGTACGCCGAACAACTGGCCACAGCCGAGTCCCGGATCGGGGCCTTGACCGAACGGCTGCGTCGATCCTACACGCCCAAGGCCTTCGCCGCGCTGCGGGAACGTCTCGAGCGGACCGAATCCGAGCTCGCCCAAGTCAGGGCCGCGGCCGCGGCCGCCGGGGAGAAGGCCGGCGCGGCGCAAGCCGAACAACTGGCCGCAGCCGAGTCCCGGATCGGGGCCTTGACGGAACGGGTGCGTCAATCCTTTGCGCCCGACGCTGTCGCCCTTCTGCAAGCGCGGCTCGCGCAGGCCGAGCTCGAGCTCGGCCGGGTCAGGTCCGAGGCCGATGCCGCCGTCGCGGAGGCCAGGGCGGACGGGGATCGCAGGGCTGAGGCGGGTCAGGCCAAGCTCGCCGCCCTGTCCGAGCGGCTCGCGACCGAGCAGGCGGAGGCGGCGAAACGAGAGGCGGATCAAGATGCTGTGATCGCCGAGGTCAAGGACGCGCTGTCCCGGGCAGAGCAGGAGCTCAGCGCGGCGCGAGGGGATGCCGGCGATGAGGCCCGGGCCAGGATTGCGGAGCTGGAGGCGGCCGTCGAGGAAGAGCGCCGACAGTCGGGCCAAGCTCAGTCCGCGCTGCGCGCCGAGGCGGAGCAGGCGGTGTCGAGACTCCGCGGGCTCTACCAGCGCTTCTCCGAGCTGGGTGGGACCTACACCGCTCGCGGGATGCTCCTGAAGCTGGCCGACACCGAGCTCCGCTTCCCGACCGGGACGGCGACCCTGACCGACGCCGATCTGCCGAGCCTGGATCGGATCGCCAGCCTGCTTGCCGATCATCCCAACCTCGAGGCCCGGATCGAGGGCCATACCGACAGCCTCGGTGACGAGGAGACCAACCTGGCCTTGTCGCAGGAGCGCGCCGAGGCGGTGAAGGCCGCGCTGATCGAGCGTGGGGTCGACCCAGCACGCCTGAGCGCCGAAGGGGTTGGTCCAGCGCGCCCGATCGCCGACAACTCGAACCCGGCCGGACGCGCCCAGAATCGGCGCGTCGAGGTGTATGTCAGCGAGGAATGATACGGTCGGTCCCGGAGCCCCACCTGTGTGGACCGATCCGGCGTCAAAGAGCGGAGCCTGAGCTGGTGATTCGGGCGACCGAGTGACCATGCAGCCGCCGGCCGGGCCGGTCGCTGGGGGCGAGCGGGAGGGCTGGTGCGCCAGACTCCAGCTCGAGATTGCCTCGCGGGATGGGTGCAGTCGCGTCGTCGATAAGCGTCAGCTGGGCCCGCTGACCATCCAGCGACCCTTTTATCCCGAGGGCCCGCCCTGTCATCTTTATCTGCTGCACCCGCCCGGCGGGGTCGTGGGGGGCGATCGACTCGACATCGAGGTCCGGGTCCAGGCCGGCGCGCACGCGCTCGTCACCACGCCGGGCGCCACCAAGCTCTATCGCAGCGCCGGTCCCCGCGCCATCCAACGGCAGTCTCTGACGGTCGCCGCGGGGGGGGTCCTCGAATGGTTTCCGCACGAGAGCATCCTCTTTTCCGGGGCGGTCTGCAGCCTGCGCACGCAGGTCGAGATCGCCGGAGACGCGCGTTTCATCGGCTGGGAGATCCAGTGCCTGGGCCGCCCCGCGGTGGGCGAGCGATTCCGCGCTGGCGGCGCAGACATCGCCCTGTGCCTGATGCGCGATGCCAGGCCGCTCCTGATGGAGCGTCTGCGTCTCGCCGGCGAGTCGACACTCGACGGCCCGGCGAATCTACGGGGGTTCGCCGTGTGCGCGACCCTGATCGCAGCCGGCGCGGATGCGGATGCGCTCGCGACCGCCCGGCGCCGCGTGGGCGACGGGGTGTGCCATCCGGTCGGGGTCAGCCTGATCGACGAGCTCCTGGTCGTCCGGGCGCTTGCCCCGCAGGTCGAGCCGGTGGCCCGTCTCTTCGTCGACCTGTGGTCTGCACTGCGACCCCGCCTGATCGGTATCGAGGCGTCGCCGCCGCGGATCTGGTCCACCTGAGGACCTGCCCGCGATCAATCCCCATTGGGGCTCTGCCGTTGAAGCGCCCGGACACGGTCTTGCAGCTCGGTGAGCGGTGCCTCGGCGGCAGCTCGCTCCAGCTCGCGCACGCCGGTCTCGAATGCCCGCAAGCCGAAAAAACCGCAAAGTCCCTTCAGCTCATGCGACAGCTCACCGACCGCGTGTCGGTCACGGCTGGCGACGGCCGTCGCGAGACGCCCGAGCAGCGCCCGAACCTCACCCAGCAACCGCCCGTCCAGGGTGCTCGGCAGGAGGGGCGCATCGGCGTTGATCACCGAGTGCTCGGGGGCTGCCGAATCGGGCATCGACGGTCCCGTCCGGTCCGGAGATGCGAGGGCGCGGCATAGCGCCTCGTCCAATGCCCCCTCCCAGACCGGCTTCAGCAGGAAGCCATCGAAGATCGCGTCCGCTCCTGCGTTCCCGGGCGTGCCGAAGACGTCCGCGCTCACGGCGATAATGGGCGGGCAGGTCCCCTGAGCCTGCGCGGAGCGGATGGCCCGGGCTGTCTCCAGCCCGTCCATCCCGGGCATGTGCACGTCCAAAAAGATGAGGTCGAATGTGGATCGACGCGTCTTGGTGATGGCTTCGGGGCCGTCGCGGGCCTCGCTCACGTCCACCTCGCGCAGCTCCAGCAGGCGGCGCATCAGAAGCCGGTTGAAGGGATTGTCTTCCACCACCAAGACCCGGCGTCCGGGATAGCGCGGCCGGACACCGATGGGTGGAGCCGGCGCCTCGAGGTTGGCGCGCTGGCCACTGAGGCGGCAGAGGCACTGATGCAGCAGGGACCTGCGCACGGGTTTAACGGTCCATTCGAGATCGCCCTGTTCACGCAATGTCGTCGGCGGCGTCCACTGCTCGGTTCCGACAAGCACCAGGACCGGCCCTCGGTAGCGGGTGCGCAGCTGCGTCACCAGTATTTCGAAGGTCTTGGGGCGGCTCTCCTGCCTGTCGAGTCCTAGAATCAGGAGATCGAAGGGTCGTCCGGTGTCCGCCGCGCTCTTCAGCATCGCCATGATTTGATTGCTGCGCCCGGCGCTGAAGACCTCCATGGACCAGCCGAGCAGGATGGTTCGCAGGGCCCGCAGCTGGACGGGTTGACGGTCGTAGACCAGGATCTTGCGTCCGGCCAACGGCCCGGAATCCAAGGCGGGGATCGGTTGGCGGGTGGGTCCGCAGGGTAGCGAGAAGAAGAAACGGCTGCCCTTGCCCGGCGTGGCCTCGACCCCGATGCGCCCGCCCATGAGCTCGACCAGGCGTTTCGAGATGGTCAGCCCGAGGCCGGTCCCCCCGTAACGCCGCGTGATCGAGCTGTCCGCTTGCGCGAAAGGCTGGAACAGCCGGGCGCGCTGCTCCTCGGACAGGCCGATGCCGGTGTCGCTCACCACGATTCGCACGGCGCCCTGGGCATCCTCGACCGCGGTGTACCCGGCCTCGACGAAGACGTGCCCGGCCGCGGTGAACTTGATGGCGTTGTTCAGCAGGTTGATGAGCACCTGGGCGATGCGATCGGGGTCCCCCAGCAGGGTCTCGGGGATGTCCCGATGCAGGACGAGAGCCAGCTCCAAGCCTTTTTCGTGGGCAGCTGGACTCAGCATGGTCACGACGTCTTCCAGACAGACACGCAGGTCGAACGGCAGGCGCTCCAGCTCGATGCTGCCCGACTCCAGCTTGGTGAAGTCCAGGATGCCGTCGACGACGCACAACAACTGATTCGCGGCCCGGTCGATGGTCCGGGTGTATTCAAGCGCCGCCTGGCCGCCGGCGTCTCCCCGAAGGAGTCGACTGAAACCGACCACCGCATTGAGCGGGGTTCGGATCTCATGGCTCATCCGCGCCAGGAAGGCCTGTTTCTCCCGTCCTGCCGCCACGGCCTCGCGGCGGGCGGCCTCCAACTGGGCGTTCTTGGCCGAAAGGGCCTCGACGGTGCGTTGCAGCTCGGCGGTGGCGGCTCTGACTTGCTCACGAAGTGCAGACTGCGAGCCTTCCAATGCCTTCGCCATGCGATTGAAGTCGCGGGCGAGCTCGCCGATCTCACCCCGAACCGTCTTCTCGACGCGGACGCCGCGTTGGCCCTCCCTGTAGCGTCTCATTGCCGCACTCAGCGCGAGCAGCGGATCCGAGATGCCGGCGCCGATCCGCAGGGCCGCGAGCAGGCTCAGCAGCAGGGCGCCGGCGATGAGGAGGAGGCCGCCGCCGAGGATCTCGCGTTGGCGGACCGCCATCTCTTCCGTCGAGAGGCGGATCTCCGCCCAACCCAGTGGGACGTGCGAGACGTCCCTCTGGGTCTCGTCCGGAAAGTCCGTCAACTGGACGCCCGTGGTGCCGATGGCCGCCCGAAACAGCCCGGCGATGTCCCGCTTCTCGGGAGGTGTCCCGCACGCCGCCAGCAGCTCGCCATCTGCGCCGCGCAGCCCCACCCAGATGACCTCCGGCTGGCCAAGCGCCGAGTCGCACAGGCCCTGAAGCTGTTTCAGATTGCGGGCGAAGAGGGCCAGCTCGGCCGCCATGGCCAGATTGTCGGCGATGATTCGGCCACGTTCCCATAGATGCTCGGACTCGTGAGTGAGTCGCTCCCGGACCAGATAGCCGCCGACCAGCAGGGCGATCGCGAGCGGCGGGATCAGCGCGAGCAGCACGATGCGCGCCCGGATCCCCAAACCACCATGCATTCGTGGGGATTTCAGGGCACACCTCCCGAGATCCGCGCGACCTGCTTTTTCAACTTCCCATTTGAGGGCGGCTCGAGCCCCAGGGCAGTGGCGACGGTGCGATTGACCTCGATGTCGAACTCCAGTGGATAGGCGGCGGGCGCCAAGCCCCGACCGCCGCCCCGGACCCAGGACAGGATGGCCTCGGCGGTCTGCCGCCCGATCTGCTCCGGCGTGCTGAAGACGGCGGCGACGGCGCCCGCCTCGACATACGCGCGTGAGAAGCCCACCACCGGGCGGCGCTGTTGATGAGCCAGATGCAGCAGCCACTTGGCAGTGGAGGGCGTGAGCACGTCCGGTTCATAGACCGCAAGGATCAGGTCGGTGTCCCGCAGCAAGCGGCCGATCCCCCGCGCGGCGTCGTGGGTGGTGCCGTCCGTCGCTTCCAGGTCCACCTCGAGCCCGACGGCGCGGGCGCTGAGATGGATCCCGGCGCCCTCGCGTCGAACCTCGGGGCCCGCCAGGACTCCGGCACGACGTGCCTCGGGCAGGAGCGCCCGAGCCAGCGCGAGCTGCCTGGCGACGGGCTGATCCAGGTAGATGGCGGAGAGCCGGTCCGTGCTCGCATCCTGCGCGAGGCGCCGGAACCCCGCCTTGGGGACCAGCACGCAGAGCGCGGGACGCGCCGTCCCTGCCGCGACCACCGTCTCGCAGGCCTTCATCCCGACTGACACCGTCAGGTCCGCACGAGCGCCGTCGAACTCCCTGGCCTGCATGGGGAGCAGGCCCAGGCGACGTGCATCGCCATCCCTTCGGAGCCGGGCTTCCAGGCTGCTTGCCAGACCGCGGTACGGGTCCCCCGCGCCGCTCAGCACCAGTTGAACCTGCTGGGGGGCGGCGAGGGCCGTCGATGCAGCGGCCAGCATGAGCATGCCCAGAAGTCGCAGAAGCCGGGGGAACGGTCTTGGCTGCATACGGCGACGCGGTGGCGACCGGCTGAAGCGGATCAGCGGCAGGGGGCGACGGGGGCCCGAGACGGCCAACCCGCTGGCCCTCGTGTCGGCTCTGCGGTCGGCGGCCGCAGATCGACTGAGCCCCGTTGGCCGGCGGCTGCCATGCCGACGCCGGCCAAAGGCGTGCCGTCCTGCGACGAGCCGATGCGTCCGCCTTCCTCGGTCCGGAGGCGGGGTCGCGGAGTCGGTTCGGTCGATCCCATGCGCAGACTGTCCCCTATCCGGGGAGACGGACATCCCCGGGCTTGAGTTCCAGATCGCGCGCCAGCGCCACGGCCTCCGTCCGGTTGGCCGCGCCCAGGGAGCGCAGGATGGCCGCGACATGGACCTTCACCGTGTTCTGGGAAACCCCGAGCTCGCGGGCGATCTGTTTGTTCGACCGACCCTGGACGAGGAGTCTGAGGACCTCCTGTTGTCTTGCGGTGAGGGTTGCAACGGTGCGCGCACTGTCTGACGCGGCGGGCGCAAGGCCCTCGGCAGCCTGCGCGCCTGCCTGGATCAGGTCGGAAGGCACGTAGACGCCCCCGGCGAGGATCAGACGCAGGGCCGACAGCATCAGGTCACGATCGCTGGACTTAGGAATGAATCCGGACGCGCCGCAGTCGAGGGCCTTGCGCATATGCGCGATGTCCTCGCTTCCCGAGAGGACCGCAACCGGCACGCCGGGCGCTTCGTCGCAGATGCTGCTGAGGAGCTCGAAGCCGTTGGCGCCCGGCATGAAGAGGTCGAGCAGGATCAGATCAAGGTCCGGGTGCGTGGCAAGCGCGTCCATGACCTGCGCCGCGTCCTCCGCTTCGTAGCAGGTCGCCGCCTCCTCTCCCAACCCGACGAGGGCAGAGATCAACCCGTCGCGCAGGAGCGCATGATCATCCGCGATGAGTACCTTCAACTCGATCTTTCTCCACGCGGCGTTGAGTCAGGGGAGGTCGAGGGCCGCCCGATGCGGCTTGGCAGCGGCCGGGCGTGCACATTGCGCATGGCGTACAGCCTAGCCCCGGGGCGTGCCGACGTTCTCTAGGGAGATCGGGCTAGCCCGAAAGGATTAGGGAATCGGGGCTATGGCGTCCTGTCTGCAGACCTACTATACCAGTAGGGTATGGGGAGGGTGAGGGCGAGAGCGCGGCGCACGCTGTATCCGGGTCATCCCTCCTCGCACCGGCTCTTGGAGCTGTGGTCCGCGCTGAACGCGGCGCCTCCCAAGGCCCCAAGAATCGCGGAATCGGTTGCGTGGAGGGAGAGCCACCATGAAGACGATCGTGCCATTGTTTGTGTTGGTGTGTACAACCAGCGCCCCGCTGATCGCTGCGGACGTGCGCGACATCGAGATCAGACGGCTGTTTGAGCCGACGCCGGCGGAGTTGCGGCAGGAGGGTGCCGGGCGGATCTATATCTACGAGGGACTGACTGAAGCCGACATCGCCCGCGCCATGGACTCCGAGTTTGAACGGGTCGAGTCGATGATGTTCATTCGCATTCCGGTGACGGACGGGCAAGGCGAGGTCGTCAAGGATCCGGATACGGGCCAGACGCAGTATTACGATGACGGGTGCTGACCAGGGCCGCAGCACGGCACCGCCACTCACATCCCGATCCCCGGCCACTGAATGCTCGCCTGGAGAAAGAAGCGCCGGTCGAAGACGTTTCCGGGCCTCTCGAAGACATAGTCGGGCCGAAACTCATAGTAGGCCTCGCCCGTGAGGTTCTGGGCGATCAGCGCAAGCTCGACCGCCGCGTCCCCGATGGTT
>Ga0316577_10000035_pt1 | contig 29324 bp, 24 predicted proteins | sample S5NA_FD_203073 | JGI IMG/M metagenome (GOLD analysis project Ga0316577, IMG submission 203073) | Rhizosphere microbial communities from salt marsh grasses in Alabama, United States - S5-7_050615r2r1 | ecosystem: Host-associated > Plants > Roots > Rhizosphere | place: USA: Alabama | collected... | reverse complement strand
ACCACCCCCCGGAGCTCCATGGCCTGCGCCCTCTGCAGCGCCTCGACATCGGGGTGCACCACGTTCCCCGGCAGGATGTCCGCGGGCTCGAGGTGGGTGACCACGAAGCGGAACGGCAGTCCCGCGACCTCCGTGTCCACGAACCCGAAGCCGCGGTCGGTCACGATCGGGACGCCCAGGATCTCCGTGTAGTCGAGGTTGAGGGAGAAGTCCTGGGTGTACCCGTTCTCCCACGGCACGTCGGAGCGGACGAGCAGGAGATCGTGGTCCTGGAGCCGAATGTCCGACAGGAAGGTCGGCGACCCCGGGTCGACCATCGGGAATTCGAGCGTGAAGTTGTCCGTGCGGACGGCGACGTCGTAGTCGAGCCCGCGCTCGGCGAGCGCGGCGAGGATCTCGGCCTCGTAGTCGAGCACGAGGTTCGTCGCCGGGACCCCCGGGTCGAACGTCGCGGGATCGAAGTCGGACGGGGTCTGAAGGTAGAACTTGTTGATCTCCTGAAGGCCGACCAGGTGCGGTCGGTACTTCGCGATCTCGTCAGCGATCCGTCCCGCCCGGGCCGGGAAGTCCGAGGCCTGGATCTCGCCCCAGACGCCCGCCACGGCGAAGGGAATCTGGTCGGGCGACGGAACGTCGAGAGCGGCCTCGATCGACGCGCCGACGTAGACGTTCCAGGTCATCACGACGATGTCGCCCGTCGCGGCCGCGTCGGCGGAGCTTCCGGCCGCCGCGAGGCCCGCGGACGCGTCCGGGCCGGTGAGCCTGTCTCCCTGGCAGGCAACGAGCGCCAGGGCGGCGGCGAGCGCTACGGTGGTCACGCCTCTTCGCATGATGTCCTCCCCTGTGTCGAGATGCGGAGCGCCCGGCCGGGGCGATCCATCACGTCCCGAGAGTCGCGCACGGGAGACAAGAGACCGTCAAGCGAGGGGGCAGGTCCCGCGCACGATCCACGGGGTCTCCGTCCGGGGGGCGCCCGCGGTGTCCGAGCCAGGCGGAAGGCGGAGAGGGTCGAGCCAGCGACCCCGGAAACATAGAGCCGGCGGCGCGGCTCGACCAGCCGCGAACCCGTCCCGGTGCTCGCCGCGCTGCTCCGTGCCGGGTCGCCGGATCAGCCGGGCGTCGTCACCGAAGGCTCGAGGGCCGGACCCGCCGCCGGCTCGACGAGAATCTCCCGGGCGATCTCGCGATCGAGCGCGAGCTCGGTCTCGCCGACCTTGATCACGCACGCGGGCTGCTGCTGGACCACGCGGAGCTGCGCGCCGGGCACGACACCGAATACGGTGAGCGTCCGGTGGCGCTCGGTGGCGCTCGGACCGAGACACAGAACCGTCGCGCGGGTGCCGGGTCGGAGGTCCGAGGCCGCGCGGACCGTCTCGGGAAGTCGCGTCTCGTGTGCCTGGGGCAGGGACCGCCGCGTCCGGAACAGCTTGCGGAACAGGCCGACCGCGGCCGGCGTCTCGGGGAACTCGTACTGGCAGGCCGGACAGCGGACGAGCCGGCAGAGCGCGCCGAGCGGACAGCCGTGCGCGCACAGCGTGTCGCCACGCTCGAACTCGAACCCGCACATCGGGCAGTTCAGGTAGTTCCCAGCCATCGTCCCAGCTGGTTCACGAGTCCCCCGATCAGCACGGCGAACGGGAAGATGAAGGCGACCATGCCGGCCGCCACGCGCCGACCATGCTCCTTGCTGATCATGAGCAGCGTCGCGAAGCAGGGCATGAACAGGGTGATCGTCACCATCGCCACCAGGATCTGGTGGGGCGACAGGATCGCGCCGGCGCCGGTCGCCGCGTCGAGAATGTACACGGCGCCGAAGTCGCGTCGCATGAAGCCGACGAGGAGGGCGTTCGACATCTCCGCGGGCAGTCCGAGCCAGCCGGTGACCAGCGGCTCGGCCGCCCGGCTGATGGCCGAGAGCGCCCCCGCGCGGTCGAGGAGGAAGAGCGCCGCGGTTCCGACCAGGAATACCGGGATCACTTCCTTCAGGTACCATTCGAGTCGGCTGTACGTCTTCGTCACGACGTTCCCGAGCTGCGGCCGCCGCATGGGAGGGAGCTCGAGGATGAAGTCCGACCCCTCGCCGGGAAACACCTTCGCGGTGAGCCAGCCCACGAGCAGGATCACGCCGGCCATGATCCCGAGCCAGACAGCCGTCCCGGCGGGAGAGAGGGCCGCCATCAGGGCGAGCAGGACGCCGAGCTGGGCGGAGCACGGCACCGCGAGCGCGAGGAGCATGGTCGTCACGATCCGCTCCTTCCTCGATTCGAGGACCCGCGTGGTCATCGTGGCCATCGTGGTGCAGCCGAGGCCGAGGATCATCGGGAGAACCGCCTTCCCGTTGAGTCCCATCAGCCGGAAGACCCGGTTCAGCATGACCGACATCCGCGAGAAGTACCCCGAGTCCTCGAGTACGCTGAACACGAGAAAGAAGACCGTCACGATCGGGAGCACGATCGCCAGACCGTAGCTGAGCGCCATCGTGATCTGCCCGAACGGCCCGACCAGGAAGTCGTGGATCCAGCGGAGCACGGACTGCCCCGTCGTCAGCTCCACCCCGCGCGGAATCTCGTAGGCCGGTCGGACCGCGAGCCGGTCCGACTCGCGGAGCACGACCTCGTGTGCCGGCGAGACCGGGAGCGACAACGCGTAGGGGACGACTTCTTCGAGGTGCTCGTGGGGGAAGGGGAGTAACCGGTCGGCGAGTCCGATCGCGGCGGGCGAGACCCGCTGCTCGAACCCGGCCACCTCGAGCGCGTCGACCAGGGTTCCCGCCCCGAACAGGCCCACGAACCAGAACACCGAGAGCAGGATCGCCGCGAGCACCGCGAGCCCCTTCACGGGGTGCATCGCCCAGAACCCGAGGCGCACGCCGAGCGGCGCGCGCTCGGGCTGCGAGATCGACCAGGTCTCCGACAGGATCCGGTTCACCAGGTCGAGCCGGGCGGCGTCGCTCGGCGAAGCGAGCCCCTCGGCGGGCGCGATCCGGGGCACAGAGGCCCGTCCGAGCGCCTCGATGAGCTCCTCCGTTCCCTGGTTGCGCGGTGCGACGGTCCGGATCACCGGGACCCCGAGGATCGCGGACAGCCGCTCCGTGTCGACGTGGCCCCCACGCTCCTCGAGCTCGTCCCACATGTTCAGCACGAGGACCATGGAGCGACGCATCTCCGCGATCTGGAGCGTCAGGAACAGCGCCCGCCGGAGGTTCTTGGCGTCCGCCACCTGGATGACCGTGGCGTCGGGGTGCGAGGTCAGCAGCTCGCGCGTGACCCGCGCTTCGTCACTCCGGGGCGCGAGGTCGTTGAGCCCCGGAGTGTCCACGACCTCCCGGTCGCCGAGCTGCTCCGAGGCCCGGGCCCGGACGAGCTCGACGGTCGTGCCGGGGTAGTTCGAGACCGTCACGTACCGGCGGGTCAGGTTCCGGAACAGGACGCTCTTGCCCACGTTCGGGTTCCCGACGAGCACGGTCGTGCGCAGCGCGACGCCGGCGGGCGGCGCGAAGGAGGCGGCAAACGGCTCTCGTCCAGTCATCGTTGAGACTGAATCTCGTTCGCGGGAACAGCGCGCGCAACGGGGCGGCGACGGGAGCGATGAAGCCGGGGAGACGCCCCCCGGACGCCGGCCGGCAGTGTCAGGCCTGAAGCACGGAGCCGAGATTCATGTCGACCCCGTCCCGGAGACGGCGTTCGCGCTCGCCTGTCTCTCGCGGCCGCCGGCGGAGCCGGCGGAGATCAGTGGAACGGTCCCCCGGGCTCGACCGGGGTGATCTCGCCGAAGCCCGCCTCGTACTTCCGGAGATTGTCCTGGAGGGCCGCGACGATCCGCTTGATGTGACCCGGGCTCACGACCACGCGCGAGACCAGGTGGTTCCCGCTGGGCGTCGTCAGGAGCCAGTCGAGGATGAACTCCTCGCGGGTGTGGGCGACGAGCATGTTGTTGCTGTAGCGGCCCCGGGAGAGCTCGTCCCCGGTGTGGACCTGGACGGAGCCCTGGGCGCGGCGGGTCGGATCTTCGGTCATGTCGCTTCCGGCGGCGTGGGTCGGGGGGCCCCGCGGATCGGGGCCGATTGTCACCCCGAGAATACTCCGCGTCCTCGCGCGGCGCACGCGACGGGGCCCGGACGGCCACGCCTCGGCCGGGTCGTTCTCCCGGCGTCGCGAGCCCGCGACGCCGGGAGGTCAGGCGGCGGGCGTTTCGCCGGCGAGGCGCCGCCAGCCGAGCCCGGCGAGCGCCGCGCCTCCGATCGGCGCCAGCCAGAACAGCCACAGCTGCGAGATCGCCCAACCGCCTACGAACAGGGCCGGTCCCGTGCTTCGCGCCGGGTTCACCGACATGTTCGTGATCGGGATTCCGACGAGGTGGACCGCGGTCAGACTCAGGCCGATCGCGAGCGGCCCCAAGCCCGCCGGCGCGCGTTCGTCCGTGGCGCCGAGGATGACCGTGACGAACAGGAAGGTGAGGACGAGCTCGGCGACCACGGCCGCCGTCAGGGAGTATCCCCCGGGGGAGTGGGCACCGAATCCGTTCGCGGCGAAGCCGGAACTCACCACGTCGAAGCCGGGCGCGCCGCTGGCGATCACGAACAGAACGGCCGCCGCGAGGACGCCGCCCGCCAGCTGGGCGACCCAGTACGGGAGAATCTCCGAGCCCGGGAACCTGCCGCCCATCCAGAGCCCGACGCTGACGGCCGGGTTGATGTGACACCCGGAGATGTGGCCGATCGCGAAGGCCATGGTGAGAAGAGCGACCCCGAACGCGAACGAGACGCCGAGCCACCCGATTCCGACGTTCGGAACGCCCGCGGCGAGAACGGCGCTTCCGCATCCCACGAGCACCAGCCAGAACGTGCCGAGCATCTCGGCCGCCATTCGACGACGCAGCGACATCGTGTCCTCCTCAGCCGGAACGGGTCAGGATGAAGTTGTTGCAGTAGTCCGCGCGATTCCAGAATCGTTCGCCCTCGGTCGACTGGTCCCGGTGCGGGTGGAACTCCGCGATCGGAACGAGACGGGACCGTCGGACGAAGTGCCCATCGTATCCGGCCGCGCGGAGCCAGTCCAGCACGCGGACCACGTCCCGGTCGGGGAGGTGCCGGGCCTCGATCTCGCAGACGAGGAGCGGTCCGTGCTCCGTCAGGATCTTCTCCGCGCCGCGGAGGACCGACAGTTCGTGCCCCTCCACGTCGATCTTCAGGGCGCCGATTCTCGCCGACTCGTCCGCGAAGTATCCGTCGAGCGTGCGGACCGGGACCTCGACCGTGCGCCCTTCGCCGGCCCTGGCACGAGCTTCGGGCTCGAACGACGCGTCCTGTGACGATGTCCCGTCGCCAGGAACGGCGAGCGGACGGGACCCGTCGTGATCGGAGATGCCGATCCCCTCGATCACGACGTTGCGGAGGCCTGCGGCGGCGCAGGCACGTTCGAGATAGGCGGCCAGCGGGGGCTGGGGCTCGAAGGCGACCACGCGGCCATCGGGCACCGCCCGCGCGAGAGAGGGAAGGTAGGCGCCCTTGTTCGCTCCGATGTCCACGGCGACGTCGCCGCGTTCCAGGTGGCCGACCAGTGCCCGGATCTCCGCTCTCTGGTCCCGCAGGCGGGCCCGGAGACCCCTGTAGGTGAACCTCGTCCGCAGTCGCAGGTCGCTCATGGCCGCAACCTCCCTGCGCGGACCCAATACCGCCAGCCCAGCGTGAGGGCACGCACGCCCATCAACGTCACGATGCCCCACCAGACCCCCGCCAGCCCCCAGCCGAGCGGGAGGACGAGCAGGAGGACCGCGGTCGCGGCGAGGCCCGACACCAGCATCTGGACCGCCACGAAGCGGAATTCCTCCCGTCCGAGGAAGATCCCGTCCCACACGAAGACCATGGCGTTCAGCGGCTGCATGAGGACGAGAAACGGGTAGATCGAGCGGACCGCGGCGAGCGTCGCGGGATCGTCCGTGAACAGGCCGGGCAGAACGGGAGCGAGTGCCCAGAACAGGAGGGCCAGCGCGATCCCCGTCCCGAGGCCCCACCACAGTAGCCGGTCCGACGCGGAGCGGGGGGCGGTCCCGTCCCCGGCTCCGCGGTATTTCGCCACCATGGCCTGGGCGGCCACGGCCAGCGAGTCGACGACGAGGGCGAGCAGGAGCCAGAGCTGCGAGCCCACCTGGTGGGCCGCGACCGCCACCGTGCCGACGCGGGTCGCGATGGCGGTCGCCAGTGTCAGCGTCCCGATCAGCGCCAGGGTCCGCACGATCAGCTCGCTGCCGATCCGGAGGAAGGGAAGCAGGTCCGCGGGCGACGGAAACGCGAGTGGGATCCCGAGCGCGGCGCGTCGACGCCGCAGCAGGAGATCGAGGAACCCCAGGGCGCCGCACCACTGCGCGATCAGGGTGGCCAGCGCGGCCCCCTCGAGGCCCCAGCCGAAGCCGAAGATGAAGAGCGGGTCGAGGACGAGGTTCACGAGGTTCAGGCCGAGCGTGACGAGGAGCGGAGTCCTCGTGTCCTGATAGCCACGGAACACCCCGTGCCCGGCCGTGACGAGGAGCACCGCCGGGCCGGCGCAGGCCCGGATCCGGAGGTAGCCGAGAGCCTCGGCCCGGAGCTCTCCCGTCGCTCCCATCGCGGCCAGAACGGGGTCGGCGAAGGCCTGAAGCACTCCGACGGACACGAGACCGGCGAGCATCGCCACCGTGAGGGCCTGCACGACGACCACGCCGGCCGCGTCCCGGTCTCCGCGACCGACCGCGCGGGCCACGAGCGGGGTCGTGCCGTACGCCAGAAAGTTGAACACGACGAAGGCCAGCGAGAACAGAGACGTGTTCACGCCGAGCGCGGCGAGCGGGACCACGCCGAGGCGACCGACGAAGATCGTGTCGACGATCGACACTAGCGGGTCCGCGGCGAGCGCTCCCAGCGCCGGCACGGCCAGCGCGAGGATCTCGCGGTCGTATCGGCGACGGAGAGAGCGATCCGGGTTCACGGCCGGGAAGATGCTCGCGCGATCGGCGTGGCGAAATGCCCCCGCCGGGGCCAGAACGCGAGGGAGAGTCCGGGTCCGGGGGCACGCCGGTCCCGGGAGCGCGCGACGCTGGCGACCGCTCGCGCCTCCTCTCCGGCCGACCTCGCGCGCCGGAACATGCCGGATCTCCGCGGCGATCGGAGTCCACGTGCCCGCCCGCGGGCTGGCCCCCGGGCGACCCGGCGCCGGAGGCCGGCGCGAGGGGCCCGACGCTTGCACCTCGAGACCGCCGACGGGAGGACGCTCCGGGCGACACGCGGGAGCACTCCAAACAGAAACCGAGCCGGCCAGTGTCCCGGAGCGTTCCCCGTCACCATCGCACCCTTTCGCATCGCACGCCGAGCCCCCACCATGTGCGCCTCATGCGCATCCAGACACCGTACTTCGTGGCGTTCCTCCCGGTCCTCCTCGCGAGCGCCGCGCCCTCTCGAGCGGCGGCCCAGGACCGGACCCCCGAGATCTCGGTCGAGCGGCTCAGCGAGCACGCCTGGCTGATCCGCGACGGGCTCGGCAGCGGCAACGTCCTGCTCTACGATCACCCGGAGGGAGCCTACCTGATCGATGCGGGCGCGCCCGAGAGCGCCGCGGCGATCGCCCGGACGGTGGACTCGCTCGCGGCGCATCCCGTGCAGACCGTGATCTCCACGCATTACCACGCGGACCACATCGGGGCGAATCCCATCTTCCGACGTCGCGGGGCACGGGTGCTGGGCCACGACCGTCTCGCGGAGGAGGCGGCGCGCGACACGGTCATCCCCGAGCTGCGCTGGGAGCGAACGCCCGCCGACCCGGCGGCGATGCCGACCGTGCGGATCACCACCCCCGCTCTGATCCGCGACGGAAGCGGCGAGACGATCGTCGCCATCCAGCGACTCCGGCACGGTCACACGGGCACGGACCTGCTCGTGCTGCTTCCGACGGAGAAGCTGATCCACGTGGGGGACGTCGTCGAAGTGGGAGCCTACCCGTTCATCGACTGGTGGGCGGGCGGCACCCTGGACGGGATGATCGAGGATGTCGAGCTGCTCCTGGGGTTCGTGGGCGAGGACGACCGCATCGTGCCGGGCCACGGCGACGTCATCGGCGTGGAGAAGCTGCGGGCCTACCTGGAGATGCTCGTGACGGTGCGGAATCGGGCCCGGGGCGCGATCGCGCGTGGAGAGGACCGGGAGAGCTTCCTCGCCTCACGGCCCACCCGCGAGTACGACGCGGCGCGTGGCGGGGAGGAGGCGGGGCGGCGCTTCGCCTCGCTGGTCTGGGTCGGACTTACGGCCGGCGCAGAGTGAGGCCGGAGGCCACGCCCCGGGAAGGCGGCGAGCTCATCCGCTCGGCGCGAGGAGGGCCCCGAGCGCGATCGACGTGAGGCGCGCCTCCGCCGTCTCCGAGCGCGACGGAATGAGCACGGGGGCGCGGGCGCCCGCGATCACGTGGCCCGGCTCGAGCGGGACCGCGTACTCGACGGCCTTGGCGGCGAGGTTCGCGGACTCCAGATCCGGGAATACCAGCAGGTCGGCGCGGCCCCCGATCCGGGTCCGGTAGCTCTTCGCCGCGACCGCATCCGGAGAGAGAGCCAGGTCGAGCCCCATCGGGCCCTCCACGACGATCTCGCCCCCGATCTGTTCCCCGGACACGCGCGCCAGCTCCGCCGCCTCTCCCGTCGACGGAAACGTGGGGGTGACCGTCTCGACGGCGGCCACCAGAGCCACTCGCGGCGCGGCGATTCCGAGGGCCCGGAAGGTCTCGACGCCGTTGCGCAGGATCTCCCGCTTCTGCTCCGGCGAGGGTCGCGGGACGACGCCGCCGTCCGTGATGCCGACCAGCCGGCGCCCGGATCCGGGCCCGAAGTCGAACAGGAAGACGTCGCTGAGCAGCCGTCCCGCGCGCAGCCCGTGATGGGGGTCGAGGACGGCGCGCATCAGGACGGAGGTCGGGACCGCGCCCTTGAGCAGGAGGTCCGCATGGCCCCCGGCGACGAGGGAGACCGCCGTGCGCGCCGCGCCCTCGGGATCGCAGGCGTCCACGATCTCGAACCCCGCGGGATCGGCCCCGAGCCGTCGCAGCTCCTCCCGCACGGTCTCGGTGGGTCCCACCAGGACCGGGCGGGCGAGCCCCCCGTGATGGGCCTCGATCACCGCGCGCGCCGTCGGCTCCCCGACGGACATCGCGACGGCGAGACGGCGGGGGGGCAGCGAGGCCGCCCGGGCCCGGATCTCCGCCGTCGAACGCGGCGCGTCGCCGCCCACCGGGTCCGTCACGGGGCCGGCGTCGCGCCGGCGGGCCCGGTCGCGAGCAGAGCCCGTCCGCGCGCGAAGGCGGCCAGGTTCACTTCGCGGAGCGAGGGTCGGAACGCGAGCCGGATCATCTCCTCCCACGTCCCGGGACCGATCTCGGGGCGGAGCACGGAGAAGGCCCCGAGCATCACCACGTTCGCCACCCGGGACTCGCCGAGGTCGATCGCGATCCCGTGCGCCGGGATGACCCGCGCGTCGGGCCGGGCCGCCTCGAGGCGACGACGCGCGTCGGCGGGGTACGCGACGACCGGCCCCGCTCCGGTGGGAGCGGGCGTGATCCGCTGGTCGTTCACGAGCACGAGCGCGTCGGGCCTCGCACGCGGCAGGTGACGCAGCGCTTCCAGCAGCTCCAGCGAGAGCAGCACATCGACGCCGCCGGCCGGGATCAGAGGTGACGCGACCCGATCCCCGTACCGGACCTCGCTGACGACGCTGCCCCCGCGCTGGGACATCCCGTGCACCTCGCTCTTCCGGACGTCGAAGCCGGCGGTGAGCGCGCCCTCGGCGAGGATCCGGCTCAGCGCGAGCACGCCGTGTCCCCCGACACCGGCGAGCAGGACGTTGCACGTCTCCATCAGGCTACGATCCCGTCCGGCGAGACCGACCGTCTCACGGGACCGGGGCCGCCTCGAAGGTGCGCCCCTCCACGTGGAGCCCGCAGAACGGGCAGACCTGCACGCAGAGGCCGCACCCGCAGCAGGCCTCGGGATCGATCACGGCGGCGCCGTCCCGCTCGTCCAGGGCCGGACAGCCGAGCTCGAAACAGGTCCCGCAGCCCGGACACTCGATCTCCAGACGCACGGACGGGGCGATCGGCGTGCGGTCCACGAGGCGGCAGACGGCCCGGCAGATGATCACCGAGGGCTCGTCGACCGCGAGCTCCTCCTCGAGGGCAGACTCCAGCGCGCCGAGGTCGTAGGGGTCGACCTCGCGGACCCGTCGGACGCCGATCGCGCGACAGAGGGCGGCGATGTCCACGCGGCCCCCGCGCGCGCCCGAGGCGGTCACACCGGTCCCGGGGTGTCCCTGGTGGCCCGTCATCGCCGTCGTGCCGTTGTCGAGCACCACGACGGTCGAGCCCCCGCCGTTGTAGACGATGTTGATGAGGCCCGTGATCCCGGAGTGCATGAAGGTGGAGTCGCCGATCACGCCGACCACCCGCCGCGCGTCTCCCGCCTCCCGCAGCGCGATCTCCATGCCGTGTGCCATCCCGACGCTCGCGCCCATGCAGAGACAGGAGTCCATCGCCTCGAGCGGCGGGAGCGCTCCCAGCGTGTAGCATCCGATGTCGCCGGTGACGACCAGCTCGAGCTTCGAGAAGGTGTAGAAGACGCCCCGGTGACCGCAGCCGGCGCACAACACCGGCGGCCGTGGGGGGAGATCCGGAGTCGAAACGACGCCCGCTCCGATCGGTTCCGGGGCGTCATCCTCGCCGCGAAGTCCACGCGCCACGAGATCGGGGTCGAGCTCGCCCGTCGCCGGGAAGATCTCCTTGCCGACCGCGGGGAGCCCGAGCGCCCGGACCTGCTCCTCGAGAAACGGGTCGAGCTCCTCGACGACGTACAGCTCATCCACGCCGGCGGCGAACTCGCGGACGAGGGCCCGGGGAAGGGGGTGGGGCATGCCGAGCTTGAGGACCGACGCCCCCGGCAACGCCTCCCGGACGTACTGGAACGCGACGCCCGACGTGATCACGCCGACCGTGCGATCGCCCCAGAAGATCCGGTTGAGCTCGCGGTCCTCGGTCGCGAGTTCCTCGAGCTCCCGCATCCGCTGCTCCACGAACCGGTGGCGCCGCCGGGCGTTCGCGGGCAGCAGCACGTGCTTGCGGAAATCCCGCTCGTACGGCCGCATCGGGGCCCTGGGCCAGGTCGCGTCCCGGTCGGCCTCGACCGGCGACATCCCGTGGCAGATGCGGGTGGTGACCCGCAGCATCACGGGCGTGTCGAATCGCTCGGAGATTTCGAAGGCGCGGACCGTGAAGTCCTTCGCCTCCTGGCTGTCCGACGGTTCGAGCATCGGGATCTTCGCGGCCCGGGCGAAGTGCCGGTTGTCCTGCTCGTTCTGGGACGAATGCATGGCGGGATCGTCCGCCGATACGAGCACGAGACCTCCGTTCACGCCGGCGTACGCGGCGCTGAACAGGGGATCCGCGGCCACGTTGACGCCGACGTGCTTCATCGCCACGAGAACGCGGGCTCCGCCGAGAGACGCACCACAGGCCGACTCGAGCGCGACCTTCTCGTTCGGCGCCCACTCGGTGCGCATTCCTCCGCGGCGCGCCAGCGTCTCCAGGATCTCGGTGCTCGGGGTGCCGGGGTACGCGGTGGCGAAATGGGCGCCCGCCTCCAGCGCGCCCTCCGCGATCGCCTCGTTGCCGGACAGCAGGATCCGCGTCGTCATTCGGGCCGTCCGCTCAGTACGCTTGCGCCGGCTCTTCGCCGCGCAGCACCAGGAGCGCTCCTCGCGCGAGCGCCTGCATCTCCTGGACGGGGAGCACCCGGACCGGAGCCAGGTAGCCGATCCGCTCCTCGAGCGCCGAGGTCAGCCTCTCGGAGCGGGCCAGAGATCCGGTCAGCACGACGGCGTCGAGACGGCCGGAGAGGACCGTCGCCATCCCCCCGATCTCCTTGGCGACCTGGTGGACGAAGGCGCGCATCACGAGCGCGGCGTCGTCGTCCCCGGCGTCGATGCGTCGCTCCACCTGCGGGACGTCGTCGGTCCCGAGATAGCTCAGAAAGCCGCCCCGTCCCACCGTCATGCGGCGAACCTCGGCCTCGGTGTGGTGGCCGGAATACACGAGGTCCAGAAGCTCCTGCACCGGCAGGCCGCCGGAGCGCTGAGGAGAGAACGGCCCCTCGCTGACCGCGTTGTTCGCGTCGACGATCCGGCCGCCCCGGACCGGACAGACAGAGACTCCGCCCCCGAGGTGCGCCACGACGACGCGGAGCTCGCGCCAGGGACGGCCGAGATCCCGCGCGAGGGCCCGGACCGAGGCGTGTACGCTGAGGGCGTGCGACAGGCTGCGCCGCCGGATGCCGGCAAGCCCCGAGACGTGTGATTCCGGATCGAACTCGTCGACGCTGACGGGGTCGACGACGAAGGCCTGCACGCCGGCGACATCCGCGATCGCCCGCGCGAGCGGCGCGCCGAGGTTGGCGGGATGATGCCCCTGAACGCCGGCCCGGGCGTCCCGCAGCATCGCCTCGTTCACCTCGTACACCCCTCCGTCCACGGGACGAAGCAGACCGCCCCGACCGACGACGGCGTCGAGTTCCGTCGCGGCGACGCCCCGCCGCTCGAGGAACTCGAGAATGCTCGCGCGCCGGGCGGGAACCTCACCCCAGAGACCGGACCCGGGTGGCCGGGCGGGGTGCCGCACCTCCTCCTCCGCCTCGGCCTCGTCGTCGCGGAACAGGGCGAGGCGGGTGCCCATCGAGCCCGGGTTCACGACCAGGATCCGGAATTTCCGGCTCTCGCCGGCCGTCGAGCCGACGCCCGCCCGCCCGCTCACGCCGCCACCGAGCGACCGCCGGAGAGGAAGGCGTGGATGGCCTCCGCCGCGCGGCGTCCGCCGGCGACGGCGTCGACCACGAGGGCGGGCCCGAGCACGGCGTCGCCCCCGGCGAAGATGCCCGGACGGCTCGTCGCTCCCGTGCCGGGGTCGATCCGGATCCGTCCGTCGTCCTCCGTCTCGAGCCCGGGAATCGAACGCGCGAAGGACCGGTCGGGGCGGTAGCCGAGGGCGTGGATCACGGTGTCGACCTCGACGATGCGCTCCGACCCGGGGACCAGCTCGGGCCTGCGGCGCCCCGATGCGTCGGGCGCGGCGAGCCGCGTGTCGGCGACCGTCATGGCCCGGACGCGTCCCGCGCCGTCCCCGTGCACCCGGATCGGCACGGACAGCCACGCGAAGCGCGCGCCCTCCTCCCGCGCCAGGGAACGGTCCCGGGGGTTTCCCGGCATCTCGGCCTCGCTCCGCCGGTACCAACAGACCGCTTCGCGCGCTCCGAGTCGAATCGCGGTCCGGATGCAGTCCATCGCCGTGTCCCCTCCTCCGATCACGGCGACGCGGGAGCCGACCTCGGGTCGCTCCCCGAGCCCTGCCGGGAGGATCCGGGGGTCCGCGTTCGCCCGGAGGAGGAATTCGGTCGCCCCGAGGACGCCCTCCAGGTCGGCCCCCTCGATCTCGAGCGGACGGGGCACCGCCGCTCCCACCGCCAGGAACAGCGCGTCGAACCCTCGGTCCACCAGGTCGTCGACCGACGGGCTTCGACCGACGCGAACTCCCGTCTCGAACCGCACGCCGATTCGCCTGAGCCATTCTGTCCGCTTGCGGGCGTGCGCAGGGTCGAGCTTGAAGCGGGGAATCCCGAACCGCAGGAGGCCGCCGGGCGCCGGCCAGGCGTCGAACAGGGTGACGGCGTGTCCGCGGCGCGCGAGGATCTCCGCCGCGACGAGTCCCGCGGGACCGCCCCCGATGACCGCCACGGACCGGCCCGTGGAACGCGGATCGCCTCCTGCGCTCGTTCCCTGCCGCTCGATCCAGTCCGCCGCGAACGCCTCGAGCCGGCCGATGGGGACGGGGGGACGTCCCTGCCGCATGTAGGGGCACGCGCCCTCGCACAGCTCCGTCTGAGGGCAGATCCGCCCGCAGATCGCCGCCATGGGGTTCGTCCGGCCGAAGATCCGGGCCGCGTCATCGATCAGCCCGTGCTCCAGGTGCCACAGAGCGTACGGAATGTCGTTCCCCACCGGACAGGCGCGGACGCAGGGAGCGGACGGGCACTGGATGCACCGCCGCGCGGCGGCCCGGGCCCACTCCGGCGTGATGGGCTCCCAGGCCTCGCCGAAGTCGGCCGCCCGCTCGCGGCTCGGCCGCCGCGGCGGCTCGACCGCCGGCAGGTTGAGGCGCTCGCGGCGCCGGATCGCCTTGGAGTTCGGGTTGGGGATCATCCCTGCCTCGCGGAGCAATCCGCGTGCCGGAAGCCGGGGAGGACCGGCGCGCGCTACGTCACTCCTGCGACCCCGGGGACCCGGGAAGGATCCCACGCGGGCCCTCTCCGGGGGGCGCCGCGCCGGGCCGCGCCGGCGAGCGAGCGAGAGGGACGCCCGGGATCAGTCCGGGACGCGCCACACCGTGTCGAGCACGGTGCCGTCCACCCACTTCACGACGGCCACGGGCTCGTCCGTCCGGTCCGGCCGCGCCGGGGGGCCGCCCACGATCGCCTCGACCTCGGCCTTGATCGCCTCGATCGGACGGACAGGGAGTGTCGAGCCGTTGCGCTCGAGCGCCTCAAGGAGATCGGCGCGGCGCGGATTCACGGCGATGCCCCGCTCCGTCACCACGACGTCGATCAGCTCGCCGGGGCCGCACAGCGTGGTCACCTCGTTCACGACGACCGGGATCCGGTCCCGGAAGGAGGGAAGCGCGAGGATCGTGCAGCCCGCGGCCAGACAGTTCTGCCAGCCTCCGATTCCGTGCAGCAGGAGCCCGTCCGAGTGCGTGACGACGTTGGCCTGGAAGCCGACGTCGACCTCCGTCGCCCCGAGAACGACCGCGTCGACCATCGACGCGAAGTTCCCCTTGCCGTGCCAGTTGTAGGAGGTGAACGGGGAGGTCGCCACGTGGTGCGGGTTCGAGCCGATCGAGTCGACGCCCGCCAGGTCGAAGGTCTGTCCGTCGAGGATGTAGTCGGTGAGGCCCTCGTTCAGCAGGTCCACCAGCCAGCTCGTGGATCCGCCCCGGACGAAGCGGGCCTTCACGCCCCGCTCCTTCATCATGTCCTTGATGTACTGGACGAACGCGAGGGCGATTCCTCCCGCGCCGGCCTGGAAGGAGAACCCGTCCCGCAAGATCTCCGCGTCGCGGAGGAAACGGGCCACGTATTCGGCGATGAGGAGCCGGTCCGGGCTCTTCGTGATCTGGGTCGTCCCGGAGACGATCTTCGTCGGGTCTCCGATCGACGCGACCTCGACGACGCAGTCCACGTGGTTCCCCTGGATCTGCCACGGGACGCAGGGGAAGGGGACGAGGTTGTCGGTGACCACGATGACCCGATCCGCGTACGTCGCGTCGGCGAGGGCGAATCCGAGGGAGCCGCAGGCGGACGGTCCGTGCGAGCCGTCCGCGTTGCCGAACGGGTCCGACGTGGGCGCCGCGATCACGGCGATGTCGACGTGCACCTCGCCGTCCTGGATCGCCTGCCAGCGGCCCCCGTGCGAGCGGAGCACGCCGAGCCCGCGCATCCTGCCCCGAGAGCAGTACTCCCCGAGCGGACCGTTCATCGAGCCCTCGATGTGGTGCACGACTCCGCGGTCCATGAGGTCGATCACCGGCTCGTGGCAGGGGAAGGAGGCGCTCGGAAACCACATCAGGTCCTTGGCGCCGAGCTCCGCCGCCGCCTGGAGGGCCGCGAGGGCCACGCGGTCCCCGTTCCGCAGGTGGTGGTGGGTGGAGATCGTCATCCCGTCGCGAAGCCCACAGCGCTCGAGCGCCGTGCGGAGGTCCGCCACCCGCTTGTCGCCGTCCGGCGGGTAGTCGGCGCAGGACCGGATCGGCGGCCCGTGCTTCGGCCCCACCGGCCGGTGGACGCCGACGCCCTCGAACGGGAGCGAGACGTGTCCGTTCACGTCGAACGGGACGCGGCGGCCGGCGGCGTTCACGTGGAAGCCGGCCGGATCGGCGGGAGGACGGCGCGGCGGGTGGTCAGGCATCTGCGTCCTCCCCGAGGAGCCCGGCGAGCCGGGCGATGCGCACGGTACGAAGTGCCCGCTTCACGACGGGCGGGTCGATCATCTTGCTGCCCAGACTGACCACGCCGAGGCCGCGGGACTCGGCGTCCTCGAACGCGGCCACGATCGCCCGCGCCTTCGCGATCTCGGGTTCGGACGGAGCGAACGCCGCGTGGATCGGCCCGATCTGCCGGGGGTGAACGCACCCCATCCCCTCGAAGCCGAGGGCGCGCGCACGGGTCGCCCACGAGCGGAGGCCGTCCTCGTCGCCGACGTCCCCGAATACGGAGTCGATCGGCTGGATCCCGGCGGCGCGGGCGGCGTTCACCAGGCGGGTGCGGGCGTACAGCGACTCGCCGCCCTCCACCGTCTTCACGACGCCGAGGTCCGCGGTGTAGTCCTCGAGGCCGATCGTGAGCGCCACGGCCCGCTCCGAGGCGGAGGCGATCTCGAACGCGCGCTCCACCCCGAGACCGGTCTCGAGGATCGGCATGATCCACACCGGACGGTCCGACTGACCGCGAATCCGGTCGTCGACCGCTCGCACCGTTTCCGCGTCTTCGACCTTCGGCACCAGGATCACGTCCGGTCCTTCGGGAACGACGGCGTCGAGGTCCGCGAGCCCGAGCGGCAGCGGGTTGATCCGGACCATCCGTTCGGCTCCCAGGAAGTCCACGGTGCGCAGCAGGTTCCGGACGACGAGCCGCGCCGCGTCCTTGTGGTCGGGGTGGACCGAGTCCTCGAGGTCGAGGATCACGCCGTCGGGACGGTGGAGACCCGCGTTGACCGCGAACTTCGGCTGGTCCCCCGGAAGGTAGAGCCGGGACCGGCGCAGCCGGTCGCGCGGCGTCGGCTCCGGGACCGGAAGGGTCCGTGGGGGCCGCCCGTCGCCGCCTTCGATCCCGGCGCGACGGAGCGCCGCCTCCACCCGTGCCCCGATGACCGGGTCCAGGGCGCCCCGATCGTCGATCCGGACCCGGGCGTCCGCCACGCCCAGCGCTCCGCAGACCCGCCTCGCCTCCGCCTCGATCGCCGGGCCGTAGAGCGAGCCCACCTTCGACGACACCTCCACGACGAGGCCGCCGCCGTCCGTGAGCTCCACCTCGGCGAGGAGGTCCGACCGGACATCGTCGCCCGTCCGCCCGGCGACCCCGCGCCCGGCACCCGTCGCGCTCTCGCTCACGGATTCCCCCTGTTCCCCCTCACGACAGGTGATCGAGCACGGCATCGGTGACCCGCCTGGTCGTGGCCGCGCCCTTGGTGATCACGTCGGCTCCGCCGGGCAGCTTCATCATGTCGTACGTCCGGACGGTTCCCTCACGGACCATCGCGGCGACCGCGTCGCGGATCCGACCGGCCCGCCCGGTCTCTCCGATGTGGTCGAGCATCATCGCCGCGGAGAGGATCATCGCGATCGGGTTCACGATCGGCGGGTCGAGCGACTCGTACTTCGGCGCCGAGCCGTGGGTCGGCTCGAACACCGCCACTTCGTCGCCGATGTTGGCGGAGCAGGCGAATCCGAGGCCGCCGACGAGACCCGCGAAGGCGTCGGAGACAATGTCCCCGAACATGTTCCCGGCCACGATCACGGAGTAGTCCTCGGGGTTCTTGGTCAGCCACATCATCTGCGCATCGATGTTCGTCGACCACAACGCGATCCCGGGGAAGTCCTCCTTCACCCGCCGCGCCTCCTCCTCCATCATGCCCGAGGTCTCGCGCAGGACGTTCGGCTTCTCGCACACCGTGACGGACGGATAGCCGTGTTTGCTGGCGTATTCGAAGGCCGCCCGCGCGATCCGGTGACAGGCGCGGCGCGTGAAGATCCGGGTCGAGATCGCGAGATCCGGTCCCGGCGTCTCCGCGAAGCGCGCGAACTTCGGGTGCGTGGCGATCGCCTCGCGGACCTCCGCCGGCGGGTTCGTCCACTCGACGCCGCCGTACAGGCCCTCCGTGTTCTGGCGGAAGACCACGGCGTCCACGACCGGCTCCTCCCAGCCCCCGTCCGACGCGCGGCGGATGAAGTTCAGAGGGTTGCCGGGAAACGACCGGCACGGCCGGATGCAGACGTCGAGGTCGAAGATCTGCCGCAGCGACACGATCGGGCTGTAATAGACCAGGCCTTTGTCCCGGAGCTCCGGACGGAGCTCGGCGTTCGCCTCCTTCTTGGGCTTCGAGGTGATCGCGCCGAACAGGCCGAGCCCGTGGTCGCGCAGCAGCTCGATCGTGCGCTCCGGCAGCGCGTTCCCCTCGTTCACCCAGCAGTCCCAGCCGATGTCGGCGTGGACGTACTCCGCCTCGAAGCCCACCGCCTCGAGCACGCGAAGCGCCTCGGGGAGCACGACCTTACCGATCCCGTCTCCGGGCATCGTCACGACCGTCCGTCGGGCCATCGTCGAATTCCTTTCCGTGGGGCTCAGCGCGACAGCCCGAGCCGGGCGCGCACCTGGTTCTCGATCCCGCCCGCCACCACGAGTCCCTGTGGCACCGTGCCGAGCGGCGGGAACCGGAACACCTCGCCGTCGCAGGTGACGGTCCCGCGCGCGAAGTCCACGTCGACCTCCGATCCCGGGATCAGGGTCCGCGCTCCGGATCCGATCTCCTCCGCGTGGGCCTCCCGCAGCCGCTCGACGAGCGCCGGACACTCGACGCAGAGGATCCCGTTGTTGAAGGCGTTCCGGAGGTAGGTCTGCGAGAAGCTCCCGGCGATCACGAGCGGGATCCCCGCCGCCGCCAGCGCCGTGGCCGCCTGCTCCCGGCTCGAGCCGGTGCCGAAGTTGAACCCGCCGACGAGCACGTCGCCGTCCCGGATCCGGGCGGCGAACTCGGGGTCGTAGTTCCGCATCACGACCGATGCCATCTCTTCGCGGGTCATGCCCTCGCGGTACGTCCAGTCCTTCCCGTAGATGCCGTCGGTGTTCAGGTTGTCCTGGGGAACGAGCACGAGCCGTCCCCGCACCCGCTCCGGGAATCCCGGGAGAATCTGGACGGTCTCGCTTTCGTCGCTTCCCCCGTTCAGGCGCGTGAAGCGGTAGCCCGGTCCGGCTCCCCGCACGCGCGCGGGCCCCCGGATCCAACCGGTCGCGGCGGACTCGGCGACGACCTCCGGACTCGCGAGGTACGCCTTGGCGTCGCGCGATCCCATCCGACCCTTGAAGTTCCGGTTCGTGGCCGAGATGCCGACCTCGCCCGCCTCGAGCAGACCGGCGCCGAGGCCGATGCAGGGGCCGCAGCCGGGCGGGAGCGCGCGGGCTCCCGCCGCGAGCAGCGTCGTCCACGCCCCGCTACGCTCCGCCTGCTCCTGGATCTCGGCGCTCGCGGCCGCCACGTAGAGCTCCACCCCCTCGGCGATCCGCCGACCCTCGAGAACGCGCGCCGCGGCTTCGAGGTCTTCGAGCCGGCTGTTCACACACGAGACGATGTACGCCTTCTGGATCCGGACGCGGTCCCGCTCGATGTCGGCCACGGACCGCATGACCTGCACCGAGTCCGGACCGGAGACGTGTGGTGTGACCTCCCCCAGGTCGAGGTCGATCGAGGCCGCGTACCGGGCCTCGGGGTCCGGCCTCGGCGGGTTCGCCTCCCACTCCGCGAGCTCCGACTGGCTGAACCGGTCGAAGCCGCCGTCCGAGCCGAGAGCCTCGCGCCGGGCGCGGAGATACTCCAGCGTGACGCCGTCGACCGGGAACCAGCCGGCGAGCGCTCCCCACTCCGTGGTCATGTTCGCGATCGCCATCCGGTCGGAGATCCCGAGCGATGTGACGCCTTCCCCGTCGAACTCGACGACCGCGTTGAGCACTTCGCCCTGATTGTAGAGGCCGCAGAGCGAGATGATCACGTCCTTTCCCGCCACGCCCTCGCGGAGCCGCCCGTGCAGGCACACGCGAACCGTGCGCGGGACCTGCCACCAGAACTCCCCCGTGGCCCAGATCGCCGCCGCGTCCGTGCGAACGACCGGCGTGCCCAGCGCTCCGAGCGCCCCGTACATGTTCGCGTGCGAGTCGGAGGCGACGACGAGGGCGCCCGGCACGACGAAGCCGTGCGACATCATGATCTGGTGCCCGATCCCCGTGCCCGCCGGGTAGAAGCGGATGCCCTGCTCGTTCGCGAACGCCGCGATCGCCTCGTACTTGGCCAGGTTCTCGGCGCTCTCGTTCTGGATGTCGTGGTCGAGCGCGAACACGGGCTGGTCCGCATCGGCCACCCGGGCCGCCCCGATCGCGCGGAACTTGGCCATCACCGCCGACGTGTTGTCGTGCGTGAGCACGTGCCGGGGCCGGAGGGAGACCACGTCGCCCGCCCGCAGCGGGCGGGCGGGGCCCTCCATGAGGTGCCGCTGCGAGATCTTCTCGACGATCGTCTGCGCCATGGCTGTCCCGCGGCCGGATCCCCGGCCGCGCCTCCGTCAGCGGTCCGCGCGCGCGAGGGACATCAGCTCCGTCACCGAGTCCCACTCCTCCAGGTGCCAGATCGCGTCCTTCAGACGGCGCATGGCCGCCTCGCTGAGCACGGGCGCGGCGAGCGCGTCGAACTTCGCCTCCAGCTCGGCGTCCGTGAGGGGATTCCGGGGATCGCCCTTCGGGTAGTCGAGCCGGCGCTCCAGGGTCCGCCCGTCCGTCGTCTCGATCTCCACGTCCACCCGCTGCAGGGCGGGGAACACCTTCTCGATCTCCGGGTCCGCGATCACCTCCACCTTCGGGAGCTGGGCGCGGATCGTCGGGTCCATGATCTTCTCCGGCGTGAACTGCGCCGGCGTGACCTTCCGTTCGGCGATCGCCGCCGCGATCACGTAGGGAAGGCTGTGATCGGCGGTCTCCTTCGAGCGGGGGTCGTACTTCGTCGGGTCCGCCAGGATGTCGGCGGCCCGCGCCAGAGACCGGATGCGGACCCTCGCCACGTCGTCCGGCGCGAGGTCGTGCTCCACCACCAGGTCGAGGACGGCGGAGATCGGCGTGTGGGTGAGGGCCTCGGTCGGGAAGGCCTTCATCCCGCAGCGCTCGATCCGCCACGTCTCGCCGAGCCCTCCGGTCAGGATCTCGAGCTTCCACTCCGGCCCGAGGCAGTGGACGATCCCCTCCTTGCCGTCGATCACGTGCTCCGGGCCCGTGTAGCCCTTCTCCGCCAGCAGCGCCGCGAGGACGCCCGACTGCGTGGCCATCGGGTCCACCGTGTTCTTCATCATCGTGAGCTTTCCGGCCGTCACGGCACCGAACGTGGCGTGCCGCGAGGCGGAGATCCCGACGGCGTGCTGGATCTTCTCCCACGGGAGGTCGAGCATCCGTCCCGCCACGATCGGCGAGACGAAGGCCGTGAGCGTCGCGTGGTGCCAGCCCCGCTCCCGGATGCCGGGGAACGCCGCCTCGCAGAGACGCATCTCGAACTCGTGGCCGAGCACGATGCCGACGATGAGCTCGCGCCCCCCCTTCCGGGCCCGCTCCGCGCACGCCAGGGCCGCCGGGATGATGTCCGAGGGGTGGGACGGGTCCTGCTGCCAGTAGATGTCGTTGTAGTCCATCACCCGGACCATGAGGGCGTTGGCCAGGGCGGCGGAGACGACGTCCACCCGGCGCCCGGATCCGATCACGGAGCCGGGTCCGACCCCGGCGACCTCGCTCAGGACCGCGAGCGCGATCTCCGCGTCCTTCTGCCGGTAGCCCCCGAGCGCGCAGCCGATCGAGTCGAGCAGGTACCGCTTGGCCTCGCGCACGGTCGCATCCCCGAGGTCCTCGTACCGGAGTCCGGCCGCCCAGCGAGACATCTCGGCCGTGATCGTCTCTCGGGCGGGCGCGGTGGCGTGTGCCATGGTCGGGATCCTCCGGGAAGCGGGCTCAGGCGCCCAGGTTGTGGAACGGCAGATAGCTCATGAAGTCGGCGTGGTGGACGATGATCGCCTCCGTGCTCCGGCGGACCATGTCGCCCTCGCCCGCGTGGGCCGCGATGATGTGGCAGACCTCGTCCGGGACCCCGCAGGCGAGCGCCACGGCCACCCCGGTGAACGGGTGCCGCAGCGCCTTGCCGCGGGCGCTCTGGCGCAGCGTTCCGTCCACCTTCTCGTATTCCATCACCTTCCCGACGTCGGCCAGGATCGCGCCCGCGATCACGACGTCGAGATCGATCGGGAGCGCCTCGCCCAGGAAGGCGTTCATCGCACGGGCCCCGTCGCGCGCGATGTGAACGACGCACCGCTTGTGCTGCATGAAGGTAGCGGGACAGTCCGGGACCTTGAGCGTGAACGGGATCTCCCCCAAGTCCTCGGGAGCCAGGGGGCTGAGCTGGAACGCCCGGACCCACGTCCGGGTCACGGCCTCGCGGAGCTCCTCGTCCTCGATCCACGCCAGCTCCGGCCACAGCCGCTCCACGGCGTCACGCATGAGATCCCGCCTCCGGTCGTCCGCGCGCAGGCGCGGGAAGTGAGGGTGTCGAGGGGATGCGATGCGGAGGTGCAGGTGCAGGAAGCGTACCGCCGCAACCCGCCGAACGGAGGGCGGAAGCGCCTGCGAACCGGGCGGATTCGCCGGCGGACCCCGGGGTTCCTGCGCCCGCGCCCCGGGGCGGGGCCGGGACACGGGACGAGCCGACCCTGCGGGGGCCCGTCCCGGGGAGACAATCCGACTCAGCGCGGCTGCCGCTCCCGCTGGAAGCGTCCCACGAGCTCGGCCTTCGCCAGCACGTGGCCGACCATCCGGCGCTCGAGCTCGGCCTTCGAGAGGGGAGCGTCCGGCGCGAGCGTCCGGTCGAGCGCGTACAGCTTGTGATAGTAGCGGTGCCGTCCGATCGGCGGGCAGGGTCCGCGCCAGCCGAGCTCCTTCCAGTCGTTCCACCCCTCGACGGCCGGGGACGTCAGCCGGCCCGAGACCCCCTCGGGAAGCGCCTCCAGGTGCGGCGGGAGGTCGACGACCACCCAGTGCACCCAGACCATCCGCGGCGCGGACGGGTCAGGGGCATCGGGGTCATCCACGACGAGCGCGAGGCTGCGGGTCCCGGCCGGCACGTCCCGCCACGCGAGGGGCGGAGAAAGATCCCCTCCGTCGCAGGTGTGCCGGACGGGGATCTCTCCACCCGCTCCGAACGCGGTCGACTCGAGCCTGAAATCCATCGGCGTTCTCCCTTCTCCGGGGCACGCGTGCGCCTGCCGCAAAAGCTATCGGGGCGGCACGGCGCGTGCAGTCCAGAACGGGTAACGAGGGATCGCGCTCCGTGGCCGACCCGCGAGAACGGCGGGCGCCTCACGGGGTAGGACACCCTGGCGCCGGACGCGTCTGCGGCTCCGGCGTCGGGACGATCGCCAAGGGTCGCGGATCATGCGGCCGCCGGCACGGTCCCCGACGGATTCAGCGTGATTCCGATCCGCCTCGCGTCGCAGTGAGGACAGGGGGGGATCGAGATGCCCAACCGGAGGAAGCAGGACAGGATCGCGGCGCGCCAGTGGGTGTCCGCGAACGAGCGGTTCAAGCGCAACTTCACGAACCTCCTGCTGGTGGCCGCCGTGGCTTCGGCGGGATTGCACTATCTGCTGTTCGCCCTGTTCCCCACGCTGACCGCCGCGGACCTCGGCGAGGCGGGCGAGGAGATCTCGGCCGTCGAGCTTCCGCCCGAGGTGCGGATTCCGCCGCCGCCGGAGCGGATCGCGCGCCCGGCCACGCCGAGGGTCTCGGCGGCGGCCGACCTCGAGGAGGACATCACCATCGCGCCGACCACGTTCGAGTCGAATCCCGTCGAGAACCTCCCGCCGCCCCCGACGGACCGGCCCATGGACGTCCGCGAACGTCCGGTCTACATCGCCCGTGACGTCGAGCCGCGCCTGCGGAACGGACCCGAGGTCCGCCAGCTGCTGAAGAAGCTCTACCCGCCGATGCTCAAGGAGGCCGGGATCGGAGGCCGGGTGGTTCTGTGGGTGTTCGTGGAGACGGACGGGACCGCGGGCGTCTGCCAGGTACACCAGACCAGCGGGTATCCGGCCCTCGACCAGGCGGCGACTCAGGTCGGCGAGACGATGGTCTTCGACCCCGCCCGGAGCCGGGACAGGCCGGTCGGAGTGTGGATCGCCCAGCCGATCGACTTCACGGTGACGGCCGGGTGAGCGGGTCTCCCGGATCCGGGAGTCCGGGCGGGAGGCGGCAGGCCCTGCCGCCTCCCCGCGCCGAGGACGGGTCTTCTCTCGAGCGGGCGATCGCCGGCCGGCGTTCCCGGCGCTCCTTCCACCCCGATCCGCTGAGCGAGGCCGAGCTCGGGCAGCTCCTCTGGGCCGCGCAGGGCGTGACGGGACCGGAGGGACTCCGGGCCGCTCCGTCGGCGGTCGCGGCCTATCCCCTCGAGCTCTACGTGGCGCGCGCCGAGGGCCTGGCCCGCTACGTCCCGGACGGGCACGCGCTGGAGTGGCGCGGGACCGAAGACCTCCGGCCGGCGCTTCGTGAGTCCGCGCACGACCAGGAGTCGGTCACCTCCGCGCCTGCCGTCTTCGTGTTCACCGCCGTGTACGAGCGCAGCCGCGCGAAGCTGGGACCCGGGGCGGACGCCTTCGTCCACATGGATCTCGGGCACGCGGCCGAGAACCTGCTGCTCCAGGCCGAAGGCCTGGGCCTGGCGGGGGTCCCGATCGCCTGGCTCGACCCGGACAGGGCGCGGGACGTGCTCGGGCTCCCCCCGGACGAGACGCCGATCTACCTGGTTCCGATCGGGCGGCCGAACGGGGCGGACGTGGAGGAGGGCCCCTGACGAGACGGGCGGAATCGCCCGCCCGCCCGCCGCACGAGCCGGGAGGCGTGAGCCGTTCCGTCCCACCACCGGGCGCGCCCGGCGTGTACGGGTCTCGCGCCGGACGCGCCCCGCGCCGCCCCCCGCCGGATCGGACCGCCCACGAGAGGATTCCGTAACCGCCTGTCGAATATGTCGTTGTCGATCCGGTCGGCCGGAACGGCGCCCGGTCGGCGCCCGGGCCGAAACGAGGCTGGCATACGTGTTGCCCCCTGTCGAGCCGACGGAGGCGTCCCGGCCCCCTGCGCCCGAACCCCTCCGAACCCGACCGACCCGATGGAAGACGGACCGGCAGGACGGCTCCTGCGACCGTCCGGGCGGGAGAGACGGACGGACGTGACGGACGCGTCCCCGGACCCGCCTGGTTGATCGATACGAATCTGACCGACAGAAGCGGGAGCGAGGGCTCCCGAGGCGCGCGGCGCGAGGTGTCCGCCTGCGCGTGCCCCGGATGGCGACGTCCCGGGGCGGGCGTGCGGTCGTGCGCGTCGAGCAACCACCAGGAGGGCAAGACATGGTGCTTCCCACTCTCGCCGGCTCGCCCCACGACGCGTCGACGTTCGATCGACGCGAATTCGTGAAGATCTGCAGCATGGCAGCGGCGGCCGTCGGACTGCCCGCCGAGGCGGCGGCCAAGTTCGTCCAGAACGCCGAGCAGGGGCTGAAGCCCTCGGTGATCTGGCTCTCCAACCAGGAGTGCACGGGCTGCACCGAGTCCCTCCTCCGGACCTCCCACCCTCGCCTCGACGAGCTCATCCTCGACCTGATCAGCCTCGACTATCACGAGGCGCTCCAGGTGGCAGCCGGTCACCAGGCCGAAGAGGCCCGGCTCGCGGCGATGGAGAAGCACAAGGGCTCCTACATCTGCGTGATCGAGGGGGCGATTCCGACGAAGGACGACGGGATCTACTGCAAGATCGCCGGAAAGACCTCGATCGACCTGGTGCGCGAGGTGGCCGCGGACGCGGGCGCGATCATCGCGATCGGCTCCTGCGCCTCGTGGGGCGGCATTCCCTCCGCGTCGCCGAACCCGACCGGGGCCGCCGGCGCCCCGGACGTTCTCGAGGGATACACCGTGGTCACGATTCCCGGCTGTCCCTCCAATCCCTACAACTTCCTCGGCGTCGCCCTCCAGTACGCCACGTTCGGCTCCCTCCCCGAGCTCGACGCGCTCGGCCGGCCGAAGTTCGCGTACGGCCGCACGATCCACGAGCACTGTCCGCGCCGGGCGCACTTCGACGCGGGCCGATTCGTGAAGCAGTTCGGCGACGAGGGGCACCGGCTGGGCTGGTGCCTCTACCAGATGGGCTGCAAGGGCCCGGTCACGCACGCGAACTGCTCGACCCTGCACTTCGGCGAGGTGGATGACGCCTGGCCGATCGGGCTCGGTCACCCCTGCTTCGGCTGCACCGAGGAAGGCGTGGGGTTCACGCTCGCCCTGCACGAGACCGTCGAGCCCGCCAAGATCACGCCCCCGGCGACGTACCCGCCGATCTTCGCGCAGCGCGAGGGCCCGAACCCGTGGGCGACGCTGACGCTCGGCGCCGTGGTCGGCGGCGCGATCGGCGGAGGGATCGTCGCGGCCAAGAAGGTGAGCCAGCCCTGCGAGGATGACATCGGCGCGGAGGAGGGCTGATCATGCACGTCACGCGACGGGACGCCCTGAAGGTGGCGGCATTCGGCGCCGCGACCGCCGCGGGCGCGAGAAAGGCCGAGGCGAGGGAGAAGAGGGAGGCCCCGCCCGATGCGACCGGCATGCTCTACGACTCCACGCTCTGCATCGGATGCAAGGCGTGCGTCGTGGCCTGCCGCGAGGCGAACGACCTCTCCTACGAGCGGCACAGCCGGCTCTACGATGACCCGGTCGACCTCTCCGGCCACACGTGCAACATCATCAAGCTGATGGAGGACGGGCAGGGCGGAACGGCCTTCATGAAGGCGCAGTGCATGCACTGCATCGACCCCGCCTGCGCCTCGGCCTGCATGATGGGCTCCTTTCAGAAGCGGCAGAACGGGATCGTCACCTGGAAACCGGAGAAGTGCATCGGCTGTCGCTACTGCCAGGTCGCCTGCCCGTTCAACATCCCGAAATTCGAGTGGGACTCGCCGACGCCGGCGATGGTCAAGTGCCAGATGTGCCTCGCCAAGGCGGGCACGGTCGAGCCCGGCCAGCTCAACGAGGTCGGACAGCCCGCCTGCACCGAGGTCTGTCCTCGCCACGCCGTGATCTACGGGACGTACACGGACCTCGTCGAGGAGGCGAAGCGCCGCATCGCGGAGAGCCCGGACCGATACGAGGACCACGTGTACGGTCTCGAGGAGGCGGGCGGGACGCAGGTCCTCTACCTCACGGCGAAGGGGGTGCCGTTCGAGGCGCTCGGACTCCCGCCGCTCGGGAAGGACTCGGTCCCGAGCATGCCGGTCGGCCTCCAGCACACGATCTACAAGGGCTTCGTCGCCCCGATCGCGCTGTACGGGGTGCTCGCCGGCCTGGTCTGGAAGAGCCGCCGCGCGCACGACGCCCGGGAAGCGGCGATGGAAAAGGAGATGGCGCCATGAGCGACAACGGCTTCGGCAGGCACGGCAGACCGGCGCCGGTGGGCGGGGAGATCTGGACCCCGATCATGAAGCTCATGGTCGGGATCGTGGCCGTCGCGGCCGCGATCCTGGTCTACCGCTGGATCTTCGGGCTCGGCGCCGTCACGAACATGAGCGACGGGCACCCGTGGGGACTCTGGATCGCGTTCGACGTCGTCACGGGCACGGCGCTCGGCTGCGGCGGCTACGCGATCGCGATCATGATCTACGTGTTCAACAAGGGGAAGTATCACCCGCTGATCCGGGCCGCCCTGTTGACGAGCGCGCTCGGCTACACGCTCGGGGCGCTGGGCGTCGTCATCGACCTCGGGCGTCCCTGGTGGATGTGGAAGCTCCCGATCTTCTTCTGGACCTGGAACCTCGACTCGATCCAGCTCGAGGTCGCCCTCTGCATCATGCTCTACACGGGCGTCCTCTGGATCGAGCTCGCGCCGGTGTTCATGGAGCGCTGGCAGAAGGAGGACGAGAAGCCCCGCCTGCAGGCGTTCTCGAAGCGATGGACGCCGCGCCTCCGCAAGGCGATGCCCTGGCTGATCGCCCTCGGCCTGTTGCTCCCGACCATGCACCAGTCGAGCCTGGGCTCGATGATCCTGCTGGCGGGACCGAAGCTCCACCCTCTGTGGTACACCGGGTGGCTGCCGTTCTTCTTCCTCGCCTCCTGCATCGCGATGGGGTACGGGATCACGGTGCTCGAGACGATGTGGTCGCGGACGATCTACGAGCGCTACCGCGAGACCTCGATCATGAACGCGCTGTCCGGCGCGATGGTGTTCGTGCTGGGGCTGTGGGTCGTGCTCCGGATCGCGGTGGTCGCCTTCACGGGCAAGCTCGACCTGGCGCTCTCGTTCGACCTCTACAGCATCCTGTTCTGGGCGGAAATCCTGTTGTTCGCGATCCCGGCCGTGATGCTCGTCCGGCGGCCCGTCCGAACGGATGCCGACCGCGGGTGGCTGTTCCTCGCGGCGGGGATGATGGTGACGGGCGGCGCCCTGCACCGGTTTTCGGCCTACTGGTTCGCGTTCCGGCCCGGGGAGCACTGGAACTACTACTTCCCGTCGATTCCGGAGATCATCGTGACGATGGGCTTCATCGCCGCCGAGGTGGTGGCGTTCATGTACATCATCAAGCGGTTCCCGATCCTGACCGGCCGTCCTTCCGCGGCCCTGCCTTCGTGAGGAGCTGAGACATGGCACGCATCACCGTCGACCCGGTCACGCGCATCGAGGGCCACCTCCGCATCGACGTGGAAGTGAGCGGCGGGTCGGTCCAGAAGTCCTGGGCCTCCGGCCAGATGTGGCGGGGGATCGAGATCATCCTCCAGGGCCGCGACCCGCGCGACGCATGGCTGTTCACCCAGCGCTTCTGCGGCGTGTGCACCACCGTCCACGCGATCACCTCGGTCCGGGCCGTGGAGAACGCGCTCGGCATGGAGATCCCGATCAACGCCCAGTACATCCGCAACCTGATCCTGATCGCGCACGCGATGCACGATCACATCGTGCACTTCTATCATCTGTCCGCGCTCGACTGGGTCGACATCACGTCGGCGCTCAAGGCGGACCCGGCGGCGGCCTCCCGTCTCGCGGAGAGCCTCTCGCCCTGGCCGTACAACAGCGTCAACGCGATGAAGGCCACGAAGGCCCGGCTCGAGAGCATCGTGGCGAGCGGCCAGCTGGGGATCTTCGCGAACGGGTACTGGGGCCACCCGGCGATGAAGCTGCCGCCGGAAGTGAACCTGATCGCCGTGAACCACTACCTGCAGGCGCTGGAGTACCAGCGGAAGGCGAACCAGGTCGTCGCGATCCTGGGCTCGAAGACGCCCAACATCCAGAACCTCGCCGTGGGCGGCGTCGCGAACGCGATCAACCTGGACAACCAGGCGACGCTGAACATGGAGAAGCTGTACAAGGTGAAAGACCTGCTCGACGAGGTCACGGCGTTCGTGCAG
>Ga0316577_10000034_pt1 | contig 29498 bp, 27 predicted proteins | sample S5NA_FD_203073 | JGI IMG/M metagenome (GOLD analysis project Ga0316577, IMG submission 203073) | Rhizosphere microbial communities from salt marsh grasses in Alabama, United States - S5-7_050615r2r1 | ecosystem: Host-associated > Plants > Roots > Rhizosphere | place: USA: Alabama | collected... | reverse complement strand
CCCCTCCTGCCCTGGCTCACCACCGCCGTGGGCGGCTTGATGGTGGGGGCCCTGGCCCTGGCATATCCTCAGGTCATGGGGGTCGGGTATCCGGTGACGGAAGCGGCGGTGTGGGGTCGACTTTCCGTGGGGCTTCTCCTGGTCCTCGTGCCCGCGAAGCTCCTGGCCACGAGCCTGACCCTGGGATCAGGAGGCTCCGGCGGGATCTTCGCCCCTTCTCTCTTCCTGGGATCCCTGACCGGGGGGCTGACGGGTGCCGCCGCCAACTTCTGGGCACCGAGCCTCACGGGACCGCCAGGCGCGTACGCCCTGGTGGGGATGGGTGCGGTGGTGGCGGGCGCCACCCACGCCCCCCTCACCGCCATCCTCATGATCTTCGAGCTCACCTCGGATTACAGGATGATCCTCCCCCTCATGGCGTCCTGCATGATCGCTACCCTGATCACCACCCGGGCCCGGGAGGACTCCATCTACACCCGGAAGCTGGTGCGGCGGGGGGTGGATGTGCACCGCGGGCGGGCCGTCAACGTCCTCCGCTCCCTCCAGGTGAGGGATGTCATGAAGGACGGGATGATCACGGTGGAAGAGGGGGAGCGTCTCGGCAGCATGCTGGGCCGCGTGGGTGGAGAGACCTTTCCCTATCTGTACGTGACCGGAGAGGACGGGGGATTCGTGGGGCTGGTGGACCTGGGCACCCTGCGACAGGCCATCGTGCAGGCCGACGAGCTGGGCGCCCTGCTGGTGGCACGGGACCTGGCACGCGAGGACGTCCCCACCGTGGAGCCGGATCAGAACCTGGACCTAGTCAGCAGGATCTTCGTGGGGAAGGACCTGGAGGAGCTCCCTGTGGTGGATCCCGCGAACCATCGACTCCTGGGTTTCGTGGCCAGCCACCACCTGCTGGAGGCATACAACCGGGAGATCATGCGGCGGGACGCCGTGCGGAGCATCAGCGGAAGTCTGGAGGACACTGCCTCGTACGAGGTCATGCTGGGTGACGGCTACAGCATGGCTCAGATCGAAGCCCCGATACAGTTCGTGGGGCACTCCCTGAAGGACCTCGACCTCCGGGCTCGGGACGGGATCGCCGTTCTCCTCGTTCGCCGCAGATCCTCAGAGGATGGAAAGCCCCACACGGAGGTCATGCCCGGACCGGACACCAGGATCGAAGAGGGGGACAGCCTGGTGGTGGTGGGAATGGCTGAGGCCCTGGTTCGTCTCAGGCAGCAAAGCCGATAACGGCGGTGGCGGAGAGCCGGCCCATCAGGCGCCGGCGGGCCCGACCTCCTTGGCCGAAGGCTCGCCCATGTCCACGAGCCCCCGAAAGGTAGCTCCGTTCTCCAGGACGATCCGAGGTGCCGCCAGGTCTCCCTGGACCCGGGCGGTACTGGTGAGGGTCACCTGCTCTTCCGCCCTCAGATCTCCCTCCACCTCTCCTTCCACTGTCACTACCCGGCCGGTGATGTTCGCCTTCACCCTCCCCTCGCTCCCCACCGTGACCGAGTGGAGCTTCAGGTCCACCGATCCATCCACCCGTCCCTGGATCAGGAGGTCCTCGTCGCCCTTCACCTCGCCTTTGATGGTGATGGAGCGGCCGATGGTGGCACGCTCGGATGACCGTCCCCCCGTCGGGGCGGCATCGGGGGGCTTGGCCGCTGCCCCCTGACGGAGATTCGTGGGCACCGCCGACAGTGCCTCGTCCTTCTTCCACATACGCTCCCTCCCTGGCTCGTACGTGCGAGATCCGGCCTCATCAGCCGTGAATCCCTATGGGAGGGTGCAACAAGCCTGCCAGAGGTGAGGAGAGCGTAACCAGGCCGATTCTCCGGGCCCGGCACTCCATGCGGGCGGTATGCACGTGTAGCGATTCGGGGCAGATACCCGGGAATGGGGCAGGGGGAGCGCGGGGAAGAATCCGCGACGATCCCAGGAGAGGTGCCAGCGCCGTTGTGCGGCGCCTACGGCTTCCGGAGGCGGCGCCCCGGGCTCTGATCAGCGAGGGAGCTGATCCGCAGTGAGGATCTCTCCCTTCTCCGCCCAGCGTGCCAGGGTCACCGCCTCGGGCTCGAGGCCCAAGCCCCAGACGGCATCCCTCACCACACGGACCTTAAGCCCCCGGGCCTGCATCCCGTCCACCGCCCCGGTCACGCAGACGTCCCGGGCCACCCCCACCACGAACAGCTCCAGCGGGCGCCCCAGCGCCTCGGAGAGCCCGTCGAGGAAGGCCTCGGTGGCCCGGTTCCCTTCGAATACGTCGAAGCGATTCTTGTGGATGAAGATCGATCGACCCTCCGAGACGGCTCGGCCCGCCAGGTTCCGGGCCTCCTCCTCGGACGCCCCCATCTCCAGGATGAGGGGATCCGCGGGCCGGATGGCGGAAACGATGAAGGCCCCTTCCCGTTCCGCCGGGTCGTCGGACAAGCCCATGCAATGGGGGGGATAGGTTCCCTTGCCCGGGTCGGGGTTCGCCGGATCGATCTCAGCGTCGTCGTAGGAGTGCCAGTCCCCGGTATACACCACCACCTCGCAATACTCCTTCATCCAATCCACCACCTCGGACAGCACCCCGACGATCATCTTTGCCCCCGGATCCCTGTCGTCCCCCAGGTCCCTCACGTAAAGACGGCCCTCAGGGTCCATGAAGTCCACCTGGGCATCCACCACCCACCCGACTCGCGCGCGCTCGGTCACTTCACCATCTCCATTCTCGGGTTCCCGTGGTACCTTCGACCCACTTTGGCCAGGTCCTTCCCTCCAACACGGACCACGTCGGCCGTGTAGTCGTACGTACCCCGAACCAGGGCCGAACCTACTCCGTACGCGTCCACCGGGACCCCCTGCGATTTGAACTGACGGATCTTCTCCACTGTGAACCCCCCGGAGACCACCAACTTCACCCTCCCGAAGCCCTCGGCGTCCAGGGCCTCACGGGTGCGCTCCACGAGCACCGGGTTCACGCCACGGGGGTCGAACTCACCCATCTCCCCACAAAGGGCCCGATCCACCAGGGTGCCGGCAGTGTCCAGTCGAACCCCCCAGAGTCGCTCCCCCAGGGCCCGGGCCACCGCGAGAGAGGTGCCCACACAGTCGTTGTCGAAATCCACCAGGGAGATGACCCGAACCTCCTCCGGCATCGTCTCCGCAAAGGCGCGGGTCGCTGCCACCGTGTCCCCACCAAAGGCCGCAATGAGGGCGTGGGGCACCGTCCCACTACCCTCCGAGCCCCACCAGGAAGCCTGGGCATCGGTGGAGACTCCGATGGCCCCGGCGACATGGGCTGCCCACCCGTCCCCGGTTTGAACCATCCAGTGGTCGTGCCGGGCCGGGAAGAAGAGGATGGGTTCCGGCCACGCGGCCTCCACCACGGCGCGGGTGTTGGTGGCAATGCGGGTCCGCCGGGCCAGGACGCCCAGATAGAGGGTCTCCAGGTGGGCGAAGGCGGCATACGGCCCCGCGATGTGCATCACCGTCTCCCACGGCTTCACCTTGTCTCCGTCCCTGAGAGACCTGACCTCCAGGTCCTGGAACCGGTACCCCGACGTCAGGCAGAGCTTCAGGATCGCGATGGCCTCATCCGTGCCGGCCACGAACGCATCTCGTTTCTGGAAGACCTGCATCGTCACGTCGGGGCTCACGTCCTGGCTCTCGAGGACTTCCCGGGTCCTGACGAAGTACTTATCCGAGTAGTACCCGGCTCGCATCTTCTCCACAGGGAGATTGAAGATGGCCGGCTCGAGGCGGTGGGAAAGGCGGATGGGGGGTGGCGGGCCGCCGTTGGGCCTTCCGGACGGTGGGTTCTCCATCATGTTCCTGGTGCCTGGGGCTCTGGAAGGATGCTGAAGAAGGATAGGGCCTCGGAAGGAGGATGGGAAACCCGGAACGGTCGGAAGACCTCCGGGCCGCGTGAGCTTCCGGACATCCGAGGCAACACCTGTCGGGCTGCCCATAGGCCGATATCGGCACTCACCGGCTCATATCCAACGCCACGTCCCCGCGCTCACCTCTCGGACCCGGACACCTGGACGGGGCCCGCCGGCGGCGCGGCAGTTACCCGCCAGACACAGTAACACTATCGGACAAATACACTTAAAGGCTTCTCTGTTCCCTTGTGGAGTGGGAGAGTGCCCTGTCCCACCTCTCTGGCACAATGACTGCCTTCCAGAGTCGGGAGAACCGGTGGATTACCCCGGTCGGAGAATAGAGAGGAGAGGATCATGAGCACAGCTGAACAGGAGACGGTATTCGAGGGCTCCATGGACCAGGAGGTTGATACGTCGGTCATAGGAGTCGTCAGAACGCATTCGGATGCCGAAGAGGTGGTGAAGGAGCTCCAGAAGTCCGGGTTCGACATGAAGAAGCTCTCGGTCATCGGAAAAGGATACCACTCGGAGGAGCATCCCCTGGGCTTTTATTCCACAGGGGATCGGATCAAGAGCTGGGGAGGGATCGGGGCGTTCTGGGGGGGACTCTGGGGTCTTCTCTTCGGGGCAGCGTTCTTCTGGATCCCCGGCATCGGGCCCCTCGCCGTGGCTGGACCCTTCGTGCACGCCATCGTGACCGGAGTCGAAGGCGCGGTCCTGGTGGGCGGAGTGGGCGTTGTGGGTGCGGCCCTCATGGGTCTAGGGGTTTCGAAGGAGAGCATCATCCGTTACGAAACCCGGCTCAAAGCCGACAACTACCTGATCATCGCACACGGAACCCCCGAGGAGGTGGATCGGGCCCGTAGCATCCTCAGGCACTCCTCTCTGGAGGAGCCGGAGGTCGTGGTTGCCGGAGCGAGCGCTGCCCGGCATGCCGGGTTTCAGGTCTGAAGGCAGATGACGATGGCCGGACCCTCGGCGTTGCGGCCTTCCCCTGGAAGGGCCGAGGACGAAGCCTCTGAGCAAAGCAGGGGGGAGGCGAGCGCCTCCCCCCAAGCAGGCTTCCACGGACTTTCCTCACACGAGGCCGCGAAGCTGCTTCGGGACAGCGGACCAAACGAGCTCGCGGAAAAGCGGGTTTCTCCGGTGCGAAAGCTGCTCTCCTATTTCATGGGTCCCATTCCATGGATGATCGAGACGGCGGCGATCCTGTCGGCGGTCATTCAACGATGGGAGGATTTCTTCATCATCCTCGCCCTCCTCCTCCTCAACGCGGGGGTGGGCTTCTGGCAAGAGAGGAAGGCCGATCGGGCCATCGCCGCCCTCAGGCAACACCTGGCCCTGCGGGCCCGCGTCCAGCGGGACGGACGGTGGAGGGAAATCCCGGCCAGGGAGTTGGTCCCAGGGGACCTGGTGCGAATCCGAGCCGGCGAAATCGTCCCTGCCGACCTGAGCCTCGTGGAGGGGGACCCCCTGGAGATCGACGAATCGGCCCTCACCGGCGAGTCGCTGCCAGTGGAGAGAGGTCCAGGTGAAACGGCCTTCTCGGGTTCTATCGTGCGCAGGGGGGAGATGAACGGTACGGTCTCCGCCACGGGTATGGACACCTTCTTCGGGAAGACGGCTCGCCTGGTGGAGGAGGCCGATCCGGAGAGTCACTTCCAGAAGGCGGTGGTGAAGATCGGAGACTACCTGATCCTGTTGGCCATCGCCCTGGTGGTCCTGATCTTCCTCACGGCCCTCTACCGCCACGAAGGCGTCCTGGACACCGTCCGATTCGCCCTGGTCCTCACCGTAGCGGCCATCCCTGCCGCATTGCCGGCCGTCCTTTCGGTGACCATGGTCGTGGGCGCCTCGGCCCTGGCCAAGCGGAGGGCAATCGTCAGCCGCCTGGTAGCCATCGAGGAGATGGCAGGGATGGATGTCCTCTGTACGGACAAGACGGGAACCATCACCCAGAACGAGCTGGCGGTGACCAAGGTCCGTCCGTTCGGCGATGCCACGGAGGACGACGTGCTCCTCTACGGGTGGCTGGCCTCCAGGGAGGAAAACCAGGATCCCATCGACAACGCCGTGATCAGCGCGGCCCGTAACCGACCCGGTCTGGAAGAAAGGGCCGCGAGATTCCAGATCAGTGAGTTCCGTCCGTTCGACCCGGTGGTCAAGCGCACCGAGGCCACTTTGGAGGCCCCCGGGGGGGAGGCCCTCCGGGTGGTGAAGGGAGCCCCTCAGGTGATTCTGGAGCTCGCCAACCCCGGAGACGAGGAGGTGGCACAGGTACATGAGGAGGTGGAGGCGCTGGCATCCGAGGGATTCCGGGCCATCGCCGTCGCCCGGGGCACGGGCCGGGGTCCCTACACCCTTCAGGGCCTCCTGGCTCTCATGGACCCCCCCAGGGAGGATTCCGCCGAGACCATTCAGCATGCCCTGGACCTGGGGGTGGGGGTGAAGATGGTCACGGGCGACCACGCCGCCATCGCTCGCCAGGTGGCCCGACAGGTACATCTGGGAGACAAGATCCGGGACGTCTCGTCCTTTCTCCAACGCCCCGACCGGGAGGCGGGAAGAGCGGTGGAGGATGCCGACGGGTTCGCCCAGGTCTTCCCGGAGCACAAGTATCAGATCGTCGAGCTCCTGCAGCATCGAGATCACATCGTGGGGATGACCGGGGACGGGGTGAATGACGCTCCGGCCCTCAAGGAGGCCGATGCCGGGATCGCCGTGGCCGGCGCCACGGATGCGGCCCGGGCGGCGGCGGACATCATTCTCACCGGGCCCGGGCTCTCTGTCATCACCGAGGCCATCACACAGAGCCGCCGGGTGTTCGCCAGGATGAACAGCTACGCCATCTACCGCATCACCGAGACCATACGGGTGCTGTTTTTCATCACCCTGTCCATCCTGGTCTTCGACTTCTATCCGGTGACGGCCCTGATGATCGTGCTCCTGGCCCTCCTCAACGATGCCCCCATCATGGCCATCGCGTACGACAACGCCGACTTCAGCAGGAAGCCTGTGAGGTGGAATATGCGGACGGTCCTCGGCATGTCCACGCTCCTGGGCCTGGTGGGAGTGGTTTCATCCTTCGGGGTCTTCTACATCGGGAGAGATGTCCTTCACCTGACCCGGGAGACGCTTCAGTCCCTGGTGTTCCTCAAGCTCGCCGTTGCCGGGCACCTCACGATCTTCCTCACCCGAACCCGGGGACCGTTCTGGTCCAACCGTCCGGGAGCGCCACTCCTCCTCTCTGCGGTCGCTACAAAGGTCCTGGCTACCCTCGTGGTGGCGTACGGGTGGTTCGTAGCCCCCCTCGGATGGAGGCTGACGGGCTACGTGTGGCTCTATGCACTCACCGCCTTTGTGATCACCGACCTGGTCAAGGTCCAGTTCTACCGGATTCTGGAGCACGGCACGATCCAGTTCAGCCGCTAGCGCGAAGATGAAAGGAAGGAATCATGCTCGGAGTTTATCAGCAGGAGATCACCGATTGGGCCGTGGCCCTGGGTGCCAAGAGCGGACTGGCTCGGGAAAACGCCCGGAGGCATCTGGTGGAGATGGGACTCGCAGCCACACCCGTCCTGGAAACGCTTCTTCAGGACAAACGGAGGCAGGTCCGCTGGGAGGCCGCCATGGCCATGAAGGAGATCGCGGATCCCGCGAGCGTTCAGTCTCTCATCGACGCCCTGGAGGACGAGGACAGAGACGTACGGTGGGTGGCGGCCGAAGCCCTCGCCGACATCGGAGAGGCGGTCCTGAAGCCTCTGCTGGAGTCACTCTTGCTTCGAGGAGACTCCCTGGAGCTTCGAGAGGGAGTCCGTCTCGTCTTCAGCCAGCTCGAGGACTACGACTTGCGATACATCCTCCACCCGGTCTACGACGCTCTGGAGAAGTCCCTGCCACCGGAGATGGTGATGGTGGAAGCCGGCAAGCTGCTGGGGGAAAGCAGACCATAGGACCCACGAGGCGCCGGCACCTGTCCCATTCACCGAAGGATCATTAGTATCCTCGGGTTCTGACAGCGGAGGCGCGATGGAGACTGGGGTCATCCTGGCGGTGACGGCGGCGGGAATCGTCCTGGTCTTTGCCTTCACGAATGGCTTCCACGACGCTGCCAACATTCTCGCCACCGTCATCGCCTCCCGGGCCATGACCCCTGGCCAGGCGGTGGTCCTGGTAGGGTTATTCGAGTTCCTGGGACCCATGGTGGCCGGGACGGCGGTGGCGGACACCATCGGCACCTTCGTCCGCCTGAACGATGTTCCCGCGGTCTCCTCCCTGACCTTCCTCCTCTGTGGGCTCCTGGGGGCCATCGGATGGAACCTCCTCACCTGGTGGAAGGGGATTCCCTCCTCCTCCTCCCACGCCCTGGTGGGAGGCCTGGCCGGCGTGGTGGTCGTGGCGGTCGGGCCGGACCACGTGGTGTGGGGTGTGGGAGAGCTGGCACATGGCCACATGACGGGAGTGACAAAGGTCCTTCTGGCCCTGGTCCTCTCCCCCGTCATCGGTTTCTGGGCGGGCTTTCTGCTCCAGCGCCTGGCCCTGTTTCTACTCCGGACGGCTCGCCCCTCCTTCAATCGCTACCTGCGATTCGGACAATACTTTACCGCAGCGGGTCTCGCCTTCTCCCACGGGGCGAACGATGCCCAGAAGAGCATGGGGATGCTCACCCTCGTGCTGCTCCTGGGGGGGTCTATCGGGACTTTTTCCGTCCCATTCTGGGTGGTACTGGCATGCTCCGTGGCCACGACGCTTGGGATCCTCTCCGGCGGTTGGCGCATCGTCCGGACCCTCGGCTTCGCCATATACAAGGTTCGTCCCCTCCACGCCTTCGATTCACAGCTCACCTCTGCCGGAGTGATCCTGGCGGCATCCTTGGCGGGAGCCCCGGTGTCCACCACCCACGTGGTGTCTTCCTCCATCATGGGGATCGGGGCGTCGGAACGGCCCAAGGCGGTCCGCTGGGCCAAGGCCAAGGAGATCGTCACGACATGGGTCATCACCATCCCTGGGGCGGGGATGATGGCGGTGGGAGCCCTCTTGCTGGTCCGTCTCCTATCCTCGGTTCTGACAGGGGTCTCACCATGAGCGATGCAAACCCGGGCCGTCAGCGGCGCTTCTTCCAGCGCTTCTTCCCAAAGACTCCCGACTTCTTCACTCTCCTGAGCGAGCAGGCGGAGATGATGGTGCATTCGGTGAGCCTCCTCGTGAAGTACATGGAGACCTGGGACCCGGAAGTCGGGGAGATGGTGAAGGTGGAGGAGCATGCCGCCGACACCCTCAAGGTCCGTAACCTGCGCATGCTGAACGAGGCATTCAGCACCCCCTTCGACCGTGAGGATATCTACCGGGCCATCACCCATCTGGATCACGTGGTGAACTACTGCAAGAGCACGGTGAACGAGATGGATCTCCTCCAGGTGAGTCCCGACGCCCACAGTCTGGCCATGGTAAAGCAACTGGAGGAGGGGGCAGCGGCCATCCGGGACGGATTCGGCCGGCTTCGCCAGGACCCGGCGAGCGCCCAGGGGTGCGCGGACCTCGGGCGGAAGGCGGAGCGGCGTATCGAGAAGATCTACCGGGTAGCTCTGGTGGATCTATTCCAGGGCGACGATTACCTGAACATGTTCAAGCGCCGGGAGATCTACCGTCATCTCTCCAACGCGGGGGACCGCCTCGCCCGGGCCTCCAACACCCTCCACGACATTCTGGTGAAGATCTCCTGATGCGCCTCTACTACTGCGATCACTTCGTCCTTCCCCTGCCGGCGGGACACCGCTTCCCCATGGAGAAGTACGCGCTTCTGAGGGACCGGGTGGTGGAGGCGGGGTTGGGCACGAACGGGGAGCTTTGTGTCCCCCCGGCGGCCACGGACGAGGAGCTGGAATCCGTTCACGACCCGGGGTACGTGCGCCGGGTCCGGGACGGTGGCCTCTCCCCCCAGGAGATCCGGCGCATGGGTTTTCCGTGGTCGCCGGAGCTCGTGGAGCGGTCGAGGCGGTCGGTGGGCGGGACGTTGCAGGCGAGCCGAGCCGCCATGGAGGACGGTGTCGCCGTGAATCTCTCCGGTGGGACCCACCATGCGTTTTGCGAGAGGGGAGAGGGGTTTTGTGTCTTCAACGATGTGGCGGTGGCGGCCCGGATGATGCATCGGGAAGGGCGTGCGCAGCGCGTGGCGATCCTGGACCTGGACGTCCACCAGGGGAATGGAACCGCAGCCATCTTCGCCGACGACCCCGCCGTTTATACCCTCTCCGTTCACGGGGCCAACAACTTCCCATTCCGCAAGGAAAAGAGCGATCTCGACCTGGACCTCCCTGACTTCACCGGGGACGACCTGTTCCTGGATGCCGTCCGGATAGGAGTGGAGACCGCGCTGACGGCCTCGGACCCGGAGCTGGCGATCTTCCTGGCGGGAGCGGATCCTTTCGAGGGGGACGGTCTCGGGCGGCTGGGGGTGTCCAAGGCGGGGCTGGGTGAGCGGGACCGGATCGTCTTCGAACGATGCAGGGACGCCGGAGTACCTGTGGCCGTCGTGATGGGAGGAGGCTATGCTCTCCGCATCGAGGATACCGTGGATATCCATTTCGCCACAGTGAAGACTGCGGACATCTTTCAGCGGAGCCGGTGATGCCCATCGAAGCCCTGGATCGCCTGGAAACCCTCCCGCGCAGGCCCCTGGCCTTCCTCCCCACCCCTCTTCTCGCCTATCCCTCCCTTGAGCGATCCCTGGGGCCCGGCGCCCCCCCGGTCTTGATGAAGATGGACGACTGGACGGGCGTCGCCCTGGGAGGCAACAAGGTGAGAAAGCTGGAGTTCTACCTGGGTGGTGAAGGCGCCAGGGCTGATGCCCTTATCACCTGTGGGGGCCCCCAGTCGAACCACTGCCGAGTCACCGCCGCCACCGCTGCGCAGTTGGGTATGAAGTGCATTCTGGTGGTGAACGGGCACCCCCCGGATCCTCCCACGGGGAATTCCCTCCTCATGAAGCTCTTCGGCGCGGAAATCCGCCCCGTTCCGGGGAGGGCCGACCGTGCCCCAGCGATGGAAGAGGCAGCGAAAGAGCTGGAGGCCCGGGGGGAGCGGCCCCTCATCATCCCATTAGGGGCCTCCACCCCTCTGGGGGCCCTCGGGTACGTCCGGGCTGCGGTAGAGGTGGACCGGCAGATGGACGAGAGAGGAGGGTGGCCCGAGGGACTCACCTGGATCTTCGTCTCCAGCTCCTCCTGCGGCACCCTGGCGGGTCTCGCTCTGGGCTTTTCCATCCTCGATCGGGAGAACGTGAGGCTCGTGGGGGTGAGCCCGGACGTCTCGGAGGAGGAGATCCGGACCGTCACTGCCGAGATCGCACAGGGAGCCGCTGAGCTCCTGGGCTGGAGGGCAGGACTCCTCCCCGACCTCATCATCCCCGAGGACCGCTTCATCGGAGAGGGGTACGGGATCCCCAGCGAGGCCTCCGTGGAGGCCGCCGAGTTCTTCGGGAGGAATGCCGGAGTGATCCTGGACCCCGTCTACACCGCCAAGGCCGGAGCCGGCTTCCTGGAGTGGGTCCGTGCCGGGCGGATCCCCGAGGGAGACACGGTTCTTTTCTGGCACACCGGGGGAGCGCCGGGGCTGTTCGCATGAGGACTCGCCGGAGAGCTGCTCCCCCGCACTGACCAAACCTGCCAGAGGAGGTTCCCATGCGAACCAGCTTCGCAATCCTGGTCGGAGGCCTGATCGTTCTCCCTTCCGCGGCCCTCACTCCGCCACCGGCCCTCCAGGCCCAGGAGAGACACGTCACCCTGGAGATGTACCTGGATATGGAGTCCGTCTCCAATCCCCGGGTTTCTCCCGACGGCAGCCAGATCGTCTTCACACGGGGAGGCGTGGACGCCGTGAACGACCGGCACTACTCGAACATCTGGATCATGGACGCCGACGGGACCCGAAAGCGCTTCCTGGTGGACGGAACCTCCCCCGTATGGTCCCCGGACGGGACGCGCATCGCTTACCTGGCATCCGGAGAGCCCCGGGGGAGCCAGGTCTTCGTGCGTTGGATGGACGCAGAGGGTGCGGCGACCCAGATCACCCGGGTTGACCGAAGCCCGGGCAACCTCCGCTGGTCCCCGGACGGCACCCGGATCGCGTTCACCATGGCGGTGGAGGACGCCGAGAGCTGGACCGTTCAACTCCCCCCTCGGCCCCCGGGAGCCCAGTGGACCGAGGGCCCGAAGATCGTGACCCGCCTGGGTTACCGGGCCGACCGGCAGGGCTTCGTGGACACGAGCCACTCCCACATCTTCCTGGTTCCCGCAGATGGTGGCACCCCCCGGCGGCTCACCGACGGGGAGTGGGACCACTCGGGACCGGAATGGATGCCCGATGGGACGGAGATCGTCTTCACCTCCCTCCGAGAGGAAGACGCCGACTGGAACTGGCGTGAGTCGGAGGTCTATGGGGTGAACGTGGAGACGGGGGCCATCCGCCAGCTTACCACCCGGCGGGGCCCCGACTCGGGGGCCGTCCCCTCTCCCGACGGCCACCTCATCGCCTATCAGGGTCAGGACTGGTCCACGGACACCTACGTGGAAAACGGACTATACCTGATGAGCGCAGACGGCTCCGATCCCCGCAGGATCGCAGGAGAGTTGGGCCAGTCCCTGGGGAATCTCACCTGGGCACCCGATGGGAGCGGTCTGTACTTCAACGCCAGCGTGAGGGGGACCCGGAACCTCTGGTTCGTCCCGGTAGATGGAGAGGCCAGACCGGTGACGGAAGGGAACCACCTCCTGTCCTTCTCCTCCATGGACCCCCGTGGGAACGTGGTGGCTACCATCTCCAGCTTTCACGAGCCAGGAGACATCTGGTCCTTCAACCTGGCGAACCCCGTCCGGATGCACCGCCTGACCCGGGTAAACGAGGACATCCTCGACGGAGTGACCATGGGGGAAGTGGAGGAGATCCGGTATGAGTCCACGGGCGGATTGGAGATACAGGGGTGGATCGTCAAGCCTCCGGACTTCGATCCGGCCCGGAAGTACCCTCTCATTCTGGTCATCCACGGAGGTCCCCACGGGATGTATGGGGTGGGTTTCAACCACCGATGGCAGCACCACGCAGCCGAGGGGTACGTGGTTCTCTACACCAACCCCCGGGGGAGCTCCGGATACGGGAGCGCCTTCGGGAATGAGATCAACAACGCCTATCCCGGCAGAGATTTCGACGACCTGATGAACGGAGTGGACGAGATGCTGGCCCGGGGGTATATCGACGAGGAGAACCTCTTCGTGTATGGCGGCTCCGGTGGTGGCGTACTCACGGCATGGATCGTGGGCCACACCCACCGGTTCGCCGCCGCCTCCGCCAACTACCCCGTCATCGACTGGATCTCCTTCGTGGGAACCACGGACGGACCCGGCTGGTACCGGAACTTCGAGAAGTTTCCCTGGGAGGACCCCTCAGAGCACCTCCGGCGGTCTCCCCTCATGTACGCCGGAAACGTGACGACTCCCACCATGCTCATGACGGGAGAATTGGATCTTCGAACCCCAATCCCCCAGACGGAGGAGTTCTACGCCGCTCTGAAGATCCAGAAGGTCCCCACCGTGATGCTCCGGTTCAAAGGGGAGTACCACGGCACCTCCTCCATCCCCTCCAACTATCTCCGAAGCCAACTCTACATACACAGCTGGTTCGAGAAGTGGAAGCCGTGACCGGCGGGAAGGAGCCCCGGGTAGGTCGGGCCGACCCGCCTACCCCCCCGCGCCCGGGGGCACCAGCCTCACCAGGTCACGGCTCAGGCCGCCGCTGGCCATGTACTGGACGAGCGCCGCTACCCGGGTCGCCTGACCGACCTGAAGGAGGGTCAACGTGAACACCGCCTCAGCCTGGCTCTCTGAGCCCTCCGCCTCGGGGATCCGGAGGGCGGTGAGGCTCACCGGTTCACCGGCCTGGAGCCGGGCAAGCATTGATTCCGTCGCGACGAAGGAAGCCTGGACCCGCCCCTGCGTACCGCGCTCCGTGCTCCAGATCACGTCGTCCCCCGACAGGTCGCCGAAGTGGAGGACGTAGTGGGTCTCCCCCCCCAGAGGCGCCGGCGGGAGTACAGCCTGGATCTCCAACCCCGGCGCCATCACGAAGAGGGGATGGTCGAAGGTGAATCCCAGGGAGTCCAGGTTGGCCTCGGACTCCCGGATCTGTTCCTCGGTAAGCTCTGAACGCCGCACGATGAGGGGTGCCAGGGAGACGGAGAAGGTGATATTCCCCCGGCGCGCCTGGGCAGCAGTCCGGGCTCCCCCGAGTCCCCCGTCCGGACCTACCTGGAGCGGTCCGGTCTGAGACCAGGGGCGGTACTGTTCCACGTCCCACAGATCCTCCGGGGAATCCACGAACCCACCGGTGCTGTTGGGCTCCTGGGCAGCCGCGGCTTCACAGACGGGACTCTCGGTGGTGGCGCAGGCTTCCAGGACCGCGCTCCGGACGAGGATGGCTCCTTCGCACGGTTGAGCGGCTTCCCGCACGGGGGCCCCCTCCTGGGCTTTCGCTTGTCCCTCCTCCGCCGCCGCCTCCATCGTGCTTCTGATTCGATCCAGGATGGCGGTCCGGGCCGTCTGCCGCTCTTCCAAGAGCGCGGAATCGGGCTCCGCCAGATACCGCACCGCCAGGGCGCTGTCGGCAGCGAACCATCGAGCCACCTCCGCCTCCAGGGGATCCGAGAGATCGAACGGCTCGGCGTCGTCGGACTTTTCCAGTGAGACCGCTCTTCCAAGCGTGTTCATGCGATCGAGCCGCCGGGCGATTGGCTCCAACGCAGCGTCGAGGACCGCCAGGCGGGCCAGACTCCCCACGCATGCGCGCGAGCGGGAGAGCTCCACCTCCGCCAGGCCGGCGGGAGGCTCGTCCTGGGCCCGGAGTCCCGGCGAGAGAGCCGGACCGAAAAGGAGGGCCAGGAATAGAATATTGACCGATTTCAAGGAATACTCCGTTGAAGATGCAACCTGTGCACGCGGCCCCAGGGGAGCCGAGAGATGGCTTGGCCCATCCTCCGGGGGTACATAAGATAGTGGGAATCGCGGAGGAAAGGTCCCCTCGGTGATACCCCCAACGGGAGGAGGATCGGCAGAGGCCACCCCTCCATCATCTCCAGAAACTCCAGACACGGCCAGAGAAATGAGACGCTCGTCCCTCCTCCCCCCTGCCCGGGTTGTTCCCTTCCTCCCTCTTCTCATACTCGCGGCCGGCCTTCCCGGACCGAAAGCCAGCTCACTCTCCGCCCAGGAGGCGGACCTCCGCGTGGCCAGGGTGGAGAACGGCCTCGCCAGAGCCATCCAGGTGCGGGGACGGTCTCCGGAGCGGTTCTCCATACAGGAGCGGATGAGCTTCTACCGTGTGCCAGGGGTGAGCGTGGCCGTCCTGGACGAGGGTCACATCGCCTGGGCAAAGGGGTATGGCGTCAAGGACGTGGAAACCGGCGAACCCGTTACGGCGCAGACTCTCTTCCAGGCGGCATCCATCAGCAAACCGGTGGCGGCCACGGCAGCCCTCCGCCTGGTGGAAGAAGGACTTCTGAACCTGGACGCCCCGGTAAACGAGTACCTCAAGGGGTGGAAGATCCCTGAAAACGAGTTCACCCGGGAACATCCGGTCACCCTGAAGCACCTCCTCACCCATACCGCGGGGCTCACCGTTCACGGGTTCCCCGGTTACGCCCTCACGGAAGAGGTCCCTACCACCGTCCAGGTCCTGGACGGATCTGGACCCGCCAACACGGCTCCCATCCGGGTGGACACGATTCCCGGGGTTCTATGGAGGTACTCGGGCGGAGGATACACCGTCGTGCAGCAGCTCCTGGAGGACGTCACGGGCGATCCCTTTCCCCAGGTCCTCCGGGAAGAGGTTCTGGATCCGGTGGGTATGACCCTGTCCACCTACCAGCAGCCTCTTCCACCAGAACAGGCGAACCACGCCGCGTCTTCCCACCTCTCCGACGGAACGGGAGGGGACGGAAAGTGGCATGTCTATCCGGAGATGGCGGCAGCGGGCTTGTGGACGAACCCCACGGAGCTGGCGAAGCTCGCCATGGAGATGCAGGCGTCCTTACACGGAGAGGGGGGGAGGGTCCTCTCCCCTGAGATGACACGGGCGATGTTCACCCCCGTTCTGGGCGGATACGGGCTCGGGTTCGGAATCCAGGGCGAAGGTGAGGAAGCACGCTTCAGTCACGGAGGCTCCAACTACGGCTTCAAAGCCCAGTTCCTGGCCTTCATGGAGGGTGGTCGGGGGGCGTTCGTGATGACGAATGGCGACCAGGGCTCTTCCCTGGCCCAGGAGATCATCCTGGCCGTGGCCCGGGAGTACGGATGGCCGGTCCCCGGGTACCAGGAGGTGATCCTTTCGGAGGTGTCCCCGGAGGTGCTCCAGGAAATCGCCGGGACGTACCACCTGGAGGAGCAGGATCTGGACATCGTGGTGGAAGTCGTCGGTGACCACCTGCGGGGGACCGTCGCAGAGGTCCAGACCCTGGAGCTCTACCCCACCGCCGAGAGCTTCTTCATCGACCTCTCCGACGGGACTCGGATCCGCGTGGAACGGGATCTCGAAGGGGCGGTGATCGCATTGCAGATCCTGGGGGGCCCCCGGGTGGTCCGCACCGGAGGTTGACCCTTCTCACGAACCCCCCGGGAGGAACCGCCCGGTATCCGTTACGCGTCTTGCTCCGCGAACATCCGGACCACGAGTCTCGCCTCCTCCGGACTCTTCACCCGGACCCCGAACCATGGCCGCAGGAAGAGGGCCAGGAGAAGGAAGAGCCCGAAAGAGCAGACCAGAACGGGACCCGTCGCCCAATCCAGGGTGAAGGAGATGAAGAGCCCGAGAACGATGGCCGCGGTGCCTACCCCGTAGGCCACCCAGAGGGCGCGAGAAAACTGCTGCGTGAAGAAGAAAGCCACCACCGCCGGGATCACCAGGACGCTGAAGACCATGAGCACCCCCGCCGTGTTCACCGAGGAGGTGACGGCGAACCCGAAGCTGGCGTAGAACATCAGGTCCCAGAAGAAGACCCGCCGGTCCCGCTTCGGAGAGAAGGTGATGGCCAGGAGAGGCCGACGGAACAGAAAGTGGAACAGCCCCACGGCACCGTAGGAGAGGACCATCTTCCCCACCACCGGCCAGGTGACCCAGATCAGGCTCCCGGTGAGGGATTCACGAATGTGCTCCGACCCTTCCGAGGTCAGCCCGGCCAGGAGCAGGACCGCGGCAGACGCTACCACGTAGGTAATGCCGATGAGAGCCTCCTGCGGTACCGGGGACTCCTTCATGCGGGTCCCTGAGAAGATGAGGGCACCCAGGAGGGTGAAACCGAAAGAGAACAGATAGATCGTGTCCGAGCCGGGCTCGGCTCCCAGGAGAAACCCCACGGTGCCACCGAGGGCCGCGATCTGGGCCAAGGCCAGGTCGACGAAGATCACCCCCCGCTGGATGATGTGGAGGCCGAAATAGGCGTGGGTAAGGAGGATGATCATGGCCGCGACGAAAGGGGCCAGGAGCAGGTCCATCATGAGGCTCCTCCGGAGAAGGCGGCGGAAAGGTCGTGCACCCAACGGTCCACCAGGGAGAAGTAATCGGTGACTCCCGGCTGCCCTCCCGGAGCGAACGGAACGATGACTGCGGTGGCCTGACCCCGATCCGCCACGGACTCGACCTTCCGCCGGTCGAAATAGTCCGCCGCGAGCACCACCTTGATTCCCTGATCCCGCATCAGCTCGATGAGCCGGGCAGTATGGCCCGGTGTCGGGGGAATGCCTGGCTTGGCCTCCACATACTCAGCGCAGCGGACCTGAAACCGGTCCTCGAAATACGCCCAGTTCTTGTGATAGCAGATGATCTCCCTGTCCCGGAACGGAGCTGCGGCGGCGAGCCATCCACCCAGGAGATCGGCCAGCGGTCTCCCCTCGTGGGAGTTTTCCTGGATGAAGGAGAAGAAGTTTCCGGAGAGGGCCAGGCGTTCCAGGATCTCTCCCCCCAGAACCCCCACCAGCTCATCACCGAAAAGGTGACGATAGATCCGGCTCTGGAAGCCGGCCAGGCCCTCGTCGTACGTGGCAGAACGGCCCGGATCCACCCTCTTCAACCCCGCGGTAATGTTCCGGGCTACCTGGAGGACCCGAAGGGGATCGGTATGGAGGTGCGGGTTCCCGAAGAGATGAATGTCTCCGGCACTCCTGTCCGCCGTCGGCGGTACGTCCAGAAGCTCGATCCCCGGGTACACCGCCACATACCCCTTCCCGCCCTCCAACACGTCCGGATTCGCGGCCTTGTCCAGGAGAGCGGGAACCCAGAGCTCCAGGTCCAACCCAGTGGTGACGAAGAGTTGCGCTCCACGGAGGTCACGGGCGAAGCTCGGTTTTGGGCGCACGAAGTGCGCGTCCTCCCGCGGGTCCGCGATGGAGGTGACGTCCACGGCGTTCCCTCCGATCTCCCGGACCAGCGATGCATAGACCGGCAGGGTCGCCACCACCCGGATCGGATCTCCGGAATTCGCCTGCCCCCCCAACGCACGGGGTCCTCCCAGAGCACCCATCACTCCCAGGGCACCCAGGAACAGTGATGACACGCGTCTCATGGATCATCCTCTCTATTGCATGTGATGGCGTCGTCGGACACGGGATCAGTACTTCTCGTGTTTGTGCGGCCCCATGGCGAAGGTGACCTGGACGAGAAGCTGACCGTCATTTCCGGTCCCCCGACCCAGGAGATCGTACTCCATGCGAAGCCTCACGTACTCACTCTGCCACCAGGTCAAAGTAGGGGATACCAGCCACGCCGTCTCCCCGGTATCCTCGGGGTTCTCCACCCAGTCGTAGCGCGCGCCCACCAGCCACTGTCGTCCGAGACGCACCTCGGTCATGCTCCAGACACCGATGGCCCTTTCCAGATACGACGCCTCGGGGGGTACGTCCCCGGGGCTCCGCACCATGACCCCGCCCCTCAGGACGGCCTCCCTGTAGCCTGATCGCCCCGGGGGCCGCCAGGTGAGGGCCCCCTCCAGGTTGAAGAGTCGCTGGTCGTACTCCAGCTCTGATTCCTGGTATCGGCCCACGACGGCGCTTGCGCCCAGATCAAGGTCCCAGGACGAGGAGAGATCCCAGAACGCGTTCAGATGTCCCAGGTAGGTCAACCGCTCGGACTCGCCGAAGAGGGCCTCATTGGACGCCCTGGTCACCTCCAGCCACGCCTGCCAGGTCCCGAACCGCTCCACCGGCAGGAGGGCGTACAGGGAGAGCCCGGTCTGCGCCAGCGGCTCCTCTCCGACGAACACCAGGTGCGGGAGAGAGCGGCTCTGAAAGTAGAGGGCATGGCTGTGCCACCGGTTGAGGGTGCCCAGCCTCTGGTAGAACCTGCCCAGGGTGAGACCGAATCCACCGGGGATGTTCACCCACTCCAGGTATCCCTCCTCCACTCCGAACTCGGCATCGGCGTGTTCGTGGTCATCAGGGCCGAAGGGGGCGAGCTCCCCCCCGGGCTCATGAAGAGACATGAAGACCTTGGCCCGGGAGAAGGGGTCCAGGGCCGACACGAGGGACAGCTCGAATTCGCGGGGAATGAAGTTGTCCTCTCCCGAGTGATCCGGATCCACGCGGGCGAAGATGTCACCGGTGACGCTGATCTCCGGGTTCAGGGCCTGAAGCGCCCGCTGTCGCCCGACGCCCACCTGGCCCTGGGGCACTGCGATCCCACTCACGGTGTCGGTGCCGGCGGCGGCAGCAGCGGCGGCCCTCAGCCTCGCGAGAGCGTCTTCGGCCTGGGCCCGTTCCTCCTCCCCGGCGAGGCGCGCGAGAGCAGCCTCGAGGCTGTCGATTCGAGCCCTCAGGCGAGCGAGCTCCTGTTGAAGCGTGTCCGGCGGTTGGGTCTGCTGGAGGGCGTCAAGGGAGCCCGGCGTACCGAATGCCAGGAAGGCCGCCAGAGCCAACCCTACCACGGCCCACGGGATACTCCTGGGAGATCCGGCTGAGTCTCCGATCATGTCCTGTCCCTCCGTCCAGGGATCCTGGTACGAGTCTAAGCTTCCCCCGCCATCAGACATCCACCTCCACCTTCAGGCCCCGCTTCTCCAGAGCCCGGATGATCTCCTCGACGTGATCCTGACCCCGGGTCTCCAGCTGAAGCACGATCTCCACGTCCCCCACCGAGATGTCCGCGAACCCCCTCCGATGGTGGATATCCATGACGTTCGCTCCCTTCTCGGCCACCAGCTCCGTAAGGCGGAGCAGGGAACCGGGGCGGTCCCGAACCTTCACGATGAGGTGGGCCATCCGCCCGTCCCCGACCAACCCCCGCTCGATGATGCGGGAGATCATGTTCACGTCGATGTTCCCCCCGCAGAGGATGCCCACCACCGGCTCGTTCTCCTCCACCGGAATCTTGCCGGTGGTCAACGCGGCGAGGGGGACGGCGCCGGCCCCCTCCACAACGGTCTTCTCCCTCTCCAGGAGGCGGAGGATGGCCGAGGCGATATCCTCTTCCCCCACGGTGACGATGTCGTCCACGTATTCCTGGATGATGGGAAACGTCCGTTCACCGACGCGCTTCACGGCGATCCCGTCGGCCAGCGTCTCGGCACTCTCGATGGAGACGACTGCGCCGGCCTCCCTGGAGGCCAGGGCGGACGCAGCCGCAGCAGCCTCGACTCCGATGACCCGGACCGAGGGCTTCAACGTCTTCACCGCCACCGCGATTCCCGAGATGATCCCACCTCCCCCGATGGGAACCACCACTGTCTTCAGGTCCTCGACCTGCTCCACGAGCTCCAGCCCGATGGTCCCCTGGCCCGCGATCACTGCCTCGTCGTCGAAGGCGTGGACCAGGTTCATCCCCTCCTCCTCCACCATCCGATGGACTTCCTTCAAGCCGTCGGAAAGGGTGGCTCCGGTCTGGATGACCCGAGCCCCGTACCGCTTGGTGTTCGCCACTTTGATGAGGGGAGTGAACTCCGGCATCACCACCGTGGCGCAGACCCCGAGTCGGGCGGCGTGGTAGGCCACTGCCTGGGCATGGTTGCCGGCGCTGGCCGTCACCACCCCCCGTTTTCGCTCCTCTGGGGTGAGCTGGAGGAGCTTGTTCAGGGCTCCCCGATCCTTGAAGGAGCCGGTGCGCTGGAGGTTCTCGAACTTGAAGTGGAGCCGGCCCGGAACGAGGTCCTCAAAGGCATGGGTGTGCTTGCATGGAGTGTGGACCACCCCACCCCTCAGCCGCCCTCGCGCGGCGTGGATGTCGGCGAGCTTGATCATGCTCCGTCAGACGTTCCCACGGCGGGAGTCTCGACATGGAGGCGGAGCCGCGAGCCCCGATCGATGCCTCGACAGACGGCTGCGGGTCTGCCCCTCAACTCTTCTTCCGATAGACGCCGAGACGGAGAGGAGGATCGACGCGCCAGTAGAAATAGAGGCGGTTCTCTCCATCCACGACCACGTTCTTCTTTCTGTCCCGGGTCTTGGGGTAGTCCTCCCCCTCCCGGCTTTCCACGACCAGGACCTCACCGTCCCCGAGCTCGGCCACGCACTCCTCCACGCCGTCCTCGAGATTCCTCAGGAGGTCATCCTCTGCCCGGTCATGGACGTCTCCCTCCGACTCCGGGGCGAACTCCCTTCCCCCCACCTTCTCGTATGTGGCATCGAACTCTTCAGCCGAAATGGAGAGACGCTTGTCCCGGCGGAAACCGATCTCCGTCAGGGCTCGGGAGTTGAAGTTCGGCTGCACACTCTGATAGGAATTCCCGTACTGCTTCAAGATCATGCGGTCAGGCTCCTTGAGATCGAGAGGCTCCAGTGGATGGGTGCGTACCGCGTCATTTCCCGGCGATCTGCCGGCTAACTCCTTCCCAGGTTCAAAATCCGCTCCAGCTCCTCGGCGGTGAGCTCTTCACCCAGCTTCGACCCCATACCGTGAGGGGACCGGGAGCTGGCCCCGCGTTTCGCCGCTGCCCGGTCTTCCCGGACCGGCGTACCGGCGTAGTCGAATTCAGGCAGGTGTTCCCGCTTCAGGGTCCGTCCCAGGTGATACTCCAGGCTCTTCATGGCTCCCAGGTCCGCCGCAGTGAGGAAGGTGACGGCGGTCCCCGTGGCGCCCGCTCGAGCGGTTCGCCCGATACGGTGAACGTAATCCTCCGGATCCAGGGGCACGTCGTAGTTCACCACGTGGGTGATTCCTTCCACGTCGAGTCCCCGCTGAGCGATGTCGGTAGCCACCAGGACCCGGGTCTTCCCCTCGGAAAAACGCTCCAGTGCCTGGGTCCGGTGGCGCATCTGGCGGTCCGAGTGCATGGCGTCGGCCCGGATCCCCCCTCGCTCCAGGCGGGTCCTCAGGGCGTCTGCCCCGGCCTTGGTGCGGCAGAAGACCAGAACCTGGCTCCAGTCACTCTCCTCCAGGAGCTTGAGTAGAAGGTCCGGCTTCTTCTCAGGCTTCACGGAATAGACGATCTCCGTGATCCCCTCCGCCGTGGTGCCGGAGGGGGTCGCCTCCAGCCAGACCGCGTCCCGCGTGAGCTGTAGCGCAAGCGCGTGCACTCCATTCGGCATCGTGGCGGAGAAGAGGAGGATCTGGGGCTTCCCGGAGATGCCCCTCCGGATGTCCTCGATCTGCGGTCGGAAGCCCATGTCGAGCATACGATCGGCCTCGTCCAGGACCAGCGTCCTGAGACCGGCGAGGTCCACTCTCCGCTTCCCCATGTGATCGATGAAGCGGCCCGGAGTGGCGACGATGATCTCGAATCCCTCCCGCAGCGCCTTCTCTTGCGGTCCGTAGGCCACCCCACCCACGATGAAGTCCACCCGGATCGCGGTTCCCTTCGCGAGGGCCTCCGTGTCTTCCGCGACCTGCTGGGCCAACTCCCGGGTCGGACAGAGAACCAGGACCTGGAGTCCCTTCCCCGACTCCACCTTCTCCAGGGCCGGGATCATGAAGGCCCCCGTCTTCCCGGTCCCCGTCTGAGCCACCCCCACCACGTCCCTGCCTTCCAGGGAAGGAGGGATCGCCTTCCACTGTATGGGCGTGGGCTCGGTCCAACCCAACGCTTCGATGGCCGCCAGGCGGGCCTCGGAAAGGGAAAGCTCCCTGAACAACTCGACCTTCGACAAACGATTTCTCCGCTGACATGAACGTATCCCGGACGATCCGGGACATTCTTCGGCTCCTGAATGTACATGTTTTCCCCTGGAATCACGTAGTCCGTTTGGGGGTGGTCCGGCGGGGTCGGAATGGACCTGTGACAAGGGTCTTGTTTTATTCACGGGTATCAGGGCCCGGATCCGGGCCGGCGCTGCCGGGCTCCGGGACCCTGCCAGCAGGCTCCCACCAGGGGAGCCCGCGATCCCTGTACGTCCAAGCGGGAAGGAATCTCAATGGCCCCAGACATCTCGGTCCTCATGGTCTGCCTGGGGAACATCTGCAGATCCCCCATGGCCGAAGGGGTGTTTCGGCATATCCTCCAGGAGGAAGGCCTTCAGGGCCGGATCAAAGTAGATTCCGCCGGGACCGGGAGCTGGCACGTGGGAGAGGCCCCTGACCTCCGCTCTGTCCGCACCGCCGCTGCACGGGGTGTGGAGCTCTCCGGGAACGCCCGCCGGGTCCGTCCCGAAGACTTCCGGAGCTTCGACTACATCGTGGCCATGGACATGGAGAATCTGGAGAGCCTCGAGCACTTCAGGGACGGAGTGGGTGGGGAGGCGTCCCTCTATCTTCTCAGGGAGTTCGATCCCGAGGGCGGCCCCGGAGCCGAGGTTCCAGACCCGTACTATGGGGGACCCCGAGGCTTCGAAGATGTGTTCGATATGGTAGAGCGATCCTGTCGGGGGCTCCTGGCTCACATCCTCGAAGAGCATGGCCAGGGGAGCTGACACGGGGCCCTCGTGGCCTGACGAGCGCCCCGGTTGGGGATGCCGTGCGCGCCGGGAGCCTTCCCTCCCTTGACGGTCCCCGCCAAGGTGCTCGCCGCCGTTGAGGCCGCCATTGAATCGCGGACCGGCCGCCCCCTCTCCGTCCGGGACGCCGGCGCGGTGGGGGGAGGGTGCATCAACCCTTCCGCCCGCCTGGAGACGACGGCGGGCGACGCCTTCTTCCTGAAGTGGAACGCCTCGGCCCCCCGGGAGATGTTCTCGGCGGAGGCCGACGGCCTCGCCGCCCTCGCCGCGGCGGGAGCCCTCCGGATCCCGGAGGTCGTGGCCTCCGGCGGAACGAACACGGGAGAAGACCCCGGGTGGCTTCTCATGGAGTTCGTGCCCCGGGGCGCTCCAGGGCCCGAGTACGGCCAACGCCTCGGGGAGGGGTTGGCCCGCATTCACACCTTCGGCGCCGCCCACTCCGGGAAGGATGGAGGACCCTGTGCCGAGACGCAGGGCCCCGGGGAGAAGGTCCCCCACCCCCGCCCGCGCCCCTTCGGATGGCACCGGGACAACTTCATCGGATCGCTACCCCAGGAAAACCGGGAAGTCCGTCACTGGTCCGTGTTCTGGAGGGAGCTCCGACTGGAGCCGCAGCTGAGATTGGCCCGGAGCCGCGGTTACTTCTCCGGATCGGAGGGACGCACCTTGGATGGGGTCCTTTCCGCAGTGGAGGACCTGCTTCCCGCCCACGGGACGCACGGACCGGCTCTCCTCCACGGCGACCTCTGGAGCGGGAATTACTACCCCGACTCCCGGGGGACCCCCGTCCTCATCGATCCCGCCGTCTATCGAGGAGACGGAGAGGTGGATCTGGCCATGATGGAGCTTTTCGGGGCCGTGCCTCGTGGTTTCCGGGAAGGGTACGAGACCCTCTGCCTCATCTCACCGGAGTACGCGGCCTATCGCCGGGACCTCTACCAGCTCTACTACCTCCTGGTCCACGTCAATCTCTTCGGCGGAGGCTACGTGGGAAGCTCCCTCTCTGCAGCCAGGCGCGTCCTTTCGGCCACCTAACGCTCCACCACGGCCTTGGCCAGCCGACGGATCCCCTCTTCCAGGAGCTCGTCCGAGGTGGCGTAGCTCATCCTCACGTATCGGTCGTCCCCGAAAGCCACACCGGGAACCATCGCGATCTCCGCGTCCTCCAGAAGCCAGGTGCACACGGCGCTGGAGTCCTTCAGCCTCTCGTCGAAGAGAGAATCGACTCTGAAGTACAGGTAGAATGCGCCATCCGGCCTCACGTAGGAGAAGGCCGGGAGGAGCTCTTCGAAGAGGCGCGTGGCCAGGTCCCGGCGGCGCTTGAACGCCTCCACCATCTTCCCGACTTCCTTCATGGAGCGGTCCCACTGGGTATACGCAGCCAGAACCGCTTGCTGAGCCGGCGCGGAAGGGTTGGAGGTCATGTGGCTCTGGAGATCAGACATCTTCTTCGCCAGGGCGGGATCGGAGTAGGTGTGGCCGATTCGCCACCCGGTCATGGCGAAAGCCTTGGAGGCACCATCCACCACCACGACGTTGCCACGGGACGCTTCAGGGAGATCCAGGACGCTGGGGGCCGGGCCCTCGCCCTTGAAGTTGATGAGACGATAGATCTCATCGGCGATGATCCAGATGTCCCGGGCCTTGGCCCACTCCGCCACCGCCCTCAACTCATCCAGGGAGTACACGCCCCCGGATGGATTCGAGGGGGTACAGAGGAGGAGGCCTTTGACCTGTGGGGTATATGCGCCCTCCAGGTCTTCGGGGGTCATGTGAAAGTCCCTCGCCGGGTCTCCGACAACGGGGACGGCCTCTGCCCGGGCGAGGGTGACCATCTCCGGGTAGGAAGTCCAATACGGCACAGGAATGAGGACGCGATCACCGGGGCCGAAAAGGGAGAACATCGCGTTGAAGAGTGAGTGCTTCGCCCCGGAGTTCACCACGATGGAGCTCGGGTCCACCGGCCGGCCCAGCCGCTGGCTGTAGGTCGCTGCAATGGCCTTTCGCAGCGCCGGAGTCCCCGGGGTGGGAGTGTACCGGGTGTGCCCTTCTCGGATTCCCTGTATCCCGGCCTCTGCGATGAATTCCGGAGTGTCGAAGTCCGGCTGGCCTGCGCTGAGATCGACTACGTCCCGTCCCTCGGCCTTCAGCTTCTTCGCCAGAGTGCTCACGGCGAGGGTTGCGGAGGGCTGAAGACGTGCGACGTTCTCTGAGAATTGCATGCTTGTCCCCTCTTTCTCCCATCCCCTTCCGAGGACAGGCCCTCCCGCCACGCGGAGGTTCGTGTGATGACCACAGTCTAGCAATATCAAACAGTCGGCATGGCCCTTCAATGCCTCCTTCCCCTCCGGGCAATGCAAATCCCGTTCCTTCCATTGCCCCTTCCGGACCAGAGACTCAGATTCGAGCCATCATGAGCGAGTCTCGCCCCCTGGTTCTCTTCTACGATTACGTGGACCCGGCCTCCTTCGTCCTGGAGTTGCGGCTCCGGGAACGGGGCTACCTTCCGGGATCCAACCTCCAGCCACTCCCCCTGGAGGTGAACCCTCCCCATCACCCCCTCCTGGACCCGGATGAGAGAGAGTGGAAGGCTCACTGGGCCCGGACGATGACCGAGGCCCAGACCCTGGGTCTGGCATTCACCCCGCCGTGGATCGTCCCCTGGACGCGGAAGGCACACGAGCTGGTCTACTTCGCAGCAGAGCGGAATCGACCCCTGGAGATCCACGAAGCCCTGTTCCGAGCGTACCTTGAAGACGGCTTGGACATCGGCCGAGTGGACGTCCTGGTCGCACTGGGGGAGAAGCACGGGCTGGACGGGCTGGAGGCCAAAGCGGCCCTGGACGTGGACAAGTACGGGGAAGCGGTGCAAGCCATCCGCTCCAGCGCCATGAGGGAAGGGGTGCTCCGCCCCACCACCCTCCGCTGGAATGGGAGGACTCTGCACGGAAGCCCGACTCCTGAAGTGCTGGACGAATTCCTGGCCACCGAAGGCCACTGAACGGAACCCTGAACGAGTAGAGAAGACATGGCTGGTTATCAGAGGAAGACGGCACTGACACCGAGCGAGGTGCTCAGGCGGGCCGAAGCGATTCTGCCCGAGCGGGTCGGGCTCGTGAAGTCCACGACCTCGGGCCACGGCGCCACCTATACGGGGAAGGAGGGCACCGTCGCCCTGTCTGCGCACCCCCACGGCTTCTACACCGAAGTGGTGGCCTCCACGGACTGCCTGCGTACCTCCCGATTGGACTACGAGGTCCAGATCTTCTTGAATCGATTGCCATACGAGCCCGGGGACGAACCCACTCCCGGCACCGGCGGGCAGAAGTGAGGGGAGACAGACCCGACATGGCTGCCTTCGAAGAGATCGGCGTGATCCCGGAGCTGGTGGAAGCCCTGGCCGCGGAAGGGATCGAGCGACCCTCGGGGTTCCAGGAATCAGCCATCCCCGTCCTCCTCCGGGGGAACTCCCTCGTGGCCCAGGCCGGCCCGGGGGCCGGAACCCTGGTGGCTTATGGGATCCCCCTTCTCCAGAGGGTGGACCCGGAGGCCGGATCACCCAGGGCAATCGTACTCGCCCCCGGCCCACAGGCCGCCCAGCGCCTGGCCGAATCCCTCTCCCGGCTGGCCCAGGTCACCGGGCACAGAGTGGCCGCCCTCGGATCCCCCTGGGCGCTGCCCGGGCTCGCCAGCATCCTCTTCTCCTCTCCGGAGGACCTCCTCAGAGAAATCCGAAGCTCCGCCATCTCCATGGAGGGAATCCAGGTCTTCATACTGGACGGATACGGGTCTCTGCAGAAGACCGGACGGGATGCCCTGAACATCCTGGTGGAGTCTCTCCCCACGGATTGCCAGAGGGTCATCCTGGGGCAGCCCCTACCGGGAGAAGCCGAGGCCTTCGCCAAGGCCCACCTTCACAAGGCCGTCCATCTTCCTCCCCGGGCTGCGGAGGCCGGGAAGGAGCCCGCTCCTCCCCAGAGGGGTGAGGTCGCCTACCGGATCAGCGGGGAGTCGAAAGAGACGGAGCTTCTTCAGGCGGTATCCGGAGCGCTCGACGGGGGAGCCCACCACGTTCTCCTCTTCTTCCGATCAGAAGATCAGGCCGCCGACCTAGGAGATTTCCTTACCCTGCACGGGTACCTCGCCGGAGCTCCGGGGGAGGGAGACTTCCCGGTCTGGCTCGGCGTGGAGGAGATGGACGCTCGGAGAGCTCTCGACGACTGGAGTCCCGAGGCGCCCGTCGTAGCCATCAGCGTCGATGTTCCAAACGATCCGGACTCCCTGGATCGCCGTCACGGAGGGCAGGAGGGGGGCATGATCCTGGTCAGGGCTCGGGAGCTCATGCACTTGAAGGATCTGGCACGGCGAACCGGGTATCGCCTGGTTCCGGCTCGAGACCCCCTCCCGACCCGTTTAGCCGGAGAGCTGGACCGGTTGAGGGACATGTTGGAAAGGGCAGTGAAGGAGGAAGAGCTGGCCCCCCACTATCTGGCCCTGGAGCCTCTTTTTGAAACCCATTCCCCCGGAGAGGTGGCCGCGGCGGCCATGGCCCTTCTCCAGAAGAAGCAGGGTACCGGAAGACAGGGAGGCCAGGAGGCTACACGCGGCTCCGAGCCCGGGAGCGTCGTCGGGCCCGCGCCCAAGACATGGGTCAGGCTCTTTGTGGGTGTGGGAGAGAAAGAGGAGATCGGGCCCGGAGATCTTCTCGGGGCGATTGCCGGTGAGGCAGGAGTGGAAGGCTCCCAGGTGGGAAAGATCGAGATTCGGGAGACGTTCTCCCTGGTGGAGGTGAATGCCGGAGTGGCGGAGAGAGTCATCAAGGGGCTGAACGGAACGACGATCAGGGGTCGAAGCGTCCGATGTGACTATGACAGGGGAGGGCCCGCCGGCCGTGGGGGAACCGGAGGCAGGGGAGGAAGGCCGGGGAGCAGGGAGGGCTCCTCCCCGGGGAAAGGGAGCCGAGAAGCTCCCCGGCGTCGCCCCAGGAGTGACGGGCACCGGGGCTCCTGACTCCGCAAGAGAGCGTCCCGGGCCGAAAGGCGGAAAGGGGCCACTCCCCTCTCGGGGGGTGACCCCTTCCTTCTTTCTACTCCGATACCGCGGGTAAGCACCGCGGCGAAGAGGAGACCCCAGACCGCCCCACTACCCGAGACGATCCCAGATCCTCGGACTCCCCGATCTTACTTGATGCCGTCCTTGAGACCCTTCCCGGCCCGGAAGCTGGGGGTCTTGGTGGCCGCAATCTTGATGGTCTCGCCCGTGCGGGGGTTCCGGCCGGTGCGGGCCTTCCGCTTCTTGGCTTCGAAGGTGCCAAAGCCGGTAATCTGCACCCGGCCACCCTTCTTCAGACTCTTGGCAATGATGCCCTTGTCCGGCGCGAAGAGGGCATCGACTGCGCGAGCGGCATCGGCCTTGGTCATACCGGTGTTGCCTGCGAGGGCGTCCACAAGATCGGACTTGTTCATTGGGTAACTCCTCTCGGATGGTGAAGTACGGACGCGGCCCCTGCCGCAGAATTATGGAAAATGGGGTGACTTGAACTCCTCGGCAGACGGCCACACGGGGGCCAAAAAGCCGCAAGAAAACAGGCGTTTCCCCTAATTCCATGAGGGTACACCATGTACGGTAAATCCCTCGAAACTTCGAGTCAAGAGAGATATGGCCGAAAAGCCGCGCGATCCCTAGCTTTTCCGGAGGGGGAACGACCTCCACCGTTCCCGCTCCCGTTTATTATCTCCGGAGC
>Ga0316577_10000033_pt1 | contig 29604 bp, 25 predicted proteins | sample S5NA_FD_203073 | JGI IMG/M metagenome (GOLD analysis project Ga0316577, IMG submission 203073) | Rhizosphere microbial communities from salt marsh grasses in Alabama, United States - S5-7_050615r2r1 | ecosystem: Host-associated > Plants > Roots > Rhizosphere | place: USA: Alabama | collected... | reverse complement strand
CACCAAAGGCCGACGTCGACTACAAGGTCGCCCATGGCCGGTACCGCCACGTCGACGTCACGGCGAAAGACAAAAGCGGGCACATTCTCAAACGTCACAGACTCTGCCTCACCATCGCGTACCGTCGCCGTGGCGCGCACCAGCCCGGCAGCCGTATCGAGCGCAAGGTGTGTCTCGGGCTCGACCGCTTCGACGATACCGGCTGCCAGCAAGCAGGTGATGGTGCCGGTTGTGGCGTGACCGCACGCCGGCTCGTAGCCGGCGTTGTCCATAAAGAGCACGCCCGCCGCAAACCCGCTGTAGACAACAAGGATGCGATGGCGAACGAAATAGGCTAGCTTGAGCAGTGATTCGTCAGGATGCATCAGCGGGGATACTGGCTCGGAATACACGACGAGAAGGGGGCGTTGGCACAACGCCTCCTCGCCCCAGCAACCACGGCGGCCATCTCGTGACAATCGACGAGCCCGTCGCGGGTCACCGGCATAGCCAGGACCGGCTTGGTCGAGTGTTCGAGACAGTTGGCCAAAGCGATGCGATCGCCCACGGTAGCCGGCCGTCACGCGCGTAGAGCATCAGTTCGGACGGCGCTGAGGCAAGCGCGTCGTCCACCATCTGCGCAGGCAGCCGTACCCGGTCGCCATCGACCTGGGCGCCCGCAGCGTGCAGCCGGGCCACGGCTTCTGGCTCGGTGACCTGCACTCCCGTGCTGTCCAAGAGCTGATAGATGCCTGCCGCGATGGCGTCCCGGGAGCGGTCCGTCAAGAAACGAGTGTAGGCCATTAGGCTGACTCGAACACGATCTCTTGTAGGCGCTGCTTGATCGCCGCATCCAGGGGCGCCGGCCGGTGCTCCCCGATGATCTGTCTGACCCGCGTGCTGAGCCGCTGTCCGAGCGTCGTTGCCCCACCCTCCAGCCACGTCTCGCGCCGGCTGCGGTCCAGCAAGTCGGGATACCAAAAGTCGCGGAAACGACTCAAAGTCTGTTCGGTATCCATAAAGTGCCCGCCAGGGCCTACGGCGTGGATCTCGTCGAGCATCAGCGTGTCGTCGTTGACCTGGATGCCTTTCATGAGATGGTTACTCAGGGTTACCAGTTCGTCGGTTAGGACGATCATTTCGTACGACGTGGTGAGACCGCTCTCCACATAGCCGACGTCGTGGATCAGGTTCGCGCCACTTAGCTTGGCCATGAGCACCGACAGCATTGCCTCGAGCGCCGCCTGCTCGTCCAGCACCTTGGCATCGGTGCAGCCGGCATAGCCCCAGGTCGGCAGCCCGTACCAGCGTCCGATCTGGGCGATGGCCGCTTTGGTGAGCTGAAATTCAGGCGAAGCGTAGCAGATCTGGGCCGACTTCATGTCCATGTGGTGCAGACCACAACCGACGACGAACGGCGCGCCCGGGTTCCTGAGCTGATGGACGACCAGGCTGCTCTGGATCTCGGCCAGGGCAAGGGCCAAACCGCTGGCCATGGTGATGGGCCCGGTGCCGCCCATCAACGGCGCCGGGGAGTGGACGATGGGCAAGCGGTGCTCAGCCATGAGCAACAGCTTGTCCACCGCGGTCTCTGACTGCTGTAACGGCGAACTGGGCTCGGAGTAGAGCAGGATGTGCTGTTGCTCAGCTAGCGCTTGGTGACCACCGGCGACGGCTGCCGCCATGTCGATGGCCCGCCGGCAACTGGCCCCGTCGTCGGTCACAAACACGATCGGCTTGGTCGTATGCTCCAGCATGAGGGCCAGCTGAACGTCGTAGGCCAGGGCCGGGTCTACGTCCGTGGGGATGCCGATGGACATGACAAAATGGATGTTGGGCAGGGCGTTGCAGAGGCGATAGCCGTCGACCAGGTCCGCGCGGGTGAACTTGCGGTGCTCACCTGTCTCTGGATCGAGCAGGTTCAGGCAGTCGGAGCCGGTCCCGAACCACACCTTGGTCCCCTCCAGCCAAACGGCCGCCTCACCGTCACGGTCGCACATGATGATGCGCCCCGGCGCCGAGGCGATGGCCTCCTCTACCAGCGCCGCCGGGAACTTGACGAGGTTTCCATCGTGGACAAAGGCCCCGGCGTCCTCAAGCATCTCCAGCGCCTCCCGGTGGTGGAAACGGATCCCTGTGTGTCGCAGCACTTCTAGGGCGGCAAGGTGGAGATCAGACACTTCCGACTCGGACAGCACGGCAAACTGCGGGGACAGAAACGCGATCTTGTTCGACGGGTTCATTGCCTCACTCCTTCTTCTCGGTCTGGTCGAGCAGGCGCTCGATGATCTCCATGTGATCGAGGGCAGCCCGCCTGGCCCCCGTCGCATCGCCTGCCGTGATGGCCCGGGCGAGCTGGCGCTGGATGACGACTGCTTCCTCCTGTACCCGGGGCAGACGGATCAGCTCGCCGATGGTCGCGGCCAGGAGCTTTCGTGCTAGATAGTAAAATTGCTCCAGCAGGTCGTTGTGCCCGGCGCGGGCTACGGCGATATGAAAGGCCACGTCGGCATCGCCGAAGGCCTCGTCGTCGTCCAGGGTGGCTTCCATCCATTCCAGCGCCTGCCAAATCTGCTGCGCGTCGGCCTCCGTGGCACGCTACGCTGCAAGCTCGGTGAGGGCTACCTCGATCACGGCCCGTGCCTCGCACAGCCGCCGGGCCTCCAGCTCACCTAGTCGGGTCTCGACAGCCGCGGGGTGGATGAGGGTCTCAAAGGCGTCGCGGCGCACCCAGGTGCCCTTTCCCGGGCGAGAGGTGAGCAATCCTACGGCAGTGAGGGCCTGCACCGCTTCGTGTACCGTCGAGATGCCCACGCCAAAGCGGGCGGCCAGCTCCTTACGCGAGGGTAGGAATTCGCCTGGGCCAATCTCGCCAGAGAAGATCAAGTCGCGCAGGTTCTGTGCGACATCGTCTACCAGGGTGCGTGACGAAATGTGTGAATTCATAGCCTTTAGCGTAACTTTTGTGCAACCAGAGGCCAGAATGCTAAATTGTCGAAAAAACGCAACTTTTGGCAAACGGCAGCACTGGTTGGTACACCAACTCTCGTTTGATCTCTAACGATCGACCAGCGAACACGCTGTGATCACTGAACGTTAACAAACAACCTTGCTCTAACCAGGTCACCCAAGCCGACGCGTGAGCCGCAACACAAACTTGCTCTTTCACAGCCGGAGCAGTTGTATCCTGCCAGCCCTCCGGGATCTGTGGGCACTGACTAGCAAGCCAGTGCGCCGCCCAGCGGACCAGATTCGCCGCAAAAGTGGCCAAGTGCTCCTGTAGATAAAGTGCCGGCTCGGCGCGCACCTTCAGATGGTGCATCGTGAAAACCTGTTTGCCTTCCTTGATGCCTGCTTCGATGGTCTGCCGGCCGTTGTAGGCATGGAACCAGCCTGGCAAGTCCTGGGTCACGGGTTTGTCTCCATAATGGATCAAGACACCGTGCTTCTGGGTCTTGCCTGTGTAGAACCGTTCCAAGGCCAGATCCAGCGGGTACGGAAAGCTCTTCACCTGGAAACTTGGCCAGGCCACCATCTCGGCGTTCTTGCCCACCCGAGTCCAGGACGTCTGGCCCGTCACTTGGCTTTTGAGCATCTTGGCTACAGCCCAGCGACCATAGGGTTTCAGATAGACTTCGTAGCCCATCTCGATGAGCAGAGCCAGATTCTCCGGTGTCCCAAAGCCGGCATCCATCCGCAGCACCATGCGGAGCGGTGCTCCATTCATCCTGTTCTCCCACACAAAGCGTTCCAACCGCTTCTCAAGGCGCTCGATCTCCGCCCGGCATTCCGCCAAGGACGACAGACATCGATCCAACCGTCGCTGCGCACGGGCCAGGTCTTGCTCTCGCCTATCTTGTCGTCGCTGCTGAACACTCAGTTTCCGGCGTGCTTGGGCCAACTGGCTGTGCGGTCGCTCTTCGCGCTCCCGAGTCTGGTACACCGCTTCGTAGTCAGTCACCTGTTTCTGCCAATGCTCAACCTGTTTCTGTGTTTCCTGCAGGCGCCTTTGCTCTTCTTTCAACATCCGATGGGCTCGCGCCACGCGGTGTGTCAGACAAGGTTGTTGACGAGTCGCGTGCTGCAAACGCTGCTTGAGCAGTTCCGTACGCCGTTGGGGCCTTCGGCCTGTCTTGGCTTCAGCGGCCAGGACCAGCGCTTCTGCTTGAGTATTCGATACCGTGTCACCGGGATGCGGCGTCACCGACAGCCAGAGCCGACCATAGGTAGGGCTGTGCATGCTGACCATCGCCGCCTGGTATCCCAGCTGAACGGCATCGCCCATGTGGCCATACTCAGCGCCGGGATAGCTCGTGCTGGTGTTCGACACCGGCCGGCCGGTGAGATCGGCATCGAGAACAAGCTCGCCACAACGCTGCCAAGCCAGGACGACCTCTCGATCGATGAGTGGCTGGCTGACCAGGTCCAGAACTGAAACAAGCTGCATCGCCTCATCCATGGTCAGAGTGGTCATCGTCCGGCTGACACCACTCTGGTCTGCCCAAGCAGGCTGTCCCCAGGCCCGGGCTGCTTCTCGATCCTGGTCAAGCGGATGGGCAGCGCAACTGAGATCCTTCAGATGGGGCAGCCCAGACAGCATACCAGCCAGGAATTCTAGCACTTTGGTCTGGGGCCGATGCAACACGGTCTTTTGGTGCAAAGGCACCGCTTCCACCTTCTGAATCAAACCGAGGCAGTGAAGATACTGACCCCAGGCAATAAGCATGGCATGCTGCGTTAACGACGGTGTCTGGCTTTGGCTCACGGTGATGCTCCTCAACGAGATCACCACCATCATACCCGAGCAAGGTCAGTTGTAAAAGTTCCGTTTTTCGGCCTTTTCAGCGAAAAGGCCTACAGTTGCACAAAACTTACGCTAGGGAATTTTGGAACTATTACAGAGGGAGTTCTGTAGAGGCGTAGCGCGTCGCGCGATGTGCTACCAGATTGAGGTTGATCACAGACCGCGAGGAACCTGTCGAATTGCAGCTCCAATCGAAACGCTGGAAGTTGGCCCCGCACGCCAGTGAGCAGGAGTTGGCTCGCTTCACTGGCCTCCACCCCCTCGTCGTGCAGTTGCTCCACAACCGCCACATCGATGGGCCCGATCTTGCCGCTGATTTCCTGGCTGGGCTGGTAGACTATGACAATCCTTACCGCCTGAGAGGTATGACCGAGGCGGTCACACGCCTGCGCCAAGCCCTCAAGCGAGGAGAGCAAATCGCGGTCTATGGCGATTTCGACGCCGATGGCGTGACGGCGACGGCTCTATTGGTGGAGGTTCTGTCGGCGCTCGGTGCTTGTGTAGAAGCCTACATCCCTGACCGGGTCGACGAAGGCTATGGGCTGAACCTCAAAGCGTTGCGAAAGCTGTACCAGCGCGGCGTGCGCTTGGTCGTGAGTGTCGATTGCGGCATCCGCTCGTTCCACGAAGTGGACCAGGCCCGGCGCGGGCTGGACCTGATCGTCACGGATCATCACGCGCCCGCTCCAGATCGCCCGCTGCCGCCAGCCCTGGCCATCATCAACCCCAAGCAGCCGGGCTGCCCATACCCCCATAAGGACCTGTCAGGCGCCGGTTTGGCCTTCAAGCTGGCCCAGGGCTTGCTGCGTGCAGAACAACGCCGGGTTGATCCGCCAGAATTGGCCGAAGAGGCGCTGCTGGACTTGGTGGCACTGGGTACCGTCGCCGACCTGGTACCGCTGTTGGGTGAGAACCGCTCGCTGGTACGGCGGGGCCTGGAGCGGTTGAACGAGGCTGCCCGGCCTGGCGTGGAGGCCCTCATGGCCGAAGCGGGATTGCGTCGCGGAGACGTGGACGCGACGGCCATCGGGTTCCGGCTGGGTCCGCGACTCAACGCGGCGGGCCGCATCGATACGGCCATGAAGGCCTACCATTTGCTCACCAGCCGCGATCCGTTGGAGACGCGGGACTTGGCGCAGAAGCTGGGCGCCCTGAACCGAGCGCGCCAACAGCTCACCGAGGAGACGGTGGCCGAGGCTGAACGCCAGATACAGAATGATGACCCGGATGCCCGACTGTATATGGCTGCGAGTGCGGACTTTGAGCCGGGAGTCGTGGGCTTGGCAGCCAGCCGGCTGACGGAAGCCTACTACCGGCCCTCGGCGGTCGTGGAGTTGGGCCCGGAGGTCAGCCGCGGCTCCTGCCGGTCGATCCCCGAGTTCCACATCACGGAAGCCCTGGACGACTGCCAGGATCTACTGGCGCGCCACGGCGGGCATGCAGCGGCCGCAGGATTTACAGTGCGCACTGAGAACCTGGAGGCGCTTCGCCAGCGCCTGAAGGCAATCGCCGCCGAGCGGTTGGACGACGTGGAGCTAAAGCCCACTCTGGAGATCGATGCCGAGATCGACCTGGCGTCTGTGGACTGGGACACCCGCGCCGCGCTCAGGACGATCGAACCGTGCGGCATGGGCAACCCACAACCGGTGCTGGTGAGCCGGCGGGTCGAGGTCCGCAGCAGGCGCCCCATTGGCAGGGAGGGCAAGCACTTGAAGCTCGTCCTGGGCGATTCTCGGGGCCTAGCCTGGGATGCCATCTTTTTCCGGCAGGGTGCCCTGAGCCAGCACGTTCCCGGCCAAGTGGATGTGGCTTATCGGCTGGGGGTCAACGAGTGGAACCGCCAGAAGCGCCTGCAGATCGAGGTTCTGGACCTGCGAGAACCATCCCCCTGACAGGTGGTGCTTTGCCGTGCCTACTTCTTTGTGATACAATTCCGCGTACAGCACCCGTCTCGATTCATCTGCCACCGGATGGACTCGGTACAAACTTGACGGCGCAGCCCGATCTGGGCTGGGCAGTCACATCGGAAACCATCATGCCATCGAGGGAGCCACATGCAGGACAAGATAGCAGAACTCAGACAGCATCTCGCGGAAATCTACGATCTCAAGGCCATCTCCTACCTGTTGGAATGGGACCAGTCGACCTATATGCCGCCCGGCGGGGCCTCAGCCCGGGCACGCCAGGTCGCCTTTTTGGAGGGACTGCGCCACGAGCGGCTCACCGATCCCAAGCTGGGGCGATTGCTGGAGGATCTGGGTCCGTATGAGGAGACACTGCCTTACGACTCTGACGATGCCAGTCTGATCCGCGTGACGCGGCGCGACTACGAACGAGCGGTTCGCATTCCGTCGTCGTTCATGGCCGAGGCGTTTGGTCACTTTGCCGAGACCTACCAGGCCTGGATTGCGGCGCGGCCGGCGGATGACTTTGAGTTGGTCCGTCCCTACTTGGAGCAGAGCCTCGACTACAGCCGTCGTTACGCTGAGTTCTTTCCGGAGAGCGAGCACATCGCCGATCCGCTCATCGCGGAGTATGACTATGGCATGACCGCGGATACGATCCGCAAGGTGTTCGCCGATCTGCGGGCAGAACTGGTGCCCCTGGTGGAGGTGGTCACCAGTCAGGGCGCAGCGGACGATTCCTGTTTGCGGCGGTTCTATCCTGAGGCCCCACAGTGGGAATTCGCGCTGGATGTGATCCAACGCCTGGGCTATGATCTGAGTCGCGGACGGCAGGACAAAAGCCCGCACCCGTTCACGACCGTGTTCTCCATTGGAGATGTACGCATCACCATTCGTGTCCGGGAGCGGGACCTGGGCGAAGCCCTGTTTGGTGCCGTACACGAGGGAGGTCATGCCCTGTACGAACAGGGCGTGGACGGGGCGTTGGACGGCACCCTGCTGGCGGAGGGGACGTCGGCCGGGGTGCACGAGAGCCAATCGCGCCTTTGGGAGAACGTCGTCGGCCGCGGCCTGCCGTTCTGGAGGTTCTTCTACCCCCGTTTGCAGGAGCGATTCCCCGAGCAACTGGGCAAGGTAGCGCTGGACACGTTCCACCGGGCCGTCAACAAGGTCCAGCGATCCCTGATCCGCACCGAGGCCGACGAGTTGACGTACAATCTGCATGTCATGATTCGTTTTGAGCTGGAGCTGCAGTTGCTGGAGGGCAAGCTCGCCGTGCGCGACCTGCCAGAGGCCTGGCGCGAGCGGTACAGGGCAGACCTGGGCATCGTGCCGCCCGATCATCGGGACGGCGTCCTCCAGGACGTGCACTGGTATTGGGGCTTTGTCGGCGGCGCGTTCCAGGGCTATACATTGGGCAATATCCAGAGCGCCCTCTTTTTCGAGGCGGCCCTGCGCGATCATCCCGAAATCCTGTCCGAGATGGAAGAGGGCGAATTCGGCACCTTGCTCGGCTGGCTCCGGGACAAGATCTATCGCCACGGGCGCAAGTTCACGGCTGACGAGCTGGTCGAACGGATCAGCGGCGGGCCACTGCGCATCGGCCCCTACATGAACTACCTCCGGGAGAAGTACGGGACGCTGTACAAGATCTGAGCCGCCTGACCGATAGGGGGCGAAGGAGGGTCAAATGCTAATCACCCATGGCACCTTGGTCACGATGGGTAGCCCCAACGAGGTGATCCCTGATGGCGCGCTCCTTGTCGAGGGCGAGCGCATCACCGATCTAGGCCCGAGCGCAGATCTGGAAGCGCGCTATCCGGGCGTCGAGCGCCTGGATGCCAGCGGCCAGTTGGTGATGCCCGGCATCATCTGCGCCCACACTCACTTCTACGGCCTCTTTTCACGCGGCATGGGCCTGCCAGGCGAGCCAGCATCGAATTTTCCCGAGATCCTGGAAAAGCTGTGGTGGCGCCTGGACAAGGCCCTGTGGCCCGAGGACGTGCATTACAGCGCGCTCGTAGGCCTGGTGGACGCCATCCGGCATGGGACGACGACGCTGATTGACCACCACGCCAGCCAGGGCGAGATCTTGGGGAGCCTTGACCAGATCGCGGCTGCGGTAGATCAGGCAGGCACGCGTGCCTGCCTGTGTTATGAAGTCACGGATCGTGATGGTAGGCAGGCGGCTCAGGCCGGCATTAGCGAGAATGTGCGCTTTATCCGCCTGGCCCGGGCGCGTCAGCGAGACGGAGATTATCACCTCGCGGCGAGTTTCGGGCTTCACGCCTCGCTGACCCTCTCTGACGAGACGCTCAAGGTCTGCACCCAAGCAGCCCAGCAGCTGGATACCGGCTTCCACGTGCACGTCGCCGAGGACAAGGCCGACGTCAAGGATAGCTTGCGCAAGAGCGGGCTGCGGGTGGTGGAGCGGCTGGCCAAAAGAGGCATCCTGGGACCCAAGACCATCGCCGTACACTGCGTGCATGTGGACCGGATCGAGACCGAGATGCTCCTGGACAGCGGGACGATGGTGGTCCACAACCCGCGTTCCAACATGAACAACGCGGTGGGTACTGCCGACCTGCCCTGGATGCTGCACATCGGCATTCCCGTCGGGTTGGGCAACGATGGCTTCTCCAACAACATGTTCACGGAGATGCTCGTCTGCTACTTGGCGCACAAGCAGGCGACCGGTGACCCGCGCACCCTGCCGGCCGACCAGGTTGTCAAGATGTTGTGGGAGCACAACGCGCGCATCGGGCAGGTTTTCTTCCCCGGTTTGGGCACGGCCTTTGGGCAGTTGGCGGCCGGTGCACCGGCTGACATAATCCTCGTGGACTATGAGCCGCCGACGCCTCTGAATGCGGGTAATCTGCCCTGGCACATCCTCTTTGGCATGGACGGGACGGGTGTGGATACAACCATCGTCGGGGGCCGGGTGCTGATGCGCCACCGGGAGTTGCTGACGCTGGACGAGGGGGCGATCATGGCCCGTGCCAGGGAGTTGGCAGGAAAGCTGTGGCAGAGGATCTGAAGCCAGCTGCAACTCAGGCTGGAGGGCAGGCATCCCTCCGCAACAGGCTGCGGGTTGCTGGGGCCATAGGCTACCAGGTGGCCTTTGCCGCCCTGGCTCTTGTCCTTCTGCTGTTGCGCACCGATTTCGGGCAGCTCGCCGGCACCGACTGGCTGCTCCTTCTGGTGTTCCTGCTGGCCAGCGTGGCGTGTACGGAGCTGGGCTTCATCCTGACCGAGGGTGTCACCGTGGACCTTGCCGGCCTCTTTAACGGTGCAGCCCTTCTGACCTTAGGATATAATGGTGTATGGGTTCCGCTGCTGGCCAACCTCTACACGCTGCTGAGGACAGAGTGGCGGCGGTGGGGATCAGGGCCGCTGGTGCAGCGGGTGGCCCAGAGCCTGTTCAACCTGGGTATGAACGCACTGCCGCCTTGGCTGGCCCTCTTTGTCTACCGTGACCTTCTGGGTGGCGAACTGCCTTTGGCAGATCTGGCTGGCAACCTGGGGCCCGCCTTGGCCTTTGTGCTGGTAAGTTGGCTGGCCTTTGCCGGTGGCCTTCTGCCCTTTGTGGCCCTGGCCCAGGGCGGATGGAAGGCTGCGGCGCAGTGGTTTCGGAGAACCATCGTGGGGCTGGCCCTGGCGCTCTATGTGCCCTTTCTCTTCTCGCCCGCAGTGGCCGTCATCCTCAACCGGCTGGGGCTGGGCTTTTTCCTGTTCATCTCTGCTGGCCTGTTGGGCATCAGTTTGCTGGCACGGCGGCTGGCGCTCAGCCTCGCTGCCGAGCGGACGCGGGTGGCAGAGCTGACGGGCCTGAATGCCCTGGGCAGCGACATCATCCACGCTCCGCCGGGTGCCGAGGCCACTGGTGAGCTGTTGCTTAAACACGCGCCGCGCCTGGTGCCTGGCGCCGATCTGGTCTTGAGCCTGTTCGATCTCGAGGCACCGGACGTACGCACGGTGCTGGCCAAGCTGCAGGGGGGTGCGGTGCAGCCTGGCGGCGATCGGCCCATAAGCCCGCCGTGGGCCTGGCTGCGTAGCAGCCACAAGCCTCTGCACCTGACCGGTCCGGACAAAGCGGGGTTGCCCTTTGACTGGGATGAGGCGGTGGATGGGGCCATGCCGGCCTCGCTGCTGCTTGCGCCACTGCTCGCCGGCGACCAGGCCACCCCGGAGGGCGAGCATTGCCTGGGCGGCATCCTGATGACCCACAGCCAGCGGGGCTCGTTGACCGCTGACGTGCTGCCGTCGGTCACCGCATTGGCCAATCAGTTGGCCGCGGCCCTGGAGAACGCCCGACTGCACCAGGAGGCGCTGGCCCGTGAGCGGCTGGAGCGCGAACTAGCCCTGGCTCGGGGTATCCAGACCAGCTTCCTGCCTGCCCAGGTGCCCCAGGAGACAGGTTGGTCCTTTGCGGCTAGCCTTGAACCTGCGCGGCAGGTGTCGGGCGACTTTTACGATTTCATCCCGCTGCCAGGTCCTCGCTGGGGCCTGGTCATTGCCGATGTTGCCGACAAGGGGATGCCGGCGGCATTGTACATGGCCCTGGCCCGAACGCTGATCCGGGCTCATGCCCGTGACTACCCGGACGATCCGGCCGGTTGTCTGTTGGCTGCCAACCGCCAAATCCTGACGGACACACGTTCCGACCTGTTTGTCACGGTTTTCTATGGCATCCTGGAGCCGGGGACGGGCCAGGTCGACTGGGCCAACGGAGGTCACAATCCACCTGTTCTCTACTGCCCGGAGGACGGATCGGCGGAGTTCCTAGGCAACACAGGGATGGCGTTGGGTGTTATCGCCGACATGCCCTTGGAGCAACGGCGCGCCCGCCTGGCGCCCGGCGATTTCTTGGTGTGCTACACGGATGGGGTTGTGGAAGCCCACGATCAAGACTTCCGTGCGTTTGGCAGTGAACGCCTCACGGCCGAGATCGCAGCAGGCGATTTCCAGTTCGCGCAGGGCATCCACGACTGCATTCTCTCGTCCGTGCAGGCCTTTGTCGGCGATCGGCCGCCGTTCGACGATTTGACGCTGGTCGTGGTGGGCCGTAACCAAGTCAAGGAGGCTGGCGAGGGCAGTTCGTAGGGCCACCGGCCCGCTTGGCGGCTGCTCGTCATCAGCTGGAAACCATTGGGGGGTGATTTGAAGCACGAAGGGGACGTCATCGTCGTTGAAAAGAATCGCCAGCGAGCCTTTTGGGCGTTGGCCATCATCAGCTTTATGATCCTGGTCAGCATTACCTTGGTACTCGCCGGCACCCTTGGCAGAGAAGAGGTCCTGTGGACACCGATCTGGCTTGGCATCGTGGGGTTGCTGGGATTCGGCGTGAGTGCAGCGTTGGTCATCCAGACCATACGCTCGCCATGGCACCTGGCGGTCAGCCCCACTTCCCTCAAGGTCCGGACCCAGACCTACGTCCTGGAAATCTCCTGGGCGCAGATCGCGGGCATTGCCGTGGACGCGGTGAATTTCCGCGATGGCTGTGTTTTGCTGTTCGAAGAGCCCGCCGCCGTCGCTGGAGAGGCGAGGTTCCTGGCCCGATCCAATCGGCCTGACATCATCACCGATCAGGAGACGATGCTGGCCCGGATGAAGGACAACTATGAGAACCTCGGCTACCATTTTGGGATCCCAGGCCGGATCCTGGAGTTGGGCCCGGAGGAATTGGCCGAGTTCCTGGTCAAGGCCCGGATGGGACTGCTTTGGCAATCGTGAGAGTCGACGAGAGCCGATTTTGCCCCCTGCGCACCAGATGTGCTGGCCGTTGCTGGGTTTGGAGGTAGTCGAACATGAAGGGATTGTGGGCTAGGATGAGTGGGCCGGTCCGCATCGGGTTGATCGTCGGCCTGGTCGGCGCCTTGCTGACGATTGTGGGCCTGTTCGTCGGCGACTTTGCGCCGCTCACCGTGCGTTCGCTGGTACTGGGCATCCTGTTGGGCGGTGGATCCTGGGGTGTGATCAGCTGGGCCATCGCCTCTGCCACTGCCGACGCGCTCGGTCAGGAGGAATAAACCTCCACAATCTCTGTCAGGCTGGTCCATAGTTCCTCCACATTTGGTTGGTACCCTAAGGGTGACAATCAAATTAGAAGGAGGACATTATGGATGAGCGTTTTGGACGAAAGGGACTGTGGATCGGGTTGGGCGTTCTGGGCCTGGTCTTCCTGTGCCTCATGGCCTGTGGCCTGCTTACCGTGGTGGGACTGGTGCCGCGCCCCGCCGTCTTGGTACCGCAGCCAGGTGCAGCCCTTGAACAACCCCAGGGGAGCGAGGACGGTGCTGTGCCACCGGCGCAGGCCTATGACTATGGCCGTCCTGCTGCCGGGTGGCACTCTGGTGGGGGATTCCTTGGGCTCTTGGCCTACGGCATCAGCTTCCTGTTCAAGGTGGCCTTCTGGGGTCTGTTGCTGATGCTGCTCCTGGGACTGGTCAGGCGCATGTTCTGGGGGCCGCGGCACTGGTGCAGACCTGGCTCGCATGAGCACTGGAAGGACCACCCGCATGCCGCGTGGCGGGCCTGGCATCCCCACGGCAGGCACCCCGGGGCCAAGCCGGATACGGCGGCTGAGGAGGAAGATCCAGGCGCGCCCAACGCCGAGTATGCTGGACCGCAGGTATAGCTGGGACGAGGGCCCTCGGCGCGGCGAGACCCGCCGGGGGCCCTGGTGGAGCATCCTCATGGCAAAGCGCAGGATGGGGTTGGCCACAGCGGAACCTGCAGACGATTGGCTGGCGATCCTGGATGCCCAGGCAGTGGAGTTCCTTCTTCTGGATGCCGAGCAAGATGCCAACTTGTTGCGGGAGGTCACGGGGCATCCCGGCTGGATGGTCGAGCTCCAGGATGGCGAGTCGGTACTCCTGTGTCGAACGCCGGCATCCGCAGATGCGCATCTGGCTCAGAAATCGTAGGCACGTGATAGCGATGGATGAGCACAAATCAGAATGAAGCCTGGGATTTCGAGAAGGCGAGTGCTCGATAGGGACAGGCCCAGAGCCGGCACGGAGGACCGGAATGACGCAAACCATCCTGGTCGTAGACGACGAGGCCCGCATCGTCAAGCTGGTGCATGACTATCTGGAGCGCGCAGGTTTCGCCGTCCTGACCGCTCAGGACGGCGAGACGGCCCTGGCCCTGGCACGCATCGAACAGCCCGATCTGATCGTCCTGGACCTGATGCTGCCGGGCATAGACGGGTTGGACGTATGCCGCCGCCTGCGCCAGGTGAGCGGGGTGCCCATTATCATGCTCACTGCGCGGGTGGAAGAAGCTGACAGGGTCGTGGGCCTGGAGTTGGGCGCCGACGATTATGTGACCAAGCCTTTCAGCCCGCGCGAGCTGGTTGCCCGGGTCCGGTCTGCCCTGCGCCGCGCCAGCGGGCAGGTCGGGCCGTCGGCCATCATCCGTGCCGGGGATGTGGAACTGGATACCGATTCTCTCGTGGCGACCGTTAGGGGAGAGCTGGTGGATCTGACATCGACCGAATTTCAAGTGCTGGTGACCCTGGCCCGCCAGCCGGGACGCATCTTCAGCCGGGAGCAACTCCTGGAAGCTGTGCACGGCGTGGCATTCGACGGCTATGATCGGAGCATCGATTCCCACGTAAAGAATATCCGGCGCAAGATCGAGCCCGATCCACGCCAGCCCCGCTACATCCAGACGGTCTATGGCGTGGGCTATCGCTTTGCCGAACGATGAACGAGTCGACGACGGCGGGGACGTGCACCGCCTCGCCTGACGGAGCGGCAAAGACCCGTGTCCGATGCGGGCTCAAGGTCTAGGTAATGAGCAAGAAGAGGGATTGGCGCCACGACGAAATGCGCCGCTGGGCGGAGGATCACCGCCGGGGGTGGGAGCGGGGGCACCCTTTTCGAGGGCCTGATCATAGGAGAACCTATAGAGCACGGCATCCGAGCGGCAGGTACCTGTTCCTCCGTTTTGCCGGGGTCTTTGGCCTCTTTGTGATCTTGGCCTGCGTCATCCTGGCGATCATCGGCGCCGCGGCGCTCCTCCTCTACCCTGGAGTCCCTGCCTATGAGCCCCGTTCACTGCGCCTTTTCTTCCTTCTTGGCGGCGCCGTATTTGTGCTGGCATTGGCCATGCGGCGCGTGGGCAGCCTGGCCACGCGGCGTTTCACGTCGCCGCTGAGCGATACGATGAAGGCTGCGGATGCCCTGGCGGCGGGCGACCTGTCAGCCCGGGTGCCTGTCGAAGGCAGTCCCGAGTTCCGGGGCCTGGCCCGCTCCTTCAATCGCATGGCCGAGGCCTTGGAGACCGCTGACCGACAACGACGGGAGCTTCTGGCCGACATCGCGCACGAATTGCGCACGCCGCTAACCGTTGTCCAGGGCAACCTGGAAGGCCTGCGCGACGGCGTCTACGAGCCCACGCCGGAGCAGTTGGACCTTGTCCTGGACGAGACGCAGAAGCTCAGCCGGCTGGTGGAGGATCTACGCCTGTTGACGCTGGCTGAGGCGCGACAACTGCCGCTTGACCTGCAGCTAGTCGATGTGGCGCTGCTCCTGGCCGATGTGCGGGATGCCTTTGGCGCCCAGGCGGATGAGGCGGGCATCGCCTTGGAGCTTGAGGCTGGAGGATCTCTGCCAGCCCTGTATGCGGATCCCCAACGGCTGGGCCAGGTATTGGGCAATCTCGTGACCAACGCACTGCGCCACACCCCGCCGGGCGGGCAGGTGACGCTCGGCGCAGCCCTCAGCTCTGAGGAAGCGGAGCCCGCTGGCGTAGAGATCTGGGTCGCCGATACGGGCGAGGGGATCCCGGCTCAGGCCCTGCCGCACGTGTTTGACCGTTTCTGGCGGGGCGACGCTGCCCGCTCCCACCAAGCGGGGGCTGGCAGCGGTCTGGGGCTGACCATTGCCCGGAGCCTCGTCGAGCTCCACGGGGGGCGCATCTGGGCTGAGAGCGCTGGCCTGCCGGGGCAGGGCACAATAGTCAAGCTTGTCCTACCCCAGGCGCCGGATGCTGAGGATATTTGACCCGCAGCTGGGCTCTGCTATAATTGGGCCTATGCCAGCCCTGGCTTTTGTCGCCAACAAGAGTAATCTGAACAGCATCGCCGCCCTGACGGGCGCTCTGGAAGCCGATGGGCGTACGCAGGAGCTGGAGCTGCACTTTCCGTGGCAGGATGGACGCCTCCTGCGGCGTCTGGGAACGCTCTCAGAGAACACTAGTCGGCTGCTGGTCGCGCTGTCCTTTGCTACCGCCGATCTGCCGGAAGCGGTCGCACTGCTGCCGGGGTTGCGAGCCCTGGTGCCGGTCCCCTTCATCATCGCCGGCGGGCCCCATGCCTCGGCCCGGCCGGGGGAGGTGCTCCGGTCGGGCGCGGACGCCGTGGTCGTCGGCGAGGGCGAAGAGACCCTGCCCAACCTGGTGACGCGGGTGCTGGCCGGAAAGCCCGTCGAAGGAATGCCTGGGGTGGCCGTCTTGGCCGCCGATGGCAGCCTCTTGCAGGGGCCCCGCCCGCGGCCGGTCGATCTCGACGCCTACCCACCGCTGGGGGTGGCCCACCGCCGCTTCGGCCCCATCGAGATCACACGCGGCTGCCCCAGTGCCTGCGCCTTCTGCCAGACCTCGTTCCTCTTTGGCGGGCGGATGCGCCACCGCTCGGTGGAAAGGGTCGTGGACTGGGTGCGGCGGGCGATGGCCGGCGGATACAGCTATGTGCGCTTTGTGACGCCCAACGCCTTTGCCTACCAGTCCGAGGACAACGGCCGGACGCCGAACCTGGATGCCATCGAGCGGTTGCTAGGGTCCATGGCGGGGCTCGTGGGCCGTGAGCGGGTCTACTTTGGGACCTTCCCCTCCGAGGTAGGGCCGGAAACCGTGACGGCCGAGGCGGTGGCCCTGGTGCGCCGCTATTGTGGCAACGACAACATCATCTTTGGCGCCCAGACCGGATCCGACCGGCTCCTGAGAAAGCTGCGCCGCAACCATACTGTGGCCGATGTCTATCAGGCTGCAGAGGTGGTACGAGCTGCCGGGCTGACGCCGGTCGTGGATATGATCTTTGGCCTGCCTGGGGAGGCGGCGGAGGATGTCTCAGCCACGCTTCGCCTAATGGAGCACCTCGTGGAGATGGGCGCTGTGCTGCACACCCACACGTTCATGCCCCTGCCTGGCACACCCTTGGAGGATGCCCCGCCGGGCGAAGTGGATCCGGCCCTCCATCCTTTGCTCGACCGCCTGGCGAGCGAGGGCCACCAGGTCGGCCAGTGGCGCAAGCAGGAAGAGATCGCCCGGCTCACCACTGTGGATGGCCAGGCCTCGGCCTCACAGACCTGAGGCCATTCCCCTCCTCCATATCCGCCCGCAGCCTGGGACGATGGTGGGTTGCGGACCCGCTACCTGACCAGGAGGATGACCCCCGCTGTCAGGGCCAAAAAGGAGACGGCGGGCACCAGGCGCTGATAGATGCCGCCCCACTCCGCCTTGAAGTAAACCCGGGTCAGCGACAGGCACAGGTGCATGGGTGAGAGCATCATGCCAGTGAATCCGCCGGCATAGGCCAGGAGTCCGTATCCGTTGGCGACCGCATCCGGGCCGGCGAGGGGCAGGACGATGGGCAGGCCGATGGCCAAGGCGGCGACCAGCAGGCCGGTGAGCAGTCCCGCAATCAGGGGAACCGTAAAGACGATGATGGCCAGTGGGATACCAAAGCCGGACAGGGAGGCCGATATGGCCTCGACGGCGTGGCTCGTTTCCAGCACCTGGCGAAAGACCATGGCGCCGATGATGATCGGGACCGTGCCGATGGGGGTCTTGCGCGCCAGCGACCACAGCTGCGCTGGTCCGAGGCGGTGGACGACGATCAGGGCCAGGACGGTCGCCACGAGGGCGAGGATGAGGTCCAGGCCGGCGAGGATGGACAGCGCCAGCACCATCAAGATGGGCCAGATGCTCCGGCCCAACAGGAGAAGGGTGTCCTTGCCGTCGGGACGGCCCCCCTCCGGTGCCAGGGCTCGATGAATGCCCACCAGGCCAAACAGCAGGCCTCCCGCGAGGGCGGCAGCAAACAACGGCCACTGAGTGACCGTCAGCGCCTGCACTGACACACCCATCAGTCCTGCGGCGAGGACGAGGGAAGGATACAAGGGGAAGACCGGTTCCAGGGCATGGCGGAACCAGTAGTTCAGGAAGGTGCGGCGCTCGCGGCTGACATCAAGGTCGCGGCTGGCTTCGCCGACCATAGGAGCGGAGAACATGGCGCCGCCGACCATGGGCAGCATGCCGATGAGCATGGGCATCAGGGCCAAGAGCCAGCGGGCGTCAGCAAAGAGATTTCCGAGGGAGTGGATCAGCCCCTCCATCTGGAGGGTGCTGCGCAGCATCTCGCCGAGGAAGGTGATGAGCAGGACGATGGCCACCAGGCGAAGCGTCAGGGGTGCGACGGCGGCGCCCGCCGCTGCGCGGGTCAGGTCCCAGGCGACGTTTGCGGGATCCTGGACCCCACTGCCGACCAGACCGAAGAGCAGGCCCGTGGCGGCGGCTGCCAGCAGCAGCACGAGGCCCAGGTCCCAGCGCCGCCGAAGGAGGAGGATGATCAGGGCCAGGATGGCCGCCAGCTGGAGCAGGTCGACCACGTCAGGCTCCGCTGGACTCGGCGATGGCAAGCTCCAGATCCTGCACGGCATCCGCCAGTTCGTCGACGAGGGGATGTGTGCCCAGGTGCTCGCGGACGATGTCCAAGACGCGCTCATAGTACCACAGCGACTGCTCAGGGCCGCGGGAGAAAAGGCGCCAGATGCGCGGACCTTCTCGCCGCAAATCGGCCGCCATGCGCCGCGAATTGTGCAGCGTGTCGGCGGCCTTGACAGCGGCCGTCTGGGGGCCGGCATGCCGGATCTGGGCCAATAGCTCTCGCTTTCTCGCCTCCCAGGGCCGCGCTTCGCCATCCTCCATCTTCTTTTCTGATAGGGCGCGCACCATCTCTGCCACGGTCGGGCCAAAGTCGGACTCGATGCGGCTCAGGGCGATCCCCTGGTCTTCGACGACATCGTGCAGCAGTCCGGCGATGGTCACGTCCTCCCCATAGCCGTAGCGCAGCAGGATGGCAGAGACGTGAAAGGCATGCACGACGTAGGGGATATCGGTGCCCTTGCGTAGCTGATCCCTGTGGGCGCGGGCAGCCAGGACCAGGGCTGCGTCGTAGCGATCGGAGTAGCCTTGCATGTTCATCCTCCTGCGGCTATCTTAGCTGGTGGCGGACAGCCCACCTGCAGGCAGGCGTGACCATCCATAGCAACGCATTATAGCACCACTGCTCACGGGGGACAAACAGGTGCTTGAGGCGGCCTTTTGCGCCCCGGCCTGATCTGTGGTATACATAGTCAAGGCTCGTCTCAGGCGGCCCCACCTGGGGCGCTAACCAGACCCGCCCAGAGAGAGGTGCTCGTGGACGTAGATCAAGAGCAAGGCCCGTCGGTCCCGTGGACCGCACGTGACGTATGGTGGGGCCTGGTCGCGATGGGGCTGTGGTTGGGTCTGGCCCTGGGAGCGATGGCTTTGGTTCGCGCGCTAGACTGGGTTGTGGACGCGAGCCTGTCGGTGACCATCCTGGAATTATTGCTGTTGATCCCGGTCTGGTGGCTGGCCGTGCGCCGCTATGGCGTGGGACTGAAGGCACTGGGCTTGCGGGGCTTTGGCGGCCGCGCCCTTGGGGTGGGCTGCGGGCTGATGATCGCTTCCTGGCTCTTCAACCTGGTATACAGCCTGGTCCTATCGCAGTTTGGACTGCAGATGCAGACCGATCTCATCCCCATCCTATCCGAATTGTCTGCGCCATGGCTCTTTGCCATCGGCGCCGTGGTGGTGGCGCCAGTGGTGGAAGAGATCTTTTTCCGGGGCTTTGTGTTTGCTGGCTTGCGCGAGCGCTACGGATGGCGCAATGCGGGCCTGATCAGTGCCGGGTTTTTCGCCGTGGTGCATCTCCAGCCAACGACCATCCTGCCCATCTTTATCCTGGGCCTGATCTTTGCCTACCTCTACGAGCGCAGCGGTTCCATCTGGCCGGCGGTGCTGATGCACGTCTCCAGCAACGCGTTGGCCCTGGGGGCAGCCTACCTGGCCATCCAGACGGGCCTGTCCCCCTGATCCCCACGTCTGATTGCCGGCGGCCCGCTTGGGGCAGACTGAGCGTACGGGTTGTGCATAATCAACTAGAAGAGGTCAATCCGGCATGAAGCTGGTAGCCAGCCTGAGGCGGGGATGGTCCTGGATCAGGTCCCGCAGCGAGGTCCTGGTGGCGGCTCTGGGTCTCCTCGTCTTCTTTGGCCTGTCCGAGGACATGGGGGTGCAGCTCAGCACCCTGCAGGCGGCCCTGCTCTGGGGAGCGGCTGCCGTCTATGTGAGCCTGATCTTGGCACGCCCTATGGTGCTGCCGATGAAGTGCCCCCAGTCCTTGACTCGCGAACGGTTGAAGCGGGCCGCACTGATCATGATCCCCGCTGTACTGTCCGTGCTTCTGTTTCAGATACTGCTGTACCAGGGCCCCAGCCGCACAGGTGGTAGCTGGAGGACGATTCTGTTCTTGTTGCTTCTGATCATCCTCGGCTCGATTGGAATCGCGGCTGAAGCGAGACTGCCCCTCGATCTGTTTCCCATCCTCCGGCGGCGCGAGGTGCGGCGCATCGTCTATGCCGTGGTTTCTGCCTTGTTCCTGACGATGCTGATCCAAGTCTGGTCTGGTCTCTTTGGCGACTTGGCGCGGAGCATCGGCAGCGCTCTGGGCGAGACTCCACCGCCAGACCAAGGAGCCGTGTCCGGCTTTGCAGGATACAGCCTCCTGGGTTTACTCGCCACCCAACTCGCCAGTGCCGCCTTGGAAGAGTTGTTGTTTCGGGCTGGCATCCTGACGCTGGTCTGGGCCTTCACGGGCCGTTGGTGGGTGGGTCTCCTGGTCTCCTCTGTATGCTTTGGGCTCTATCACATCAGCCTGAGCGGCATGAGTGCATATTTCCTGCAGGCGCCGATCATCGCCGTGGTGGATAGCTTTGGCGCTGGGCTGGCAAACGGCACACTCTACCGCTACCGGGGCTTGACGACGGCGGTGCTGGTCCACGGCCTGGGGAACTGGCTATTGCTTACGTTCCTTATGCAAGCTGGGGGTTAGACCTTCCGGACCGCAGGCTTAGGCAAGGCCAGGACTGCGGCGCGCAGCCAGCATGGCCGAGCCCACTGCTGCGGCTTCCTCAGAGGGAGGTTCTTGGGCGGGCAGCCCGAAGCGTGCCTCGATCAGGTCGAGCAGAAGTGGGTTTCGCTCGATGGCACCGCCAGCGGCCACGACTTGCCGTCTTTTGTCCTGCCCGCGATGGCCGGCCCAGAGGCTGTAAAGCTCGTCGACGATGCCCTGCAGGGTAGCCCGGGCTAGCGCGCCGAGGTCCATGCCCTTCAGCGGAATGCCTTCGACGGACCCTGCCTCGATCTCCGGATTGCCTCGCACTCCCTGGAAGGTGGTGCGCACGCGCAGTCGCGCTGTGTCCTCGCGGCAGGCAGCCAGGCGGTTGAGGCGTTCGTAAACCTCCTCTTCGCCGACCTCCACGTCGAAGGTGGCCAGCCAGTTGCGCACAGTGCGATTCAGCCAGGCGTAAGCTTCGCCACCACACAGGCTGGCCCCAACCCGCAGAAAACCCGACTCGGGCAGGGGCCGCGTCTCGACCCGCTCGCTGGGGACCTCAAAGGCGGGCACTGCCCAGCAGACTTGGCCACCTGTGCCCAGATTGACCAGGACGGTCTGGACGGGATCGCTCGCGCTGCCCAGAAAACTCGCCTGGGTATCGCCCACGGCATTGTACACCGGCAAACCTGCCGGCAACCCGGTCTTCCGGGCAATCCCGGCGTCCAGATCACCCAGATGTTCACCCGCAGGCCGCACCGGGGGCAGGATACCCGGATCCAGCTCCAGCCGGTCGAGGAACCCATCGTTCCAGGTGCCCTGGACGACGTCATAGATGCCCCAACTGGCGGCAAAGGTGGGATCGCTGACCGGTAGTTGCCCGCTCAGTTGGCCACCCAGCCAGCTGGCGATGGTGCAGACGCGCTGCGTGGCCGGGGGAAGCTCAGCTTGTTGGACCAGCCAGAAGAGGGTCGCCGCACCATAGCCTTGTTGGATGCGGCAGCCGTTGCCCCGCCAGTCTAAATCTACCAATCGCTCTTTGAGCCGGTCCAGGGTCGTCGTGCCGTCGGCCAGCCGCTCGGCGGTGCGCTGATCCTGCCAGGTGATGAGGGGTGTGAGTGGTTCGCCTCCCGACGAGACGCACAGCAGGCCATGCTTTTGACCGGTGAGTGCCACGCCGCCGATCGATGGGCCGGACTGGGCCAGCTCAGACAGGACCTCGAGCGCCCGCTGCGCCAGACGCCCTGGATCCTGTTCCGCGCGGCCCGAGCGGACGCCTGGCAGGGCGGCATTGTTTCGCCGGCGAGCCAGGTGCAGTACGCGTCTGGCTTGGGTGTCAAAGAGTGCCCCGGTCACGGTGGTCGTGCCCAGGTCGAGACCGATGAGGGCCGCGGTCACCGCCAGTGGACCTCCGACCTGCGCCAGTTGCGCCAGCGCCAGATGAGGCCGGCCGGATAGCCGATCATCTTGGCCACATCTCCCACCACGCGGATGATGGGCACCAGCAGCATGGCCACGATCTTGTCTATGAGGCCATAGCCTGCCAGCCTGGGCCACAGACGGCGATAGGGCTGGGCGGTGTAGGCAGCAACGCCGACCGCCAACCCAAGCCACCACCAGGGCGAATGCAGCAACGCTAGGACGACCAGCAGTGGGCCGGCCACCAGGTAGGTCAGATACCGGATGGCGTGGCGCTGGCGCCACAGGTCGGCCTTGCCATCACCCCGGGCATAGCGGTAATACTGCTTGAAGAAGGCCCAGAGGCTGCCCCGCGGCCGGAAATGGACCTTGGCCTGGGGGGCAAAGGTCGCCGGGCCGTAGAACTCGCGCAAACGCAGGTCAAAGACCAGATCCTCGCAATAGTCCAGCCACTCGGGGTAGCCTCCGATGGCCTCCCAGGCGGCGCGACGGAAGGCCACCGAGCGGCTGGAGGGCAGGAACTGCTCAGGCTTGATCTCCTGTATCGAGGGAAGGACCGTGGCGCCCATGGCTGTCTCAAACAGGCTCTGCGGATCGGCCTCAAACCATCCCGCCACGACCGCGACAAAGTGGTCCGTGCCCTCTGCTTCAAAGGGGGCTGCCAGAGCCTCAACCCAACCATCCTCCAGGCGCACCCCAGCGTCAGTGGCGGCGATCACGGAGCGCGTCGCCTCGGCGATGGCAACGTTGCGTCCTCTGGAGATATTGGCGCCAGCCTCGACGAGGACACGGAGCGGAAGTTCTTCCGACTCTGTCCATGCCTGGAGTGAATCGAGGGTGCCGTCTGTAGAGCCGCCATCGACGATGATCACCTCGTCGGGCACACGGGTCTGGGCGGCAAGCGACCTGAGCAGGCGCTCAATGGCCTGGCCCTCATTTAGCACAGTGGCTACAACTGAAATCTGGGGTTTTTCACTATTTTCCATATCTTTCAATTTGTTCCGAAGTTGCACTACGCATCAAAGTGTGTTATAATGGCACTTGCCAGTCAAGTCTAGCTTCGGCTAACGGGTCTAGTCTATCCAGAAGGTTCCTGCCGAGGAGCCCCGGCCAAGGAAGGCAACCATGAAGTGGAGACATTGGTCCATCCTCATCATCCTGGTGCTGCTGAACTATATCATCTTTAGCACTGCCTTCATACAGTTGGCAGAGCAGCGGAATCCCAAGGTGCCTCCCACCCGCACGCCGCAGCCAACCTTTGTCAGCATGGCGCCCAAAGCCGTCTCCTGGGTGGTCCTGCCGACCTGTACCGCGGGGCCAACGCCTACGTACCGGCCGCCCCTGCCCACACCGGTTCCGACGCTGGGCCAGGTCATAAGCGAGACGGAGAGCCTGGTGTCCGCTGTCGAAATCATCGAAACCGTTGAAACCGTCGAAACTGTCGAGGCCGCAACTGCCACCTCTCAGCCTACCGATATGCCAGAGCCGACCGAAGCGGCACCCGCTGAGGTGGTCACTCACGTTGTCAAACGTGGTGAATATCTGTCTGTCATCGCCAAGGAATATGGTGTGAGTTCCAAGGCGATCACCGATGCCAACAACATCGACAACCCCAACCTGATCGTGACCGGCCAGCGACTGGTCATCCCCAACCCGGCCCAGGTAGTGGCCGCAGAGCCGGTCCCCATTACCCCAGCACCCCAAACGTCGGCGGCCACCTCAAGCCCTCTGCCGGCGACCGCCACAGCCAAGCCCAAGCCACCTACGGCCACCCCTACGCGCCACCCGCCACCCGCCACGCCGACGCCTGTCACGGCCGGCTCGCAGTTCACGGGCAACCTCGTCTGGCACCCGATGGTGGCTCCCAATTGCGCCGGTCCTGGCATCTCCAAGGAGAGCATCATCCAAGATCCGTCCGGTAACCCGGTGAACGGCGTGCGCGTCGAGGTCGACTGCTATGGGAACAAGTGGTTGTCGCATCCCTCGGGCAATCCGGGCGAGTATGAGCCCGGTCACTATGATTTCTCCTTCGGCCAGAGCACGCCCCAAGAGTGGACCTGCAGCGCGCGCGTATTCGACATCAACGGCCAACCGTCCGCGTCCTCTCAGACGGTGACGATCCAGTTTGATACCAACGACTGCCGGCCGGGTGGCATCGGCCACCAGGTGGCCATCCTCAACTGGACAAAGCACTGGTAAACCAGCAGGTCAGCCGCCCGCCTCCTCCAGGGGCGGGCTTTTTTGTTGGCTGCCCAACCCTCACCGCGTCACCTGGATCGGCTCGGAGCGGAACGGCGCAGGCCTGGTGCCCACCGGCGGGATGGGCTGGATGTACAGGCGGTAGGCGCCCGCCGGGGCATCACCGGGCAGCGCCAGGTTGAACTGCCCACGCCAAACGTCACCAGGCTGCCATTGGCTTGTGGGAAAATCCAACGCCGGTTCGCCCCTGATCGACGCGCGGGCAGTGCCCTCAGAGTCCACCAGGTCGATGACGACACCCCAGTCCTCGCGGGGCTGACCCACGGCCTGCCAGTAGAGATTGACATGCAGGACCTCTCCAGGATGAAGCGCTGCCTCGGGCTGGTGGGCGCTGCCCAACCTGTAGACATCATACCCCAACAGGTCCAGTTGGCCAAACCGGGCATCCGCCCGATGTTGCACGTCGAGGGCAGTGACGGGGAACGGTGATGCCGGATGCACCACGGTCAGTGGGCTGAGCCAGACCCGGTCGGCGCCCAACTGGACCTCCCCGTCACTGCCCTGCACCACCTTCAAACGGCGGTTTGTCTCGGGGTCGTACATGCCGACCTCGACGCGGTAGGTGCCCGGTGGGGTGGCGGGGTGCACCGGCAGGCCATAGTTGTCGACAATGGTCTGCCCTGGCTCCCAGAGTGTGGTCAACTGCACGCCCCCACCTGGTTCGGCATCCCGCTGCCCGACGATGTGGTTGCCTGCGTCCAGCACATGGAGAAAGACCTTGTAGCGTCGTGCGGGGGTCTCTTCTACCTGCCAGAAGAGGGTGACCTGGGCGATCTCCCCGGCGGCCAGGCGCTCGTCCAGCAGGCTGTAGCCCAGGAGCGCGATCCGGTCGGGTGGCTCGCCGTCACTGCCCAGGACGACATCCAACGGCCGCTGGGGCGAGGTGGGTGCCTGTTCCGGGACCGCGTACATGACCAGGCGCACATTGCCGTACCAGGAATCAAGGGCCTTGTAGGTGTTCGTATCCAGCCAGCCCTCAATGACGCGATCCGGATCGCTCTCATCCGTGGCCCATAGCACGGCAAAGATCCGGCCCCCCGGCTGGGCCAGCGCCTGCAACGACTCGCGGGTGGCCGCCGGATCCAGGGGACGGCTTTTCGGCAGAGGATGGATCGGCAACGGTCCGTCATAGTAGTAGTCAAAGACTTCCTGTTGGCCAGGCGCGTTGAGCAGGATCGCATCGCCTGGGCGGCCGATCGCCTCAATATAGCTCGCGATGGCCCGATAGTCGTCGCGGGCGTAAGCTGGGTCGTTGTAGTAGCCTCTCAGTCCCACCACGGAGGCGAGGATGAGCGATGCCGCTAGCAGACTGTAGAGCGTGGACTCGGTCACCTTCAGCCAGCGGGGTCTGTGGAAGAAGGGCACCAAGGCCCGCCCGGCCAGGAGGCAGAAGGCAGGACTCGTCACGAGCATGAACTTGAGGTAGGCATCCTTGAATAGCCCGAGACCAAAGATCAGCGCCAAGGGCACGACCAGCCACAGCACGGGGGCGAGATATGCCACAGGCCGGGACAGGCGCGGGCTGCGGGGGGTGGGGCGCAGGAGAAGGAGGAAGGGCAGGCTGTATAGCAGCGTCTGTGACCAGCTGGCTGCGGCCGGCCCTATCGTCAGAAGCTGGCTCGTTTGGGTCAGTGCGCCCACGAGGCTATAGGTTGCCGCGGGCTGCGGCCAGGTGGTGAGCTGGCGGTAGGCGGCCGGCAGCCAGGGCAGGAAGAGCAACCCGGCGCCCACCTGGAAGGCCAGCCACCAGAGCAGGTTGGATCGGCCAACCGTGGGCGCTGTCCGCCACAGCAGGCCAATGTGTACCACGATGACGAGGTTGACCGCCAGCAGTACCAGGGGAAAGGCATAGTGCGTGTACAGCCCCCCGGCTGCGGCCAGCACATAGAGCACGCCCCACCGCTGGGCACCCCTGCCATCGCCGCGCCCGCTAGCCTCGGCAGCCCATCTCAAGGCAGCGTAGAAGGCCAGGGCAGCCCCGACCGCCAGGAGCATATACATCCGGGCCTCCTGGGCATAATAGACCTGGAAGGGATTGATGGCCGCCAGAAACGCCGCGACCAGGCCTGCCCGGCGTCCGGCCAGGAGATGCCCCAGGGCAAAGACCAGCGCCACCAAGAGGACGCCCAGCCCGGCGGACAGCGAACGGACCGCAGCCTCGCTGGTGCCAACCAGCTCGACCCAGCCGCTCAGGAGCCAATAGTAGAGTGGTGGGTGGATGTCCTGAGCCGCGTCCCGGGCAATGGTGACCAGGTCTCGCTGTGCCAGGGCGATGCTGGTGCCCTCGTCGTTCCACAGGCTCTGAGCCCCGATGCGGTGCAGGCGGAGGCCAAAGGCCAGCAGGAGGATGGCGACCAGGAGCCATGGGCTGAGGCCCTGTCGCCAGAATGCAAGCCTATGCCAGGTGGGGAAAGGGCTGCTGCCTGGATGGACTCGCTTTTCGGGCATGGCCTGGAGTCGGGGCCTACGCCCCAGCCCGGCTGCGCTCGTACCAGCGCCGCCGCCCGGCAGCCGCCCTGAAGGCTACGAAAGCGGCCAGGCCCAGGGCGAGGACGACACCGATGCCCACCAACCAGGGCGCGAGGCGAGCCCGCTGTTCGACGGTCAGGCTGTCGACGGACACAGAGCCTGAGGCCATGCGGACGACAACCGAATGCGCTCCCCGGACTAGACCTTCGGCCAGGCGGACCTCCTGGCCGCCTTCCAGGTCCAGCGTCTGCTCGGGGTTGCTGTCCACAGTATAGAGGATGGTGCCTTGGCTACGGGGTCCCGGAGTGAGCCGCAGATCGGTCCCATCGAAGGTGAAGGACAGGCTGGCACCTGGGCTGGAGGCGCGGCGAACGGCACCGAGCTCTGCCGATGGTTCGAGCTGGGTCTCCCATGGGCCGTCATAGGTCAATGCCCAGTCATTCTCCTGGTGTACGCCGGAGAAGAGACGGCGTGCCTCGCTGCTATGGAAGTACTGGGCCAATGCATCGTAGACCGGCATGGGCGTAAAGTCCGGCTCGACGAGGCGGAAGTAGTACATCGGCTGGTCAGACTCGGCGTCGGTGGCGCGCTTGAAGAACCAGACGTTGACCACGCCCAGCCAGGGCCATTCCTCCTGAGCCCGGCGGAAGGCATCGACTGCGTAGCGGGCCTGCTGCTCGGGGGTGACATAACCGAACTGCTTATTCGGAAAGTCGGCCGGCGGTGCGTTCCAGTTCATCTCGGTGATCCAGATGGGCTTGTGGGCATCGCCGTTTTTCACCATGATCTCGCGCAGGTACATGGGCCGGGAGAAGTTCAGCACCCGGGGGCGCATCCGCTGGTCGGTAGGGCCCGACCATAGGCCGTAGCCCTGCATGGCCAGCACGTCGAAATAGTCGCCGGCGCCGGCTTCGTACATGCGCTGCAAGAAGACAAAGTCGTTCAGGTCGCGGGGCCCGAGCGGGATGGTTTGGGCCAGCGCGCCAGAGATGACCACACAATCGGGGCAGATGGCTTTGATGCGGCGATAGCCGACTTCCAATAGCTTGGTGTAGCCTTCAGGGCTGACCGGCTGTTCACCCCACTCGGGATAGATGTTGGGTTCGTTCCAGATCTGATAGTAGCGGATCCGCCCCTCGTAGCGACGGACGACGGCCTCCACAAAATCGCCATAGTCTTCCAGGGTATCGGGTGGGGCCAGGGTGCCACCCTCGTTGCCCTCGGCCCGGCTCCAGGCCGGGGGGTTGCTCAAGCGGACGATGATCTCCAGGCCATATTGTTCGGCGAGGGCCACGATGTGGTCATACTTGGCCCAGGCGGAGCGGGCCGGCTCATGGCGCCGGTCCTCGAAATCGCCCTTGCCATGGATCTCGATGTCCTCCCAGGGAAACTCCTGGCGGATCCAGTGAAAGCCGGCGTCGGCGATCATCTGGATGGCCTGCTCTCGCTTGGCGGGCTCGACCTCATCCTGCAGGAAGGTGTTCACGCCAAAGGGGTTCATCCCAGCGTTGGCCACGGGCACCTCATCGGCGGTCTCTGGCCGGGGGCGGGTCAAGTTGCCCAGCCACTCCAGGCCACCGCGCACCTGGGCGGGTAGCGTCTCTTCGCCGGTGACACCGTATAGGAAGTCTGACCACAGGGGATGGGCCAGGATCAGGCTGCCCGCCAGCGCGGCGATGGCAAAGACCGATACCGCGATCAGCGCCGCCCAGCGTGAGCGCGGACGCCTAGCGGTCATGGTCGCCTCCTGATTCCGCACCGGGCATCTTCGGGCGCTCTGAGTCGTCCACGGCCTTTGCGCCCGCTCCCGGAGTAAGGCGCTTCTCAAAGACCCAGAGCTCGCCCTCCCAGTCGCCAGGCGTGAAGCCTGCCTGGTGGAAGGCGTCGCGCAGCCAGGACAAATCGGGCAACATGATGTCGGCCCGGGGGGCGCCGACCCGTGCGGCGTGGGACCGGATGGCGCGGGCCAGGCGGGTCACGGCAGTCGGGTCGCCGTCGGCGTACCCGATCCACAGCCGCTCATCGCCGGTGGTGTACTGGAGCTGGGCCAGGGCCTGCAGGCTGCCGTCAGGGCCGCGGTGGCCGGCGATCTGGACTGCGGTGAGGAGCTCGGACGCCCGCTCGCGGGAGAGTTCCTGCCAGGCCCAGTCGGTGCTGAAAAGCCCCTGGTTGTGGGCTAGCACCGGGCTGGCCTCTAGGAAAGGCTGGACAGCCCCTGCCTCTTCGGGTGAGAGGAAGGTGATGTGCGGGCCCTGTTCGATGGGTTCGGCGGTCCGCAGGGCAAAGGACCCCACGCGCACCATGCCGGCCGCGGCCATCATTTTGTGGACGGGCGTGTTGTTGGCGCTGGTTGCCAGCCGGACCACCTGGCTATTGCGCGAGCGTGCCAGATCGAGCTTGTGCTGCAGAAATTGCCCGGCGATGCCCCGCTGGCGGTAGTCAGGGTCGACACGCATCGCCTCGAACCAGGCCTGTCTATGGGGGAGAAAGGCCACGCGGCCGACAGCTACGACTTGACCCTCGATCTCGCCGACGAGCAGCGCACCGTCCGGGTCGGCCAACCATTTATCCCATACCTCGGGGATATAGTCGCCCCACTCCCAGGTGTGCGCACAGACCCGCTC
>Ga0316577_10000032_pt1 | contig 30062 bp, 31 predicted proteins | sample S5NA_FD_203073 | JGI IMG/M metagenome (GOLD analysis project Ga0316577, IMG submission 203073) | Rhizosphere microbial communities from salt marsh grasses in Alabama, United States - S5-7_050615r2r1 | ecosystem: Host-associated > Plants > Roots > Rhizosphere | place: USA: Alabama | collected... | reverse complement strand
CCAGCCGATCAGAATCTGCTGACCCGCAATTTCACGCAGGAAGCCCAGGCCTTCATCCGGCGCCACCACAGCGAGCCCTTCTTCCTCTATCTGGCTCATGCCATGCCCCACGAGCCGATGCACGCCTCGGATGATTTCCGCGGACGGTCCGCCGGAGGCCTCTATGGGGATGCTGTGGAAGAGCTGGACTGGGGCGTGGGCCAGGTCCTCGATACGCTGGAGGAGCTGGGTCTGGAGGAAAAGACGCTGGTTGTATTCACCAGCGATAATGGCCCCTGGTGGCAGGGTAATCCCGGCTTTGCGCGGGGCAGAAAGATGCAGACCTTCAACGGCGGCTTTCGTGTGCCGTTCATCGCCCGCTGGCCTGGCACCATCCCGCCAGCGACCAGCAGCAATGGGATGAGCATGAACTTTGACCTGTTTGCCACCTGCCTCGGGCTGGCTGGCGTTCCCCTGCCTGGGGACCGCATCGTCGACGGCAAGGACATCATGCCCCTGCTGGCCGAAGGCTCTCCCTCACCGCACGATTCGCTCCTGTTCTATGATACCAGGAACCTGATTGCCCTCCGCTACCAGCGATGGAAGTACCATCGCCGTGCCACAACTGACAACGCAGGCTACTGGCCCCTGAAGCAAGGCCCCTTTCTCTTTGACCTCAGCATCGACCCTAACGAGTCCTACAGCCTCATCGAATCTGAGCCCGAGCTTGCAGCAGAGATGGCAGCGATGTTTGAGGCACGGCAGGCCGAGATGGAGGCAAACCTCCGGGGCTGGTTGCCGTAGACCGCACCTGCCCTACTTCTTCTCTGCCAGATAGCTGAAGAAGCCAGCGCGCCGCAGGGCCTGCAGGGTCAGCGCGCCCAGCAGGCCGCCCAGGGCGCCAAAGACCACATAGCCGATCATGGCCCGCGCCAGACCGAGGGCGACAAAGCCCACCGGTGCGCCAGTCAGCACGCCCAGACCCCACTTGACCAGGAACTTGCAAAAGTGGCCGAACGTCGCGGCAATGGCGGCGATGATGAGGTTCTCGGGCTTGCGGCCCAGCAACAGCAGGGCCAGATCGGTGCCTACCCCCACCATGGTATAGGACAGGAATGTGTTCAAGGCGCCAAAGTCGCCCATGCCCAGAAAGGCGGCGATGAGGCCCGAGGTGAGGCCTACCAGGCTGCTCGCGCCCACCTTCGGCACGACCCCGGCGGCGACGATGACAATGGCCATCCAAAAGATGCCCGAATGGCCCGGCAGCTGCAGCGGCAGCCGTAGCGCGATCTTGGCCACGACGATGAGGGCGGCAAAGAGGGCCAGCAGGATGAGCTGGAAGGTGGAGAAATACCGCTCTTTGGACGGAGCCGGCGTTTCGGAGATTGGAGATTGGTGACTAGTCATTGGTCACTTCGATCTTGTCCACGTCCTGGACCCATTCGTCGCGGACGTCCAGCCGCTCCAGCACGGAGACCAGCTTGAGCGTACCCCGGCCCGAGAGGTCGAACATCACCCAGTTGCTCGGGTCATCCACCTCGGCCCAAGTCAGCTCGACCGACTTGCCCCGGCTGCTGCTGGTGACGACGATGCGGGTCTCAGGCTTGAGTTTGCTCTCCTGGACGTGGAGCAGCAGCACATCGCGCAACATCCAGCCCTGCTGGGTCTTGCCCTCCTCGTCGTCCACAAAGCTGACCTCTTCCAGTGTGGCCAGGTCATCGGGCACAAAGCCCCCGACAAGCTTGCCGTCCACATAGATCGGGATGCTGCCCGGCGCCAGCATGGGTTCGGCTGATGCGCGGCGCACGGCTTCCACAACCAGTACGGCGGCCACAAGGACCACCAGCACGCCGATGACGAGTAGGATTCGCGTTCGTTGGGACACTGTCACCTCCAGAAGATCAAGATCACGGCCACCGCCACTGTGGCCATCAGCAACAGCCCGTCGAGCCAACCGAGCGCCAACTGCCGGTAGGGGCGCCGGTGTGGTGAGTCAAAACCACGGGCGTATGCCGCCTCGGTCATGGCCCAGGCCCGCTTGGTGGTCAATACAATCGCCGGCACGGCCAGGGCCACCAGGTCGCGCACCTTGGCTGCCAGGTCACGCCAGCCGCTGGGCTGCGACCAGGCGCCCCGCGCCTGCTGGGCCTCGCGGATGGCGCGCCACTCATCGTCGAGCAGGCCTACGCTCTGAAAGGCCAGGCTGAGGCTGAAGGCGTAGCGGTAGGGCACGCGTAGCCACTCCAGGGCCAGGCGCAGCTCGGCCGGCGTGGTGGTGGCAAAGAACAGGGTAAAGGCGCCGGCCAGCAGGATCAGGCGCAGGGTGATGATCACGGCCAGGTCCAGGCTGACGAACAGCCAATCGACGACAAAGAGCACGATTAGGACCCACTTGAGACGCCACACCTGCCGGGCGGCCTCGGGTAGCAGCCGGGCCCAGAGCAACAGCAGCACATAGAGGCCCATAAAGACGGCCAGCTTTTCCAGGGAGAGCATCACCGCCAGCGACGCACAGAGGCTCAGGGCCAGCTTGGTGCGGGGGTCGACCCGGCGCAGGGCTGAATCCTCCCTCAGCACCAGGTTGCGCGTCTTGCCTGCCGTGCCCAATCGGATCATGACGGTGCCCCCTGGGCGTGCACCCACTCGGGCACGCCCAGGCCCAGCTTGGCCCAGGCAGCTCCATCGGCCAAGACTCGGACCGGCGGGCCATCAGCCACGAATCCCTCAGGACCGAGCAGCAGCAAGCGGTCGGCCTGGACGGCCAGCGGCAGGTCGTGGGTGGTGAGGATGACCAGCTGGCCGGCAGCGGCCAGGCTCCGGGCCAGCCGGATCAGCATCTCCTTGTGGACTGTGTCCTGGCCCAGCGACGGCTCGTCCAGCAGGACGCCATGGTGTGGCCGGCGCATCAAGACGGTGGCCAGGGCCACCCGTTTCTTCTCACCCTCGCTCAGGAGGAGCGGCGGGACCTCCTCGTAACGGGCCAGGCCCAGCGCAGCCAGCAACCATTCATACAGCGTCATGTCAGGCTCGGGCACACGGAAGAGGATCTCCTCGCGGACCGAGGCATTGAAGAGCTGCAGATCGGCGTTCTGAAAGACCAGGCCCAGGTCCGGGCGCGAGCCATTGGCCTTGATCGTACCATCGTGTTTCTGCAGGCCGGCCAGCGATCGCAATAGCGTGGTCTTGCCCACGCCGTTGCGGCCGACCACCGCCACCACCTGGCCTGATTCCAGGGAGAAGCCCAGGTCACGAAGGATGGGGTGCCCGCCCAGGGAGACGGATAGGCCCGCTACGTCCAGTCGCTGGGCCTCCGGTTCAGCGGGGCGCAGGTGGAGGACGGGAGCCTGCACGTCTGCGGGCGCGGGCCCCGGCAGGCGCAGCGTGCGCAGGTGCGGTATCGACTGCAGGTACTCCTCGCGGTGCTCACAGGCGATGACCGCCGTGCCGGAATCGGCCAGATCAGCCAGGTGCATCACCAGTTCGTCGGCGGCCGTCCCGTCGAGCATCGAAAGCGGCTCGTCGAGGACCAAGACGGGTGGCTGCCGGGCGGTGATGGCGGCCAGGGCCAGCTTCTGCTGCTCGCCGCCAGACAGGGTCTGCGGCGCGCGGTCGCGCATCGACGCCAGATCAAAGCGGGCTAGGGTCTCCTCCAGCCGCTGGGTGATGGTGTCCCGGGGTAGGCCCAGGTTCTCGAGGCCAAAGACGATCTCTTCCTCGACCGAGTGGGCCAGCATCTGGGCCGTTGGGTTCTGGAAGACGAGTCCCGCCCCTTCGGCGAGTCGCCAGAGGGGGACGTCGGTTGTGCGCTGAGCATCCAGCCAGACCTCGCCGTCCATCGTACCGTGATACAGGTGCGGGATCAGGCCGGTCAGGCAGCGGGCCAGGGTGCTCTTGCCGCAGCCTGATGGCCCGGCGACGAGCAACCGTTCGCCCGGCTCGAGGTCAAGGGAGGTGGGTGCCAGCCCTTGGTTATTCTGAATGTAGCGGTACGATACCTCTCTGGCTTGGACGATGTTGGTCATGGTTGTGATCTGCTGAGACATAGACAACGCCGAAGCGAAAGCGCACCGGCGTGAGCACAGTATAGTGGGGATGCGACAGCCCGTCAAACAATCGGACCTGGCAGATTTTACGACATCCGCCAGGTCCGATCTCCTGTCTCCTACTTGACCTGGATCTCGACTACGCCCTTGACCTGGACGTTGCCGGGGAATCCGGGGGCGACGATGCTAAAGCCGCCCTGGTTGCGGAAAGAGACGATGCAGTCTGCACAGGCTTGGATGTCGGCCAGGGGCGCTTCAGCTGTGTAGCCGTCGTCGGCGACAAAGGCTAGCGTCGTTGCGTCGTCATTGGGGCCTGCCTTGCCCAGCAGGTCGTTGATGAGCACCCCGGTGTAGGTGCTGGCCTCACCCTGCTTGTTGGTCGACTCGGCCTCGATGGTGTCCATGGAGCGGATCTTTTCCTCGGTCCAGCCGATCTCGTTCTCCACCGCACCCGTGATCTTTAAGGCGGCATCTTCAGGGATCCCGCCGCCGGCCGCGGCCGCTGTGTTGACCTGGATGTCGGTCAGCTGAAACACCCAGCGGTTGGCCGGGGTGTGGGGGCAGACCAGGCGGATCGGCCCATGGTCGGGGTCCGCTTCGGCGATCCAGTTGCCCTCTTCCTTTAGGGCTACGATGGCGCCCTCCATTTCCTCGCGCGGGATCTCGATGGCGTAGCCGTCGGCGGCCACCACCGTGATGCTGGCGTATTCGGCCGGCGCACCGGCCTGCTCCATGAGGTGGCTGAGGGCCACGCCACTCCAACTACCGGTGGTGTCCTCGCCTTCCGATCGCTCCATCAAGATGTCGGTCAACTCTGTCTGTGGCATGTCGACCAGTTCCTGATAGCTCACCGACAGCGGCGTCGCGACGTCGCCCGTGACTTGCAGGGTCCAGTCCGCATCGGGTGCGCCACCTCCGCAGCCGACCAGGCTGATGAGCAGCAACAGACTCACGATCCACATTGTTTTGTTCCGCACTTTCCTTCCTCCTTTTTCTCTGTCGGTATCCGCTAGACGCTCTACCGCATTATCAAGATGACGGGAATGAACATATCGCGCTCGATCAGGTGTCCGTGATTGCCCAACCTCCCTTCCTCCTCGACATGGTGCATGCCATGGTCGGCAAAGATGACGACCAATGTATTGTCCGGTAGGGCCTGGATCAACTGGCCCACGGCAGCGTCAACCCCCTGGATGGCTGCCTTTTCTTCAGGCGCGCCGGGGCCATAGGTGTGCCCGGCGTCGTCAATGCCGTGAAAGTGCACCCAGAACAGGTCCGGCATGCCAGCTTCCAGGACGGCCAGGGCGTTGGCCAACCCGTTGTCGTCGGTGCTGCCATCCCCGTCCCGGTCGCCCGAGAGGGTCATCTCGGCGTTGCGCAGGTTGAACGCCAGGGCATTGCCCTCCACGGCAACCACCTCCAGTCCCGCTTCGGCGGCCACGTCGAACAGCGTCTCTGTACCTGTCTTGCGGATGCCGCGTTGGTCGACGCCGTTGGCCGCTGGCGGCGCCCCTGTGAGAAGCGCAGCCGAAGCCACGCTGGTGCAGGGCGGATAGACGGTCAGTCCCACCTGCGGCTGTCCTAGCGCGACCAGGTTAGGGATGAGCCCTGCCTCGGCGGCCTCCGTGTAGCGGACGTAGCCAAAGCCGTCGAGAAAGAGGAGGAGCACGTGGTCCACACCCACGGCCCCTCCAATCGCCGGCAGGGGCTGGCCCGTGCTCGCGGCCGGCCGGTCCAGCCCCAGCCCAGCGGCGGCTGTGGGCGCCAGGTCGGTGATGCTCGCCGTGACCCGGCTGAGCAGGGCCGGGGGTTCCGCCTCAACCTGCGCCGCGTCCAGCTCCTCGCCGGCGATCAGGATCGTCCCGCCGGGCAGCCACTGTGCCTCGAGGGCTACCTCCGCCCAGTCGTATTCATGCCGCACCCCCTCATCGTCGACAACCGTCACCGTTTCCACCGCCTGGTGGCCCGCCGTCCATAGCACCTGCTCCAACGGCACGCCCTCGGCATCCTCCTCGGCGAACCGCTCCATGGCCTTCAGGACCTGCCGGTCGACAGCGAAGGCGCTGCCATCGGGTGCGATGACCCTGGCCTGCCACGACGCCCCACAGCCCGCCAGGAGGGCGAGCAGCAGGAACAGGATGGGGATGGCGGGCCTGCGCCGGCTTCGGTGAGTGTCATTGCGAAGCCCGTCGTTTGGGCTGAAGCAATCTCCGACGTTGCCCAAGGTGGGCATCGCGCCGCTGCGCTTACGGTCACTCGAAAACGGCGCTCGCTCCTCGCAATGACGTTTCTTGCTCACGAGCATCATCATTCCTCCGACCGGATCTCGACCACGTCGTTGACCCATTGATCGCGGCCCCGCTCCGGCAGCAGCAGAGTAACCGGCGGCCGGCCGTCGATGCCGGGTGACATGGGCTGCACCAGCAGCGCGCCCTGTGTCTCCCAGCCTTCCACGATGTGCTCCTGCCCGCGGGCATCGGTTAGCACCAATAGCCGGAAATCAGGCAGCGCCACCAGGTTGTGCAGCGGTACCCCCTCTACCCGCGAGGCAGTCTTGGCCTTGCGTATTTGGCCATCGGTCTCGCTCTTGAGCATGACGTCCGTCTGCTCGATGGTCACGCTGCGCGTGGGCTGGAGGAGGAGCCGGCCGATGGACGTCGCCTGGCCGTCGATGGTCAGTGGCGTCTCTGTGCCCACGACGACGATGCGCCACACACCCTTGAGCCAGGTCGAGACGTGTAGATTCTCGGCGGCAAAGCGCACGCCGTCGACGTGGGGCATCAGCAGCGCTTCGGGGGTAAGGTTCTCCCGCGTAACCGTTACAAAGCCTCCGTCGCGCGAAGCCATCGTCACACTCTCGAACTCGGTCACGCCGTGCTCGGCCAGGAAATCTAGCAGGCTGACGTGCGTACCCGGCTGCTCGCGATAGGGCAGTATCTCGTTGATCGGAATATAGTCCGGCTCGGGTACGTCGCCTACCAACAAGATCAGGTCATTGAACGGCACGTTGGCCATCTCGGCCGAGCCGTGGTCGTCGTGGCATGTCTCGCAGGTGTGGAAATCGGCCGGTTCGTGGCACTCGACGCAGTCGTTCATTGTCTCGGCCTCGTCCGAGAGCATGGCCCAAGGGTAGTTCAGCGCCGAGCGGGCTGGCGCCAGCGCCCGGCTGCCCATGGCCAGCGCCACCGCCGCGCCACCCACCACCAGCGCCGCCGCGACAATCACCACCACAACCCATCGTCCCATCCCTTACCTCCTGACCGGCCCAGGCCGGAGTCTCACGGCATTTCCCAAGCTACCAGTATACCAATCTACCAATATACCAATGTGCCAACTACCCCAACCACAATCAGCACGGCGACCGCCCCCCAATCCCCAGCTCCCATCCGCACCTGCCGTAGGAAGGTCCGCTCCGGATACTTGCCAAAGCAGCGCCCTTCCATCGACACCGAAAGGCTGTCCACCCTGCCCAGGGCCGAGACCAGCAAGGGCATGAAGAACTGCCGGGCCAGTGTCACAAAGCGCCGCGGGCTGCGCACGTCGTACTCGATCCCGCGCGCCAACTGGGCGTTGTACACGATCTGGCCCTCCTGCTCGAACGTGGGCACCAGGCGCAGAGCCGTGATCAGGGCGAATCCGTAGCGGTAGGGCAGACCGGCGCGCATCAGAGCGTAGGCCAGGTCGTTGGGCTCGGTGGTCAGCACAAACAGATAGCTGAGCAGGATCACGGCCAGAAAACGGCCGGCCACATAGGCGGCGGCCTGCAGGCCGCCCGTGGTGACGGTTAGCGGCCCGATGTCGAGCAACGTGCTGCCCTCTTGCACGAACAGGACCTGCAACAGGCCCAGCAGCAGGGCCGTCGTTACAAAGAGCCGTGACCCTCGAACCTGGCCCAGGCGGGCGCCGGCCAGGAAAAAGCCTACCAGCAGGAGGGCCACGGCCCCCCACACCGGCCAGGGGCTGTGCACCACGAACACCAGCACCGTGCCCAGCACCAGCCAGGCGGTCTTGACCAGCGGATGGAGCCGGTGCAGGAAGGAATGGCCCGGCTGGTAGGTGATGCGCGCTTTCATGGCTGCCCTTTCGGGACGAGCCCCGGCGTCGCAGAAGCTGGCCGTTTGTCCTGCCTGGCAGTGGCCATCGGGGCCCCGGCGGCCTTGCTCGCGACTTTTCCCGGCGGTAGGTAGGCGTCCCGGCCCATTGCTGCCAGCCGGTCAAAGGCCTCGTCCGGTGGGGCATCCACCACGATCTGGCCACCGTCGAAAAAGAGCAGCCGGGTCGCATAGGCTTGGCTGACCTGCGGTGCGTGGTTTACCATGACCGCCGTGCTGCCGCCCTCGACCCGCTCGCGCACCAGCTCCAGCAGGAAGGCGGCGCTGGCCGGATCCTGGCCGATAAGCACCTCGTCCAGCAGGATGATCTGCGGATCGTACGACAGGATCGAGATCAAGTTCAGCCGCCGCTTCTCGCCGTAGCTCAGGCGGTGCGGATGGTCGTCCAGGCGCTGGCCCAGGCCGCCACGTTGTAGGTATTCCTCGACCAGCTGCCTGGTCCTACCGTCCAGGAGGTCAAGGTTGCGGGGGGCCAGGACGGCTTCCTCCCACACGCTGTCAGCGAAGAGCTGGTGGTCGGGGTTTTGAAAGATCAGGCCCACCTGCCGGGCCATGCGCGAGACCGGCACCTGACGGGTATCGTGGCCCAGGACCTCCACCCGTCCCTGCTGTGGCTTGAGCAGGCCCAGCAGGCTGTGCACAAACGTGGTCTTGCCCGAGCCATTGTCGCCCATGACGGCCACAGACTCGCCGGGGTGAAACTCCACCGAGACGCCGTGCAGAGCGCGTGTGCCGTCGTAACCGGCGTGCAGGTCCTCGACGCGGACCACGGCCCCGCGCCCATCTCCTGTTGCCGGAATGGGTGGAGATTGGCGGCTGAGCAAATCGGGAGGGCGGGGTGCCCCCTCGAAGGGGCCATCGTAGACGATGCGCCCGCTCTCCATGACCACCATCCGTGGCGCAAACGGCCGCAAATAGTCCAGCTTGTGCTCGATGACGATAACCGTCACGTCGGCTTTTTCCCGGATCCGGGCGATGACCTCGAATATATCGGCCGTGGCCGTGGGATCGAGGTTCGACGTCGGCTCGTCAAAGATGAGCACCTGGGGCTTGGTGGCCATCATGGCGGCCACGGCCACCTTCTGTTTTTCACCCCCCGACAGCTCGACCAGCGAGCGGTCGGCCAGGTGCTCGGCCCCGACGATGCTTAAGGCCCAGCCCATCCGCTCGCAGATCTCGTCCGGGGGCAGGCGGCGGTTCTCCAGACCAAAGGCCAACTCGTCCTGCACGGTGAGGGTGCAGAACTGGGCTTCGGGATTCTGCTGCACCAGGCCTACGATCTCGGCCACGTCATGAATGGGCCGTTGCTGCACATCCATGCTGGCCACGGACACCCGGCCGCCTGCCTGGCCCTCGTACTGGCGAAAGAGGTATCCGCCGATGGCCAACGCCAGCGTCGATTTGCCGCAGCCCGAGGGCCCAGCAATTGCCACGAACTCGCCTGGCGCGACGTGTAGGTCCACGTCATGCAGGGCGGGCCGGGTGCTGCCCGCGAAGGAGAAGCTGAGGCCTTCGATGGCGATCACGTGGGGCTCACTCCACCTCGACGCGGGTCACAGGATAAGCCAGCACTTTGCCATTCATGCGGGCCACCGCAAAGCTCACGTTTTCCCCGTGGAAGGCGGTGAACAGGCGTATGTCCTTGTCAGCCATGACTTCGTCCATGGGCAGCCGAACCGGCTCGCCGACGGTGTGCAGTACCACTGTGCTTGCGCCCTCCTGTGGCTCCATCTGGTTCAGCACGGAGCCCAAGGGTGCGCCCTGGTACTTGTTCGTACCCTGCCCCAGGTCTAGCTGGGTGCTATCCATGCCGAACTGCCAGGCGTCGGGATCATAGCCCGTCGGCCTCTCCAAGGCCCCCGTGACCTCCAGACTCGCCCCGCCGACCACGATCAGGCGGGTGACGGCCCGCACCCAGGCCTTGCTGTTTTCGGCCCCGGCCACGCTGTACGATGCGTCCTCGCCTTCGCCCTGCACGACGAGCAGCAGGTTCTCGTTCTCTCGCACCTCGCTGATGCTGACGAAGAAGGTATAGCCATCCGAGGCCTCGATCAGGACCATCTCCGCCGCCTCCTGCGGCTCGGCCCGGGCGATGATCTCTTCCAGCGGCACGCCGGTGAAGCGGCGCTGGGCCTCGTTCAGCGTGCCCTCGCCGCTGACCTCAGGGATGTCCCCGTGCTCTGCCGGATAGTCGTAGGCTGCCGCTACCGCGCCGCCTATGTGCACGGTATTCGGTCCGCGCAATGCTTGCTGCAGGAAGAGGGCTAGGGCCACGGTCAAGAGGGCAGCCACCCCCAGGAAAACCGGGTAGATCCGCCGTCCCATGGAGGGTGCCGGCGCCTGGTCCTTCACCACGCCAGCCCGGCGCAGCCCATTGAGCAGCGCCCAGCCCAGGACCCCGGCAAAGAGCACACCACTAGAAAAGGCTATGCCGCCCACCAGCAGCATGGCTTGGAAGGCCAACGTGTCGGCCGGCACGGCGGCAAAGAGCTGGAAGACAAAGACGTTCGAGGCCGAGGCCAGCCCGCCGGCCAGGCAGTAGGCCAGCAGGCTATCCTTTTTGCGAAAGGGGAGAAACCCGAAGTCGACCAGGAGCCCGGCGACGATGTCCACCAGGACCACCAGCAGGCCGTGGGTATTGCCCGTCAGCAGCTCCACGCCGCCCTTGAGTAGGCCGGTGATGGTGCCCGAACCCTGCTTGCGGGTCAGGCCCACGGCGAGGGTCAGCCAAAGGACGTGAAGCCCGGCAGCCCATTGGGTCGTGCCGGCGAAGCCAAAGACCGACTGGAAGAGGTCGCCGATGGCATTGACATAGGTGCTGACCACGCCGCCCAGGGCCGCCAGGGCGGCCATCAGCAGCAGGTCGCGCGTGGTGAAATAGGTTCGTCGTTGCTCCATGGTTTCCCTACCAACAGAAAACGGCGTTCCGGAAAGGAGACGCCGCTTCAGGCAGGTCTGACCCTGGGAGCAATGAAAAGCGGCGTCCCAAGGAGACGCCGCGCCACTGCTACAGACGGCGCATCTCCTTTCCAAGATTGGGAGGCATGGCCGTTTCCCGCCATACCTTGCCGTCCCCGCCCCATAGGCGTCCTGGCCCGGCGATGGGCTTCAGGCTCCGCCGTTAGGTGACGAGGCTCGGAGATGCTGCAAATCGATTATCCAAAGAACTGTGAAAATTGTAACATACCTGGCGCCAACTGTCAACTCGCTGCTGGCCAAAGGGGCACTCAGTCCAGCGAGGCGAGCGTCTGTGCCCAGTCACGCATGGGGCCGGGCTCCCGCCGGGCGACGTACTCTGCGAAGAGGTGCTTGCTCTCTTTTCGCAGCAGTCCCCCGCGGATCCTGGGGACCTGATAGCCGGGGATGTCCTCTTCTCTTCTTACCCAGGACCTGACCAGGTCGACGCCGCCATCGCCGGGTGACTCCAGGCCGTAGACGATCTCGCCCAGGAAGAAGGACATGGCGGCGCCCATGCACATCAAGCAGGGTTCCAGGTTCGTGTAGAGGGAGGCTCTGCGCCGGGCCTCAAAGGACAATCCCAGCCGGTCTGCCGCTTCCAGGGCAACCAGCTCGGCGTGGCCCAGGAAGCGTTTCTCCCGCTGCTCGGTTGTCGTGCCTCGAGCAATGACCTCCCCGTCGAGGATGACGATGGCAGCGATGGGGAATTCGCCATACTCGAGGGCTTCCGTCGCCAGGGCCAGGACTTGCCGCATAAAGTATTCTGGTGCCGGCAACGCGTTTCGACTCGCCATTGGGCTTGGGCCGTCCTTGTCTTAGTGTGCTTCCAGGGTGATGGTCTTGGGCAGGACCAGCTCATCGCCCAGCGTCGTCCCATCGGGGCCCATGGCGGATAGCCACACCTGATCGCCGAAGGGGTGGACGCTGATGGTCAACCGGTACGTGCCCAGCTGACCATAGTCGGGGATAGGCAGCAGATGCTGGAATAGAAGCCGTCGGCCTCTGCATTGAAGCCATTTCCCCCGCAGGATGTGTCTCGTGAGGGTTTTCGGCATGCGGTCCAGACATCGCTCATATTCCGTCCTCACCCCTGGGAATCGGTCGATAGCGCCCAAGAGTCAGCGCCGAGCATCAAGTCGCGTTGTGCAGAGCAACTCAGGCGCTTGCCGTCTGCTGGCCCGCGCCTCCATCCGCCCACTGGCGACGGTAGAGGCGCTGGTAGGTTGGGTTGATCTCGACGAGGCGTTCGTGGGTGCCCTGGCCCACGATCTGCCCGCCCTCGACTACGACAATGCGGTCAGCTTTGCGCAGCGTCGAAAAGCGGTGGGCGATGATCAGGGTGGTGCGCCCCCGTCGGATCTCGTCCATGGCTTCTTGGATCCGCGCCTCGGTGTAGGCGTCGACGTTGGCTGTTGCCTCGTCCAAGATCAGGATCTTGGGGTCAGCCAGCAAGGCCCGGGCAAAGGCCACCAGTTGTCGCTGCCCGCCAGACAGGGTGGCGCCCAGCTCGCCCAAGTGGCTGTCGTAGCCGCGGGGCAAGCCGGCGATGAACTCGTGGGCCTGGGCGCGGCGGGCAACGGCCTCTACCTCTGCATCGCTAGCCTGGGGGTCGCCATAGCGGATGTTCTCGCGGATGGTATCAGCGAACAAGAAGACATCCTGTGGCACAAGCGTCACCAGCCGGCGCAAGTCGGCGGACGCGATCTGCCGCACATCCACCCCGTCGATCTGTACGGCGCCCTGACCGACGTCGTACAGCCGGGTCAGGAGCCGGGCCAGGGTGCTCTTGCCGGCCCCCGTCGGTCCGACCAGGGCAATGGTCTGCCCGGCGTCCACGGAAAGGTCCACGTCATGCAGCACCGGCTTCTCGTCGTAGCCGAACGTCACCTGCCAAAAGTCGATGCGGCCCGTGAATCCGCCCGCCGGCCGCTGGGGCTCGGTCGGTTCAGCCACCGCCGGCTGGCGGGCCATATAGTCGGCGATGCGGTCCAGGGAGGCAGCCCCCGCTTGGAAGGTGTTGTAGACCAGGCTCAGCTCGCGCAACGGGCCGAAAAAGCGATAGACGTAGCCCAGGAAGGCCAGCAGCACGCCGACGGTCGTTACGCCCTGGACGACCAACGCGCCACCATAGCCCAAGACCAGCGCCACGCCCAGCATGTTGGTCACGGTCATGGTCGGGAACACGGCGGCGAAGAGTAAAGCTACGCGGAGATTGGCCCTCATGTTGCGCAAACTAAGGCTCTCGAACTGCTCCACCGTGAATGATTCGCGGGAGAGGGATTGCACGACACGCATCCCGGCGACTCCCTGCTCCACGCCGGCGTTCACCTCCGCCAGCGCCTGCTGCACCTGCTGATAGGCGCGCCGCATGTGCCGGCCCAGGTAGCTCATACTCAGCATCACCACCGGGATCGAAACCAGGGTCACTAGCGTCAGTCGCGCGTTGAGCAGGCCCATGATGACGACAATGCCTCCCAGCGTGAGCAGGTCGGTGACCAGGTTGAGCGCGCCGCTGGAGGCCACCTCCGCCAGGGCGTACACGTCGTGGGTCAGGCGCGACGAGATCTGGCCCACCCGCTCTCGCTGGTGAAAGGCGACCGCCTGCCGCAGCACGTGCGCATAGAGATCGCGCCGGATGGCGTGCACGACGTGCTGCCCCACCCAACTCGAGAGATAGCCCTGCCAATAGATGGCCAGCCAGTAGACGCCGTTGAGCGCCAGGTACAACAGGGCGATGAGGGTCAGGCCACGCAAGTCACCTTGAGCGATGGTCGTATCGACGGCCACCTTGGTCAGGTAAGGCATGGCCAACGTTGTGGCCGTCACGGTCAGCGTCGCTACCAACGCCAGGGCCAGCCGGCCTTTGTAGACGCGCATGTAGCTCCACAGCATGGCCAACGCCTCTCGATCCAGGTTCGAGAAGCGGTAGGCTTCCTCCTGTCCCTGCAGCCGGGTCATGAATCCGCCACGAATGCTCATCGCGCCCCTCCTTCTGCCGGAGACAGGTCCCGTGGGGAGAGCGTCTCGGCCTCGAATTGGAGCGCATACAATTGGCCATAGAACCCCCCGGCAGCCAGCAGCATCTCGTGGGCCGACTGCTCCGGCGTAGATTGTGCCCGTTCGATGATTTCTCCGTCGCGCAGCACCAGGATCTGGTCGGCCTGCTGCACTGTCCACAGCCGGTGGGCGATGACAAAGGTGGTTCGCCCCGCACGCACCGCCACTAGTGCCTGTTGCATCCGCCGCTCTGTGTCGGCATCGACGCTGGAAGTGGGTTCGTCTAGGATCAGGATGCGTGGATCGGTGAGCAGCACGCGCGCTAGGGCGACGCGCTGCTTCTGCCCGCCGGAGAGGCGCACGCCCCGCTCGCCGACAGGCGTGCCGTAGCCGAGGGGCAGAGAGTGGATGAAATCGTGCATCTGCACCACTCGTGCGGCCCACTCGATTTCGTGATGGGTGGCGTGGGGGCTGCCATAGGCTATGTTCTCGCCGATGGAGGCGTCAAAGAGAAAGACCGTCTGCAGGGCGATGCCTATGGCGTCGCGCAGGCTCTCGACTGTCACCTGGCTGATATCGTGCCCGTCAATGGTGATCCGACCCTGTCTGGCATCGTAGAAACGGGGTAACAGATGCACCAGCGTCGTCTTGCCCGCGCCCGAAGGCCCTACCAGGGCCACCATCTCACCCGGGGCTGCCTCCAGATTCACGTCGCGCAGCGTGTCTGCGCCCGCAGGGCCGTCTTCGTAGCGGAAGCTCACACCCTCGAATCGCACCCGCCCCTCGATGGGCGGCAGGGGATACGCGCCTGGCACGTCTCGGACATCTGGCTGGGTATCGAGTACATCGAACACCCGCTCTGCAGCGGCCAGAGACTGCATCACGATGTTGAGCATCATGCCTGTCTGGCGGATGGGGCGCAGCAATATCTGGATGTAGGTGGCAAAGCCGATGAGCGTACCCAGCGAGATCAAGCCAGCGATGACGTTGCGCCCCCCGACCCAGAGCACCAGCGCCGTGCCCACGCCCATCACCACACTGGCATAGGGCATCCACAGCGAGGCGATGTGCGCAGTCTCGAGGTTGGCCTGCAGAACCTGCCTGCTCTGGTGGTCGGCCCGTTCTTGCTCAAAGGATTCCCGGCCAAAGAGCTTGACGACCAGGATGCCGGCCAGGCTCTCCTGCAGCGTGCCGGTCAAAGCCGCGAGCTGGCGCTGGACGCGCATCCAGGCCGGGCGCACGCGCCGGGCATAGGCCCACATGCCGAGGACGATCAGGGGCAGCAGGCCCAGGTAGACCAGCCCCAGCCGCCAGTCCCAGATCAGAAAGACGACCAGGATGCCGGCCAGGGTCAAGAGATTGGTCAGGATAATGACCGCTGCCCGCCCAAAGAAGTTGTTCAACACGTCTACGTCGGCAGTGACCCGGGACATCAAGTCGCCCGTGCGCGCCCGGTCGTAGAAGGAGAAGGAGAGGCGGCTGAGGTGATGAAAGATGGCGTTGCGGATCTCAAAGACAATGCGCTGCCCGGTGTAGGCGGTCACGTATAGTCGTAGAAAGTCGATGCCGCCCTGGATCAGCGAGAGGGCCAGCAGCCCGCTGGCTGCCCACCAGACCTGTGCTGTCCGCCCTTCCAGAATGAAGCGGTCGACCGCGAGGCGGATGATCCAGGGTGGGGCCAGTTCGACGGCCGTGGTAGTCAGGGCCGCTAGGACGACACCGGTGAGGATAAGGGCGTGGGGCCGCATATACGCCAATAAGCGGCGCAGGATGGGCCAAATCGGGCCCGATGGGCCGGGTCTGCGGCCGCCGCCTCTGCCTTGGTGGCCCCCGGTCACGCCCTGTCTGCGCTGGGGACCCTTGTGAGCCTTGGAAGTGCCGCCTAGTCTAGCCCCTGGTGCGCCTCTGACGGGTTCCTTGGTCGGTCCGCGTTCACTGCCGATTGGCTCAGGGGACCGCGACGCGTGCTCCATTGCCGGTGCCTCCCCGTGTTAACTAGTCCTCTAGCCTCCGCTGGCACACCCTCATCAGATCAGACCCAACTCCCGCGCCCGGATCGCCGCCTGGGTGCGGTCACGGGCACCGAGTTTGCCCAGGATGTTGGTCACATAGTTCTTGACCGTACCCTCGGCCAGGCTGAGGCGTTCGGCGATCTGACGGTTGGTCATGCCACTGGCCAGCAGGCGCAGGACCTCAATCTCCCGCTCAGAGAGGGGCTCGGCCAGGCCCGCGTCGGCTTGGCGGGCCGGCGGGGCCACGCGGGCGAACTCGGCGATCACCCTGGCCGCGACCGACGGCTCGATGAGGGCGCCGCCGGCCGCTACCGTGCGCACCGCCTGGGCCAGGTCGTGGCCGGACACATCTTTGAGGAGGTAGCCCAAGGCCCCGGCGCGCAGCCCCTCGAACACATATTCGTCGTCGTCGAATGTGGTGAGGATGACGATGCGGGCCTTGGGCCACCGCTCGCGCAGCCGCCAGGTGGCCTCGACCCCGTCCATGCCCGGCATGCGCACGTCCATCAGCACGACATCGGGCTGTAGTTCTTCGTAGGCCATCAAGGCTGCCTGGCCATTGTCCGCCTCGCCGACGATCTCCAGGTCCGGCTCCAGCTCGAGCAGGATGTGTAGACCTTCGCGCATCAGGCGTTGGTCGTCCACGAGTAGGATGCGAATGGTTTCAGGCATCTCCCTGATCCCTGGGCAAGGGCAGCCGGAAGGAGAGCTGCGTACCCCCGCCGGGTCGAGGCTCCACGTGCAGCTCACCGCCCAATTGCCCTGCCCGCTCAGCCAAGCCTTGCAGGCCAAAACCACTATGATCGGTACTCGAAGCCAGGCCTCTGCCGTCATCGCTGACCAGCAGGCTGACCGTCTCACCGGCAGCCGTGAGCACCAGCCAGACCTGGCCGGCGCCAGCGTGCTTCTGGATGTTGCTCAACGCTTCCTGCGCCGCCCGGAAGAGGGCCAGACGATAGGCATCCGGCAGGGGTGGCATATCGTCCGGTAGCGCCCGATTGACCGTCAGGCCAGTCGCCTTCTCAAAGTGGTCGATCAACCTGCGCAGCGCACTGCGCAGGTGCAGATCGGCCTCGATGGGAGCCCTGAGGGCGGCGACGGTGCTCCGCAGCTCGCCCAGTGCTTCCCGCACCTGCTCCCGGACCGTGCCAACCATGCTCGCTGCCTTCTCTGCGTCGGTTGGACACAGCCGCTCGGCGGCTTCTAGCTGTACCGAAGCCACAGTCAGGCGGTGGCCGAGCGTGTCGTGCATCTCGCGGGCCAGCCGGTTGCGCTCCTCGACGACGGCCAGCTCTTCGACGCGCAGGGCATATTCCTGGAGCTGATCGTGGGCCTGCTGCAGCTCGGCCAGCAGCGCCTGGCTATCGCGGCGGGCCGCGTCAGCACGAGCCAGCGCACCGGCGAAGGCTCCGAGAAAGGCGTAGAGCACGCCGTAGAGAAAGAGGGCGATGAGGCCCTCGGTCAGGCTGATGCCCAAGGCGAAGGAGGCTGCCGTTGCGGCGGTATAGGCGGTGATCCAGTACACACTCTGGCGCAGCGGCAGGGCCAGGACCGCCCAGGTGATGGGCGCCATGTACAGGACGGGATACATCGTCCAGCCCGGCTGGATAAACATCAGGGCGGCGATCAGGCTGCCATGGACCCCCAGATAGGCGTGCATCTGCCATGCGGGACTGCCGGTTCTTGGGATCCGCAGCTGAAGGAGGGCGATGGCCGCCAGAAGGATGACAATCAGCCAGCGCAACGCGACCGTAGCGGGCGGATCGAACCGTAACCCAACCACACCTGCCGCGACCAGGATGGCATAGCTGGTGATCACAAAACCGATACTCTCGCGCCGGGTGACGATCTCCTGGGTCATGGGAGAATTATACTGCCTTTTGGAGGTTCCGGCAAGCGGCTGGAGCCTGTCCCATACTTGCTGCGGTGTGAGATGTCATACATTTTCGGCGAGGTTCAGCAGACGCAGGTCCGGCAGGGAAAGCGCAGCAAAGGCGGGCAGGCCAAGGCTTTGCCACAGGAGCACCGGATCGAGGTGGTTGGCGTGGGCGATGAGGAGGGTGATGACGGTCCCATGGCTGACAATGGCCAGGTTCGTGGTAGGATGCTGCTCGACAACACCGGCGACGGCGGCGTGAAATCGGGTATGGGCCTGTTCCGCCGTCTCGTAGCCCATGACCAGCTCGTCCGGCCGTTCGAAGAACCGTACCACCTGTGCCCGGAACTGCTCCTGGCGGCCCATGTCTGTGACCACACGACGCTCTTGCTCGTGCAGGCCGGAGGCGACCTGGAGCCCGACGCCCAGCATTTCGGCTAGGATCTGCCCGGTCTCGATAGCCTTAGGCTCCTTGCTGGTGACGATGACGGCCAGATCGTGGGCGGCGAGCCTCTCAGCCAACTGCCTGCAACGGCGGCGGCCCTCGGCAGAGAGGTGCCACTGGCTAGCCGGCATGCCCGTGACGAACTCGGGCAGCGAGTGGCGCACCAGGATGAGCCGGCGTCCCTCGTGAGCCACCTACCAGCCCCTGGCCACGCGGGCCTTCTCGGCCAATTTCAGGCTGAGGCGCGTCCAGGGTGGTGTCTCCGGGTGAGCGATGGCCTCGTCCGCCGTTAGCCAGCGCACGGCTGCGACCTCGGCCGGGTCGGCGGCGACGGCGATGCCCGATTCCCAGCGGCAAAGAAAGACTACGTCCACCACCGGGTCGCCCTCGGCGAGGAAGGCACTGCTGCGCAGGTAGGCCATCTCGTCGTCGACCTCCAACCCCACTTCCTCGGCGATTTCGCGGCGCAGCGTGTCTTCGAGGACATCGTCGGTGCCCTCTCTCCCCTCGACCTTGCCGCCGGGGAAGTTCAGGCCGCCAGGTGCGAATTCCTCCTCACTGCGGACGATCATCAGATACCGGCCATCCCTGGCGATGGCTGCTTCGACGTTGACGATGTAGCGATCTGCCAGCATGCCTGCCCTCCCCTCAAGCCTCGTCCCATTGGCCCCAGGGCTTGACCTCCGGCATCTGGTAACGCTCGGCCAAGTACTTGACCAGAAACATGCTCAACAAGGCGACGACAATGGCGACAGGTCCTCGTATTGCGCTACCGCTGTCGAATCCGTTGACGGTGGTGACATGCAACAGGTTCAGGATGGTGTTGTTGAGAAAGTGAAAGATCCACGACACCCACAGGCTCCCGGTTTTGAGATAGCAGTATCCCCAGACAAGTCCGACCAAGAGCATGGGCATGAACTGCATGAACGTGGCTAAGAACGGTCCGCCCTGTTCCTCGAGCTGGCCCGTCTGGGACCATTTGAGGACCCAGGGCAAATGCCACAGGCCGAACAGGAATGCCTGGAGGCCGTTGGCCCCCCAGAACGACAACCGGATCCGGAATAGGCGGCCCATCACGCCGCGAAACAGCCCTTCTTCCATGAAGGAGTTGACCACGTTGCCCAGGATGAGCCAAAGGGCAAACAGAAGCCCGCCGGACACGCCCGCTTTTGGGTCGATGGCGGCGAGCTGAAACACCGGCTGGTCCTGCCATTGTACGATAAACTCGGCTGCATAGCTGGCGGTGAGGGTTACGAGGGCGACAGCTGTGCCGATCAGCAAGCTCTGGCCAAGCCGCCTGGCGTGCAACCCGATGTCCCGCAAGCTTCGCCCGGCAGCCCACACAAAGATGACAACCAGGGCGAATCCGAGTGTCTTGCTCAAGATGATCTCGCCGAGGCGCTCATCCAGCCGCAGGACAAACGTGTCCACCCACTTGAAGGATAGGGCGATCACCAGGAGGATCAGGCCAGTCAGGATAGGCCTCGCCACCGAGAACTTCTGGACCCAGTTCGGTGTCATTGCTGTGCTTCTTGAGACCATTTACCTTCTCCAAATCACCGTCCACCTCGATGGAGGATTCCGGGCTAGGGTCTTTCTGCTTTGCCAAAGAGCTGTCTTTTGTCGAACCAGGGTTTGACCAGCAAGAACGCACCTAGGACGATCAGTAGGAAGGCGCCCTCGATGGCCTCAAGCCCCAACAACTGCAGGATGCCGCCGATGAGTGAGATGATGCCCAAGAAGGTCGTAAAGCCGCTCATCCGGATCTTGAGGGTGTAGCGTGCTGCATTCAGCCCCAACATGATGATGCCAACCCCGATGGACCAGAATCCCTTGGCGACCACCGTGTGTGGCACCAGGATGAATCCGCCTAGCATGATCAGGAAGCAACCCCAACCGATCATCTCCAGGCGCTGATTCAGCGCGGCCTTGTCTGGATCAATGGCGATCTCCGCCTGCGGTCTCCGGGGCCGGGCATTTTGCCCACTGCGCACTGCGGTGCCCACCAGCGCGATGCCCGCGATGCCCAGGACGGCGACCGGGATCCAGGGCATGTTCTCCTCGCCCACCTGGAACATGAACTCGTCGGCTGGCAACCTGAAACTCAACACGCCCAGCAGCGCAGCTATGGCCAGACAGATGATTCCTCCAACTAAACGCCCCTTGTTCATCATTTCCTCCTTGTCCTCCGAATATCCGTTGCCCACTATTCAAACCGGAACCGCCATACGGCGATGCCAAAGAAGACGACCGCAAACCCTAGAAGCGCCAGGATGTTAGGTGCCGTCTCGGCCAGGGTCCAGCCGTCAGCCACCACTCCCATGTAGCCTTCGATGCCCCAGGCGCTGGGCGTCAGGCGCGACACGATGCCCATGAATCCCGGGGCACGGAAAAGGGGAAAGATGCTCCCGCCCAGAGCCAGCAGGACAAAGCCCAGGACCATGCCCAGCTGGTCAGCCTGTTTGCTGCTGCGGCACAGGGAGCCGAGCAGCATGCCCAGCGAGGCCGAGGCCAGGGCCAGGGCAACGGTCAGCCCCAGGAAGGCCAGTGGCGACTCGCCTAGTGGCATTTTGAACAGGGCATAGCCGGCGCCAAAGAGGACGATCACCTGCAGAAAGACGACGATCATGTAGGCCAGGATCTTGCCTCCGATGATGGAACCCCGCGGCATGGGCGACGACATCAGGCGGCGGAACGTGCCCTCCTCCTTCTCGGACAAGAGCGTCTTGGCCATCTGGCCGATCAAGAAGAAGGCAAAAGCCACGGTGAAGGACGGGATGTAGTAGGTGATCGGGTCCCAAGGCTGTAGCTCCTCCGCACCCTGCACCGCCTCCTCGTAGACGGCGATGACCGGGTTCTGTCGCATCTCCTGCACCTGGGTCCACATCACGCCCAGGGTCTGCGCCTCGTAGGCCTGGACCATCTCTGGAGGTGCCTGGTCATATTCGGGCGCCTGAGCCAGAACGGCGTGGATGCCGTAGCGAAGCTCGCCCAACATCCCGATCTCGGCCATGGCCTGGTTGGTGATGCCGGCGACAATGTTGGCCGCGTCCTGCTGCGCAGGGTCCTTGATGATCGTGATCTCGACCGGCTCGCCGCCGTCGATCTTGGTCGAGAAATCTGTGGGGATGACCAGTGCTGCTGCAGCGTCGCCGCTGGCCACGCGTTCGTCGGCTAGCGTGGTGTCACTCAGCTCTTCCACGACGAGCACCTCGGCCGAGGCGAGGCCATCGGCCAGCATCTGGCCGTAGGAGCCACTGTCCTCGTTCACCAACAGGGCTGCGATCTCGATGGTTGTCTCATCACTGCCGGCGTTGCCGAAGGCCATGCCTAGGAGGCTGGCAAAGAGCAGCGGCATCAGAAAGTAGACGGCCAGGGCGCCCTTGTCCTTGAGGGCAATGAGCAGGTCTTTCCAGGCAACAGCTAGGCTATTCCTAATCATGTTTTCCTCCGTCGGTCATATCTCTAGTTCGGTACGAAGCACCTATGGAACCAAAGCTTCCGGGTGCGGGATGCGCAACCCTAGTCGAATCTGAACCTGCGCAGGCCGATGGCAAAGAACACCACCGCAAATCCGACCAGGATGCCCAGCTCGGGCAGAATGTCACCCACACCGCCGCCGCGGAGCATCAGATCGTTATAGGCCTGCATGGCCCAGTAATGGGGCACTACTTTGCCGACTGTGTTGAGAACGTCGCCCAGGACAAAGGCAGGGATAAAGGCACCACCGACCATGCCGGCGACCCACAGAAAGAGGGAGCTGATGCCCCCTACCTGACTCTCGGTGCGACACACGGCGCCGAGCAGGACGCCGAGTGTGGTGGAGCAGGTGGCCACCAAGATGGTCACCAGGGCCAAACCCAAGGGGGAGTTGCCCAGTGTCGGGGCTTCTTGGCCCACCACGGGCAGTAGGATCATGCTCGCCGCCACAATGACCACCATCTGCAGGATGGCCAGGACAAAGTTGGGCAGCATCTTTCCGATTAGCAGTTCCCACTTGCCCATCGGAGCGGCCAGCAAGCGGCGAAAGGTGCCCTCTTTCCGTTCCTCAAAGATCGAGGAGGCCGTCGCCTGGGCGGTGAGGAAGGCAAACATGATGGCAAAGCCGGCGACACCAAAACTGGAGGGATTAAAGTCTTCGCGGCCCTGGGTGATTTGGTCGGGCCACTTGGCGGCCAGGGCCACCAGTGGGGCGGTCTTGGCCCGCTCGAACTGCTCGCCCGCCTGGGCCTCGATCCGCTCGGCCGTAAAGACCCGGACCTCGGCCGGGGCATCGCCCATCATGGCTCCCATCTGGCTCAGTCCACCCACCAGTTGCGTCTCCAACGACAGGTCGGAGGCGATGCCGTCGACCACCAGCCGCACGGCCTGGACCTCTGATTCGCTGGCGGCGGGGCCATAGGCCAGGCGCAGCGCCGTCTGCTTGCCAGTCGCCACGTCAGCGCTAAAGCCGGCGGGGATGGTCAGGGCGAGCTTGATCGTCTCATCCTGCAGGTCTGCCGCGGCCTGGACCTGGTCATAGTCCTCTGTTTGGAGCCCGCGATCGTCGTTGAGCTGGTCCAGCAGCAGGGTTGACATCTCGCCACCGGCGTCGAGGTTGATCACAGGGACGACAATGACCTGTTCCTCCAGCTGCTGTCCTGCGGCAAAGGCGGCGCTAAAGGCCAGGATGAAGCCAATCGGCACAAGGAACAGGGTGAGCATCTGTCCCCGATCCTTGAGCATGAGCATCAAGTCTTTGACTGCGATATTCAGAGCGTTCATTGTTCACTCCTCCGCGGAGACCGGATATTGGGTATTAGGTATTGCAGCAGTTGCCGGGTCGAGTATGCAATATCCAATCTCTAATCTCTAGTATCTGCACTACTGGCGGAGCTTCTTGCCGGTCAGGTGCAGGAAGACGCTTTCCAGGTTAGGCTCCAGGATCTCCAGGGAGGTGATGCGCACGTCGAGTTGATTCGTGATGTCGAGGGTCTGCATCAGGGCCTCCTGCAGTCGCTGGGTTTCGATCTTGAGCTGCCCATCGTTCCGGACCGCGGACCTGACGGCTGGGACCTGAGCGATGCGTTCCGCCAGATCTTCGGGCGCGGTCTCGGCCACGCCGAGCATGACCACGCCGCCGCCCAGGCTGCGGATGAGCGCCGTGGGCGTGTCCTGGGCAATGATCTGCCCCTCGTCGACGATGGCCACGCGCTGGCAGAGGCGCTGCGCCTCCTCCATGTAGTGGGTGGTATAAATGACGCTCATGCCAGCCCGGTTCAGCGTCTCGACGCTTTCAAAGATGGCGTTGCGGCTCTGGGGGTCCACACCCACCGTCGGCTCGTCCAGGAACAGGATCTGGGGCTTGTGCAATAGCCCGGCGCCGATGTTAACTCGCCGCTTCATGCCACCCGAATAGTCGCTCACGGGATCGTCGGCGCGCTCGGTCAGGCCGATCATTTCCAGCACTTCGTCCACCCGCTGGCGCAGGTCCTTGCCCTTCAGGCCGTAGATGCGGCCGAAGAACATCAGGTTCTGGCGGGCGGAGAGGCTCATGTACAAGGCCATCTCCTGGGGGACCAGCCCCATTTTGGCCTTGACCTCGTTGGTGTGGCTGTTGAGGTCCAGGCCATCCACGGTGATCCGGCCGCCGCTGGGTTCCAGCAGCCCGGTGAGCATCGAGATCGTCGTCGTCTTGCCGGCGCCGTTGGGGCCGAGCAGGCCGAACACCTCGCCCCGCGCTACCTGGAGCGAGATGCCCTTCACTGCTTCGATCTCTCCAAAGGACTTTTTCAGGTCTTGGCAAATGAGAATGGGCTCGGACATCATGACCTCCTTATCTGGGATTACGCGGCGGCTCGCTTGCCGCCCCGGTCGACCCCAGGATACAGCACGGCAGGTCATGCCTGCCAGTGCCAGAGGTCATCTTTGGGGGTCACATTCTGTGCGTGGCCTTGGCTTGTCATTGAAGCGGCTCTGCCCGCGAAGTCTTGCTCTGAGGTTCGCTACCAGCGCTCCCGAGGGGGGCGCTGGCTATACTCTCTCTACGCGGCTTCTGCGTACAGCTTGTAGAACTAGGTTGGATCCGCCGGCAGCCAGACGGTGATCTCTGTGCCCTGGCCCTGGGTGCTCTGCGCCGAGATGGTGCCGCCGTTATCTTCCACGATGCCCTTCACGATGGCCAGCCCTAGTCCGGCACCACTGCCTGCCACACCCCTGCTGCGCCGCCGCGCCTTGTCCGCCCGGTAGAATCGCTCGAATATGTGTGCTAGGTCATCCGCTGCAATGCCGCTGCCCGTATCGGCCACTTGGACCAAGACCCCAGCCTGTGGCCTGCTGGCCTGGGCCCGGATGGTGACGCGCCCGCCCGGGGGGGTGTACTGCAACGCGTTGTCCACCAAGTTCACGAGCAAGGTACGCAGGTCGGCCGGGTCGGCCGGGATCACGGGAAGGCCAGGCTCGATTTCCTGAATGAGCGCCACGTCGCCTTTTTCGGCGCGCAACGCCATCTCTCCGAGGATTGCCGGGATCAACCGAGACAGATCCACCGGCTCGCGCAGAATGGGCCGTGGCGCATCCCTGCGCGACAGCGTGAGCAGGTCGTTGGCCATGCGGCTCAGCCGGTCTGCCTCGCTCCCAATCTCCCGTGCAAACCTGAGCGCCACCGCCGGGTCGTCCAACGCCCCATCCTCCAGGGCCTCGGCGCGCAGCTTGATGTTGGTCAGGGGCGTGCGCAGTTCGTGCGAGGCATTCGCCACAAAGGCGCGCTGTGCCTCCATGGAGGCCTCAATCTGCTCTGCCATTTCGTTGAATGCGCCGGCCAGCTGGGCCATCTCTTCTGCACCGCGGGAAGGCACACGCTCCTCGAGGTGTCCGGCTGCCAGGCGGCCGGCCGCGTCGCGTAGCCGGCCCACGGGGCGCACCAACTGTCCAGCCAGCCACCACCCGGCCGCCGTCGCAACCCCCGCCGCCAGCAGCGCTGTCAACCCTAGGCTGAGCCAGAAACGTTGTGTCTGGGCCGTCACCTCGGACAGGGGGACAGCAACCTGGACCAGGCCGAAGGTTTGTTCCTCGGTCTGTACGGGCGCTGCGGTATAGATCATCCTCTGGCCCGTGATCGGATCTGCGCGGACTGCGTACTCCATCTGGCCTGCCAGCGCCGCCGCTACCTCCGGTTGGCCACGTTGGTTGGGTGGGACCTGCTCGAGCGACGTCGCGATGGTATTGCCGAGCCGGTCTAGAATGGTCAGCTCGGCGTCCGTGCTAGCCGCCAAACGGTCGGTCAGCGTCCCCAGGTTTGGGTTGGCGATCAGCCCGTCGTGTTCGTCTTCACCGCCAGTGCCCGAGTGGGCCAGGGCCGATGCGACCACAAACGCCTGTACGCCAAGATCGTGTTTGGCGTTCTCCAATGTCGTGCGCGCAAAGCCGCTGCCCGCCCGCACGGCCATGATCGTCGCACTGACCACAAAGATGACCAAATAGGTCAAGATAACACGCACGCGAAAGCGCGAAAACCAGGCTCGCATCAGTCTCTTATCTCATCGTTGCGGGCGAAGCGGTAGCCGCGACCCCGCACGGTCGAGATGTAGCGCGGATCACTGGGGTTGTCTTCGAGTGCTTTGCGCAACCGGCGGATGTGGACGTCCAGGGTGCGCGTGTCACCAATCCAGTCGATGCCCCACACCGCATCCAGCAACTCCTCGCGCTCGAAGGCATGGCCTGGCTGGGACATCAATGCCGCCAGCAGGTCGAACTCCTTGGGCCTCAGTTCAACTGCTTTCCCCGCCTTAATAACCTGGTGTTGATCCACGTCCAGCGTCACTGCACCTACGTGGACCGTTTGGCTCCCCCTGGCGGGCTCGGACTCCAGTTCGGTGCGCCGCAACTGCGCCCGGATGCGTGCCACCAGCTCACGCATGCCGAAGGGTTTGACGACATAATCATCGGCGCCCAATTCCAGGCCGATAACCTTGTCCGGCTCTTCGCCTCGTGCAGTCAGCATGATGATCGGCACCTTGGACTCGCCGCGCAGCGTGCGGCAGACCTGGAAGCCATCCATCACCGGCAGCATCACGTCCAGCAGCACGATGTCCGGCTTCTTTTCGCGGGCCAGTGCCAGGCCGGTCGCTCCGTCAAGGGCGGTCAGCACTTGGTAGCCCGTCTGTTCCAGGCCGTATCGTACCGAGTCTACGATCAGTTCATCATCCTCAACGAGCAGGATAGTTGGCACTCTTGACCCCCGTCACCATTTTCTCCATTATACCACATACTCGCCGCGGAGCGCCTGAACAGCACGTTATCGCAGGGTTACAAGCTGGTGAACGAGGCCATGTCGGCGGCCTTTCCCTGTAACATAGCCCTAAACTAGCCCTAACAGAAACTTAACCACAAACACGCCGCTCTGTGCTATGATGGAACTGCAATTGGGTAGGAGGCAAGGCCTCAATCGAAGCAATTGGGTCTTGTGTTTGCATGAGAATAGGAGACAACTATGTCAAAGAAAGCAGCCCTGGTGATTGCAGGCGTCATTACATCGATCGCGATGGTGCTGGTGCTTGGGCTTGCGGGCGGCGCCAGCTGGTTCAACCAGCTGGCCTCTGCAGCCAAGGCCGTCGACCCGTCGGTGACAGGGATGGTGAGTGTCAGTGCAGATCCAGCAGATGTGGCCGCCATGCAGGCCCAGTTGAGCGCTTATGAGGCCGCGCTGCAGCAGGCCAATACCCAGCTGCAGGCGGCATATAACGAGATAGCGGTGCTTCAGGCACAGGGGAGGTTCTCAGGTGAGCAAGAAGAGAACGAGCACGAAGGCGGATTCTTCAATGCATTCGAAGACGACTAGGCGAGGTGCCCGGCGGGTCAGCAAGGTAGCACTGGCCCGGGTCAAGCTGGCGACGATCGTCGCGGCTGTAGTTCTCTTCCTGGGCAGCCTGACAGGCATCGCCGTCTTCAATCCCGGGGTCCAGAGCGCGGCGGCGGTGCCGGCCCAGCCCCAACAGATCATCGTCGTGCGACGCGACGGTTCGCAATCGCAGTTGGTGGTGCCCAGGCCAAATGTCCTGGCGGTGCCACCGCTGGTGCGGTCGCGCGGATCCTAGCCTTTCATAGGCCGAGCCTGTGAGGATGCGGCAGTTCTCACTGGGCTCAGCAGAGGTCCCATTAGGAGCAAATGTTGAAGTCGTCCAGTTTTCGCTGCATGACCACCGACATAGAGCTGTTTCTCGACGCCAGCGATGGTGGGCTGGGGCGCGAGGTCCTGAGGAGGGCGGAGGACCTGTTCCGGGACGTCGAGGCACGCTTCAGCCGCTTTCTCGACGACTCGGAGCTGTCACAGCTGAATCGGATCCAGGCCGAGTCAGTGCAGGTCTCGCCCGATTTGGCCGAGTTGGTCGCGTTAGCGATCGCGGCAGCCCGGAATAGCGATGGCATCTTTGACCCGACCGTGATCGATGCTCTTGAGGCGGCCGGCTATGACCGCAGCATCGACCTAATTCGGAAGAACGGCACCCACGCGCCCCGGCCTGTGGCACCTCATCCCGATCGTTGGAAAGAGGTCGTGGTCGACACAGCGCGCAGCACGGTCCGCCTGCCGGCCGGTGTCCGCCTGGACCTGGGAGGGATCGGCAAAGGGTGGGCCGTCGATCGGGCGGGGGCGATGCTGCAGCCCTACGGCGCCGGCATGGTCAGCGCCGGGGGCGACATACGTGCCTGGGGGGACCAGCCCGGCCTGCAGTCTGGGCAGGGCTGGCTGGTGGCTCTGGATCATCCGGAGGAGCCAGGCAAGGATCTTGCCTGGCTGCGGGTGCGCAACGGGGCGGTGGCGACGTCGAGCATCACGGCAAGGCGCTGGGCTGGGGGGCACCACCTGATCAATCCGCGGACCGCCCGGCCGGCCGACACCGATCTACTGAGCGTGACGGTCTTGGGTCCAACTGCTGTCCAGGCTGAGGTGGCGGCCAAGGTCGCCCTGATCCTGGGACGCGAGGCAGGTCTGGCTTGGCTGGCGGAGCAGCCCGGCGTCGAGGCGGTGCTTGTCGACGAATCAAACGCAATGTTTGGCACTTCGGGAATTGAGGGAGTACTGGCATGAATACAGAACGACATGAACAGCACGATTGGCATTCTATCACACTCTTTGCCCTCGGCAGCCTCCTGGGCGCCCTCTTGGGATTGCTAATGTTGAGAGGGATCGCCAGCGCGATGGCGGCCCAATCGCCGGGCTTTTGGTATGTCAGCCGAGCAGCAGGGGTGGTGGCCTACGTCCTGCTGTGGGCCTCCACCGCCTGGGGTATCCTGATCAGCTCCAAGCTGGTCAAGGCACTGGTGCCCGGGCCTCTGGCCTACATGCTGCATAACGTGACGGCCTGGCTGGCCATGGGTTTTGCAGGACTGCATGGCCTGGCACTGCTGGGGGATCGGGTCGTGCCCTTCAGCCTCAGCGGCATTCTGGTGCCTTTTACAGCCGCGTACCAGCCGGCGCTGACCGGGCTGGGCACCCTGTCGCTGTACGCAGGTCTCTTGGTGTCGCTCTCGTTCTATGTGAAGAGGCGTATCGGCCACCGCACCTGGCGTCTGATCCACACGTTGTCCTACGTGATGTTTGTGGGTGTGACCGTGCACGGCGTGCTTCTGGGGACCGACAGTGGCACGGCCGTGATGCAGGCGGTTTACCTTCTGGGCGGTGGCTCTGTCCTGTTCCTAACGCTCTTTCGTATCCTCGGCGTGCTGGGCGAGGGTACTGCCTCAACTCCAGCGCAAGCCGGGCATCATAGGCATACCGGCTCTTCCCGATAAAGCCCGCCATCGCGCACTTGATTCGGCGCGCGCTCAGCCCCTGAGCTGGATCCCCGCTCGGTCCTTCTAGCAACGGCGGCCTGTGCACGCCATTCATCCCCTCCAAGTAGCGACTGCTACACGAACTCCCCCACCAGCCCTGGGTTGGCCGCCCGCGCGGTGAGGCCGCTCCAGGTGCTCCACCAAGGTGGACCGCGGCGCTAGTCGCCCTCGGTCGCCCGTCCGAGCACCGATAACGCCAAGAACCTCATCACGAGCGCAGTCAGGGCGCTAGTGTCTGATTCGATGCGGGCATGCCGCTGTGGATGGCTTTGCCTGGCAGGTTGCTGGCTGCGCTGCAACTTTGCGGCCGCATGGGGTCCGTTGACTTGAACCGTCGGCGAGACGACCACCTCCGCCAGGAGGGTCAATCGAGGGCCAGATTCCATCCGGGCTCCACCGGATCTCCATAGCTTCTCCAAATCAAAGTGGTATCATACGGCCAGCATGGAGTGCTGGAAGGAGTCGTGAGCCGGGCTAGTATGAATCATCTCAGCCATACCATCCGCAGTTTCAACCGTTTCGAACTCAAGTACCTGATCAGCCTGCAAGAGGCAGAACGATTCAAAGCCGGACTGCAGGCCTACCTGGTCCCTGACGAGCATGGTGGGAACTGTTGAGTCTCATAAAATCGTACCGGGTAAAGTGTCACAAAGTCGTACCGGTTAGGTCGCTGGCGAGCATCATCTCGCGCCAAGTAGATGGAGTGAAGGGCAAAGCCAATTGGTAAACCGGCAGCGAAACCAAGGGGCTCAGTTCACCCATCAAAGCGGATTTCGTAAGTCCCTGCATCGGAAGGCGGGTTTCTTGCTGACCATCCTCCGACAGGCA
>Ga0316577_10000031_pt1 | contig 30095 bp, 30 predicted proteins | sample S5NA_FD_203073 | JGI IMG/M metagenome (GOLD analysis project Ga0316577, IMG submission 203073) | Rhizosphere microbial communities from salt marsh grasses in Alabama, United States - S5-7_050615r2r1 | ecosystem: Host-associated > Plants > Roots > Rhizosphere | place: USA: Alabama | collected... | reverse complement strand
CCATGTTGCCCTTAGGGCATGTTGCCTATACTTGGGCAGGCCTGACCTGGCTGCAATCGAGGGGACGCGCCCAGGACATCGACTTCCGTACCGCAGCGATCGTGGCGCTGTTGCCCGACCTGGTAGACAAGCCCCTCTCACTGACACTTCTATCAGACTCGGGTACGAGCCAGGGACTGTCCCACACACTGCTGGGCCATAGCCTGGTGACCCTTGGCATCAGCCGGGTCAAACCTGGCTGGCTGCCCTATGCCCTGATCTTCAATAGCCACCTGCTGGCCGATCAAATGTGGAAATATCCACAGACGCTCTTCTTCCCCTTTTCGGGGAGACTGGATTCCTGGAAGTTCATGGGAACACCCCGGGCCATGCTGAGTGCCTATGCCGAGATTGTCACCCGGCCAGCCATCCTGGCTGTTGAAGCGGTGGGATTGGCTCTGCTGGGTTGGGTCATCCGCCAGGGCCGCCTCCACCGCCGCCGGGGCTTGCGGCACCTCCTGCGAACTGGCCGCCTGGATCGCAACGGGCGGCGAAAGGATAGCCCGTGAGGGTGATTGCCGGCAGTGCCAAGGGCCTCCAATTGCAGCCGGTCCCGGGAAGCGGGACCCGGCCGATCTCTGACCGGGTGAAAGAATCGGTGTTCAACATCCTCGGCGATTGGATCATCGGCGCCCGGGTCCTCGATCTTTTTGCCGGCACGGGCAGTGTGGGCATCGAGGCCCTGAGCCGCGGCGCCGCCGAAGTGACCTTTGTGGAAAGGTATTCAGGCGCGGTATCGGTGATCCGAAACAACCTGCGCCACACCCGCCTGCAAGCGGGGGCTCGGGTCGTCCAGGCAGACGTATTCAGGTATCTGGAGGGCGAGCCTGAGGCCTTTGACCTGGTCTACATCGCGCCGCCACAATATCAAGGGCTATGGAAGGCCACCCTCCTGGCCCTCGAAACGAACCCGGGATGGCTGCTGCCTGATGGATTGGCCATCGTGCAGATCTTTCCCAAGGAGTTTGAACCGCTGTCCCTCGCCCGGCTGGAATTGACAGACGAGCGCAAGTACGGCAGCACCCTGCTCTGCTTTTACGAGCCGGCTACCCCTCCCGGCGGGCTTGGGTAAGCGAGCCGGCCTGTGCGGCTTGGGCCAGCTGTCGTCCACGACGCCTCCTGGGCCGTCGCCAAAAACCCCTTGCGCTTTCGCATCTCATCGAGTATAATGTACGAAAGCAGGCGGAGGCTGCGCCGACCCGGTCTGCCAGCAACCGCGAAGTGGTATCAGGCATGGGTCAAAGAGGTGAGTTCAGAGGTCTTCTGACGATCGATGGTTAGCGAAGAAAGAGATATCAGACAATTGATGGAAGAGCTTGTAGAGGACTCGGAGGCAATCCCGTTCTCGAGGCTCTATCTTCTCTCTGACTTGGCCAGAGCGCGCTGGTCGGCGTTCCAAGAAGTGTGGCAGACGCTGCCAGCAGAACAACGCCGCCGCTTGATTCAGGCCCTGGTCGATCTGGCCGAAGCCAGCTTCCAGGTGAATTTTGATGCGATTTTTCGCTACTGCATGCAAGATCCGGATCCAGAGGTCCGAGCTTCGGCCATCAATGGCCTGTGGGAGAACGAGGAGGTGACCCTCATTGGCCCACTGCTCGCGGCCCTGCGATCGGATCCGTCGGTGCGGGTGCGAGCAGCGGCTGCCATGGGCCTGGGGCGGTACGTGCTGGCTGGTGAACTGGACCAACTGGATGCCCCGGTCCAGGCCCGGATCACCCAGGATCTGATGTCCACAGTGCACCTGGCAGGGGAGAGCGTCGAGGTGCGCCGCCGGGCAGTGGAGTCCGCGGCTTACGCTTGTACGCCCGAAGTCCTGGATGCGCTCGAGATTGCCTACTATGACGAAGATGCTGACATGAGGCTCAGCGCCATTGTCGGCATGGGGCGCAGCTGCGACCCGCGCTGGCAGAACATCATCTTGACCGAACTGCAGAGCGACTCTCCCGCAATGCGCTACGAGGCGGCCCTGGCCGCCGGCGAGATGATGCTGCGCCCGGCAGTCCCGGTGCTGGCGCAGTCGATTGAGGATGCCGATCCGCAGGTGCGAGAAGCTACGGTCTGGGCCCTGGGCCAGATTGGTGGACAGCAGGCCAAGAGACTGCTCCTGGACGCCTACGAGGAAGCGGATGAGTATATGGCCGGCACCATCGAGGAGGCATTGGCGGAACAAGCCTTGCTCGAAGGCGAACTGGATTTCACCTTGTACGCCGTCAATCCCGAGGCCCCTGAGGATGTCTTGTGGCTCGACGAAGAGGACATGGAAGATCTGGAGGATGATGAACTGGACGATTTCGATGAGGAATGGGAATGAGGCCCATTCCACTCGGGACGTAGGGGCAGACTGCGATGAACCTCAAGCTGCGCCGGCTGGTCCGCACGCCCACTTCGGAGCAGTACGCGCTCTTTGACCTAGACCGCACGAACGACGATTACGATCCCCTGAGCCTCGGCAAGGTCGATCTCCACTATACAGACGAGGGCGTCTACGGCACGTTTCTCCTGTGGCAGGAAGCCGTCGGCCAACTGCCACCCGAACAGGTTCACCTCCTGGTTGAGACCCTCCTGCACGAAATGTGCGAGCCGATGGGCCTGCCGGCATTCTATGCGGTCGAGTTCTTTTCTCCGGACCTCGGGAGCTATGTGCTGCATAGCAGCGAAGAGGAACGAGGGGGAAAGCCGTCCCGGCGCGTCATAGCCTAGGCTCCACCGCCCGGCAAGCCCGCCGGGCCAGGGCCAAGACCGACCCAAAGCGTTATGCCCAAAAAGATCTTTGTCATCGGCCACAAGAACCCGGACACAGACACCATCGTCTCGGCCATCGCCTACGCGGCACTGCTCCGCAGCCAGGGGCTGGACGACGTCTTTGCCGCCCGGCAGGGCGAGGTTTGGCGCGAGACCCGCTACATCCTGGATAGATTTGACCTGCCGTTACCGATCCTCCTGGATGACGTCCGGCCTCATGCCCGCGACGTCATGACCACGGATCTTGTCCTCGGCACCCCTGAAGAATCAGCCTATGGCATCGGCCGTCGTCTCCGCGAGCACCGGGTACGGGCCATGCCGCTGGTCGACGGCGACGGGCATCTCTCGGGCCTCATCACCGTCGAGGATTATGCCCACATCCTCCTGACCGGCCTGGACCGTGACGTCATGGACGAAATCCACCTGGATGTCCACAATGTCGTCGAGACCCTGGGCGGGCGCCTCCTCGTCGAGGCCAAAGACAGACATCTGCGCGACAAAGTCATGGTCGCAGCCATGGACATCGAGACCATCCGCCGGCGCGTGGAACCAGACATCATGATGGTCATGGGCGATCGCGAGGATGCGCAGCGGGTCGTCATCGAGGAGGGGGTCTGCGCCCTGGTCATCACGGGCGACCTGCCCGTGTCCGATGCCATTGTCGAGCTGGCGCGGGAGAAGAACGTCACGGTCATCTCCTCGCCCCATCACACCTTCACCACCGTGCGCCTGCTGAACCTGAGCATCCCCATTTCGCACATCATGCGCCGCAACGTGGCGACCGCTCGTCCGGATGACTCCCTGGACCAACTGCGGGGGGCATTGGTCGACCAGCGCACCATCCCTGTCTTGGACGATCGAAATGGCGTGGTCGGCGTCGTCTCGCGGTCCGACCTGATCAACCCGGTGCGGCATGGCGTCTACCTCGTCGACCACAACGAGCGGAGCCAGACGGCAGACGGGCTCGAGGACGCCGAATTGCTGGGGATCGTCGACCATCACCGCATCGCCGACATCCAGAGCGCAGCGCCCATCTTTTTCCGCAACGAAATCGTCGGATCGACCAGCACCATCATCGCCGGCATGTTTGACGAGGCGGGCATTCCCGTGCCATCGTCCATTGCCGGCGGCCTCCTGGGAGGGATCATCACCGACACGGTCCTGTTTCGTTCGCCCACCAGCACGCAGCGCGACCGGCGGATCGCCAGCCGCCTGGCCGGCATTGCAGGTGTCGACACAGAGGAACTCGGGCAGGCCATCTTTGCCGTGGCGTCCGATCTATCGGAGCGCAGCCCGCGCGATGTCCTGACGACTGACTTTAAGGAATTCCGAATCGACGAGGTTCCCTTTGCCGTAGGCTACATGGAAACCGTGCAAAAGACCCGGGTCGAAGAGATCCGCGAGGATCTGCTGTCCGAGATGTTTGCCATCCGGGCCCAGCGCGGGTACGCTGCTTTTCTATTCATGGTCGTCGACATTGCCCACAGCGAAACAGAGATCCTCCTGGCCGGTTTGGAAGAAGACACCGCTCAGGCACTGGGCCAGCCCCTGACCACGCCCCATTCCGTCGTCCTCAGCGGAGTTATGTCTAGAAAGAAGCAGGTGGTCCCGCTCCTGCCCCGGCTCGCTGCCCGCTGGAAGGAGCAGACCTAGCCTGGCCAGAGTTCTCGGCCGGTGAGCCAGCTCACAGAACCTGAGGTGAAATGACCGACCACAGCAACAGGAACAGAACCAAGGGCGAACAGGCCCGGCGTCTCCTGAACAAAGGTGCCGACCTTCTTGAAAGAGGCCAAGCCAAGGATGCCATCCCGCACCTGGAACGGGCCAAGGAACTGGAGTCCGACAACGTCGCCGTCCTGATCAATCTGGGCGGGGCCTATGTGATGGCCGGTAGACACAAAGAAGCCATCGCCCCTCTGGAAGAAGCGCGCAGATTCGAGCCCGAGAATGCCATGATCTGGATCAACCTCGGCGCAGCCTATCTTGGCAATCCTGTGCTGGCCACACAGGAACAGCAGATACGAGCCATCCAGGCCTTTGAGAAAGCGCTGCAACTCAACCCGGTGGCACCCAATGTACACTATAACCTGGGCCTCATCTTTGTGGACCGCGGTGACCACGAGCTTGCGGTAGCGGCCTTTGAGCGAGCGCTGCAGGCCAACCCCTATGACGACGATGCGCGCTACTGGTTGCGCAAGCTCGAAAGCACAGAGGAGGGAAGGCAAGGTGAGTGACAGGCGATTCGCCGGCAGTGGACTGACCGTGGCCGCCTTTCTGATCGGCGTTCTCCTACTGGCAGGCGGCTTGATCTTTTTGTGTGCAGCTGCCCAGAATGCGGCGCGCCTGCCCATTGCCCTGGTGCTGCTCCTCCTGGGAGGGGGCCTGGCCGGGTGGGCCGGTCAGCGCTGGCGCCGGGCGCGCCAGCTGTCGCCTGATGTGCTGGACGATCGGATTACCAGCCTGGCAGACACTCAGGACGCAGAAGTCACCCTGGCGCAGATTGTGAGCGTGCTGAACGTACCCGACGATGCAGCCCACGCAGCCCTGGCGCGCCTCGAGTCGAGGGGCACCTGCCACCAGGAGCGGCGCGGGGACAAGACCATCTATGTCTTCCCTGGCCTCAAAGAGAGCAAAGTCGTCCGTCGCTGCACGTACTGCGGCAACGAATATAGCGTTCGCGAGCCCCTGCGCAAATGTCCAAACTGTGGAGGCACCCTGGAAGTCGTCAAGACCTGACGCTCTGGTCAATACCTATAGAAAGGAATCGTTCAATGACCGAACCATCCAAGACCTGGTGGAAGTGCACGAACTGTGGATTTCTGTTTCAGGCCCCAGAGGCGCCCGAAACCTGTCCAAGCTGCAAGACGAAATGCGTCTTTATCGACGCAACCTGCTATACTCCTGACTGCGGCGGGCCCGAGTCGGGCAATCCAGATCCACGGGTTGGTACCGCGCGATGAATGTAGCCAAGATCTACGAGTATGCGTTGCAGCGCGAGCATGAGGGCAAGAGCTTCTTCGAGACCAATGCCGACCGGATGAGCCACGCTGCAGCATCAGACATCTTTCGCCGGCTGGCCGCCGAGGAGCAGAAGCATATCGAGTTCATCCAGATTATGCTGGCCCGGGTGGAGACGGGGGAATCCACAGCCGGCGCAGCGCCCCAGCTGGAGCCAGGCGAGCGCTTCGCGCAGCGTGCAGAGGCCGAGATGCTGGACCAGACGGTCATCGAATCGATGGTGCCAGACGTCGCCATCCTGCGGATGGCCTACCTGATCGAGCGAGACTTTGCCGAGTTCTACGAGCAGGCGGCTGAGCGGGCTGAGGGCGAGGCCCGGACCGCCCTGCAGGCGCTGGCCCGCTGGGAACACGGCCACGAGCGGCTCTTCAAGGAGCTACACGATCGGGTCTTTACCGAGTATGCCGGCATGCCCTGGGGAGGATAAACCCCGGTAGGCACAGCGCATACGCTTACGAGGGCAGATGGCTGAGATTTACACGGTTGGGCACAGCAACCACCCACGGGATGCCTTTGTTGCCTTGCTGCACGAGCACAGGATCGAGCTGGTGGTCGACGTGCGTAGCAGCCCCTACAGCCGCTACGTCCCCCACGCCAACCGCGAAACGCTGGCCCGTACGCTCGAACACGACGGCATCGCCTACCGCTGGATGGGCGACCGCCTCGGCGGCAAGCCTCGGGGCGAGGTGGCCGACTATGATGAGTTACGAGCCAGTCCATCTTTCCAGGAAGGGATTCGTCAGCTTCTGGACCTGGCACAGGGACAACGAACCGCGATCATGTGCGCGGAGGGCGACCACCGGCAGTGTCACCGATACAAGCTCATCACCCCCGCGCTCCTGGCCCACCACCTGACCGTTCTCCACATCCAACCCGATGGTTCTCTCCACGAGGAGGAGGAAGGGCCGCAGCAGCTGCGTCTGTTCTAGCTGCGACCACGGGACCTTCCCTATTGATGGCCGAGTCGCGCTGGGCGACTCGCCGCAAACGATCGAGCGAGATCGATGCCAACGCTGTTCACCATCGGTTATACGCGAAAGAGTCTGGAGCAGTTCATCCAGCTGCTGCAGGACTCTGGAGCCGATGCCGTCATTGACATCCGTTTGCGAAACACCTCGCAGCTCGCGGGGTTCTCCAAGCGTGACGACCTGGCTTTCCTACTCCAGGAAGGATTCAATATCGCCTACGAACACCGGCCCGAACTGGCACCAACCCCAGCCATCCTCGATGCCTACAAGAAGGATGGCGACTGGCGCGCCTACGAGACCGCCTTCGGCAGACTACTGGCCGAGCGCGATCCCGACGCAGCGGCCGGCCGCCAGCTCCTCCAGCACTTTCGTCGACCCTGTCTCCTATGCGCCGAGCCTACGCCTGAGCACTGCCATCGCCGCCTGGTAGCCGAGTGGTGGACAGAACGCCTGACAGGCCTGGAAGTAGTCCACCTGCTCTGAGCCTGTCACCAGGGCTATCGCCCTACTGGAGGCTCATCATGGTTCTCAAAGAAGTGCTCCTCCTGGCAGTCACCAGGATGCTGGGTGGCGTCTGCCTTGCAGGCATGACCGCCGATCCGGATCCGGTGACCGGCCTGCGCTGGGTCCGCCCGGTGAGGGACTACAGCCACATCCTGCTGGGCGACATCACCACAGCGCGCGGCGAACTGCTCCAGCCCTTTGACGTCGTCGAGTTCTCGCTCATCCGTCCCCAGCCAGATCCGCCCCACAGCGAAGACTGGGTCACCGACTTCCGCCGGCGCCCCAGGGTGGTGCGGCGCCTCGAGGGCGACAGGCGCGCCTGTTTCCTGCGCTCCTACCAAGATACCGATCCATGCCAAGTCCTGCGCACCTGTGAGCGATCCCTGTGCCTCTTCGCACCGCAATGGATCAAGGGCTGCTACCGCCTGGACGCCTACAGCGGTCAATTGGATGCCAGGCTGTCCTTTGGACTGGACGGGCGCCGCTACCTCGGTTCCCACGCCAAGGGAGGCATGGCCGTTACCGACTTGCGCTGGCGCGCCTTGGGTCGCTCCTGGCTCCCTCAGGACGGCGGTTGGCTGGAGTTTGATCTGGGTGATCTGGAGGTGCGACTGGGAACTCGGGAGATCTATCTATCCGCAGGCCTGACCCGCTCGCACCAGGGTGGATACTGGCCCATCATTGTCGGGGTCCACACCGTGCCCCAGTACGACGCCGCTGTGGACCCGGACAATCTGTGAGGGACGGAAATGACTGCAGACGCTTTGAGCGAACTCAAGATACGGCCCGAGGATATTCGCGATCTGCCAGCCAAGAGCCGAAATGCACTCATCCACTACCTCATGCGCTGGGAACACTATGAGGCGGCGCGCGACTGCCTGGTAGAGCTGCTCGATGCCCGCCGCCCCCTGCTTTCCGCCTATGATAGCTTGGCCCGCGTCTATACCGAGCTGGAGCAGATGGACCTGGCCCTGAGCATCATGGCCCAGCGCCATGAGCTCAAGGTTTCTAGCTCGTCCAGGATCCTCGAGGGAAGGATTCTGCTGACCAGGGGCAGCCTGCCCGCCGCGGAGGCGATAGGGCGGGAGATTGCCGCACAGAACCCAAGGATGATCTCCTGCTGGAGCCTACTTCTCGACGTACGCATCGCTGCCGGCGACTGGGCTGGCGCCGAGGCGGCGCTGGCACAGCAAGAGGCAGTCGGGCCCTCTTCCATGGGCGCCGCCTGGGGTCGTGCCCGCTTGTGGCGCGCTCGCGGCGATCTGGAGAAGGCCGTACTCTGGGCGCGGACCGCCGTCTCCCGTTCTGAGACAGATGGCCGAGCGCCGCCCGTGGACCTGCTCCGCTTGCTGGAGGCTCTCTATAGGAAGGACGGCCAGGATGCCCAGGCTCAGCAGACGGCCAACCTCATCAAAGCGCGCCAGCAGCAGGACTTTGCCGAGCTCCGCGAGCTCCTGGGCTTCGCCCACCCGACTCCTGTGCCTGCCCCCCGCCAGACAGATGAGGGATTGGCCATCCCACCTAGAGTTGTGGCTCAGAGCGAGATCGAGCTGACTGCGGACGAGCGCAGGCATCTATCGGCAGCGCTGGCCCGCTTCTTTGGGCACGATGGCTTCCGGCCCGGTCAGGCCAAGACCATCAGCGCTGCCTTGAGGGGCGAGAGCGTGCTGGCCATCATGCCCACCGGTGCCGGCAAATCGCTTTGCTACCAACTGGCCGCCCTGCTCCTGCCAGGGACAACGCTGGTGGTCTCACCCCTCATTGCCCTCATGAAGGACCAGGTCGACGGCCTGCCGGAGCGCGTCGCCCGCAAGGCCACAACCCTTAACCACACCCTCGACATGCTCGAGCTCAGTGAGCGCATGTCCCGAGCCGCAGCCGGCGGCTACAAACTTGTCTATGCCGCGCCCGAGCGGCTGCGCCAGCGTCCCTTCCTGTACGCGCTGAAAAAGGCCGGCGTATCCCTGCTGGTTGTGGACGAAGCCCACTGTGTGAGCCTGTGGGGCCACGACTTTCGCCCGGACTATCGATTCATCGCCAAAGCCTGGCACGAGCTGGGCCAGCCCCCGATTCTGGCCATGACCGCCACGGCCACGCCCCGCGTCCAGGATGACATCGCGGCTACCCTGGGACGGATGCACCTCGTCGCCACTGACATCCACCGCCCCAACCTGTCGCTGGAAAGCTTGAGGTTTGCCAATAGGAAAGAGAAGAGTGCCGCCCTGCTCAGGCTCTGCCAAGAGATCCAGGGCAGCGGGATCGTCTATGCCACGTCCCGGGCAGCATGCGAACAACTGGCCGCCATGCTCCGCCGTGACGGCGTCTCGGCCATCCACTACCACGCCGGGCTACGGGACCGGGCCGCTGCCCAGGACCGCTTCATGTCGGGTGGTGCCCGGGTCGTGGTGGCCACCATCGCCTTTGGCATGGGCATCGACAAACCCGACGTGCGCTTTATCATCCACTACAACCCGCCCAAAGCCCTGGAGAACTACTACCAGGAGGCCGGTCGCGCGGGACGGGATGGCCTGCCCGCCCGCTGCATCCTCTTTCACACTTCGCACGACAAAGCAAACCTGACGCGCTGGCTCCGACAGGATGCCATCCAGCGCGACTTCTTGCGCGACGTATACGGCGCCATCCAGAGACGCCTGCGCCCCAGGGATATCGGCTTGGTAGCGGTGGCTGACCTGGAGCGCGACCTGGCCGCCGATCCCACCGCCATTCGGGTGGCAATCCACTTTCTCGAGTCGGCGCAGCTGTTGTGGCGTGGTTTTGACCTGCCTCGTACGGCCAGCCTGTGCTACACGCGGCAGCCCGCGGCTGAGGACGAGATCCTCGCCGGCTTTGTCGAGGCGGCGAGGCTGCGTCCCGGGCAGACCGTCTCCCGGGATCTGCCCCAGCTGGCCCATGCGCTGGCCGGCCAACCCGATCTGGTAGATTCCCTGGACATCCGGGTTCTGGAAGAGCGACTCCTGGCCTGGGACCGGGCTGGATGGCTGCACTACCGGGGCATCGGCCGCGACATGTTGCTGGCCCTGCCTCAGGCACCCATGGATTCGCCCCAGCGCGTTGCAGCCCTGCTGGCCGATCACGCCGCCGGCCTGGAAGCCCGGGCCAATGCCATGATGGCCTATGCCAACACACGCCTATGCCGGCACGGCTTCATCAGCACCTACTTCGGAGCCAGGGAGATCGATCGCTGCTCGGCATGTGACAACTGCCTCCGGGAGCCGGGGGCATCTGACACAGGGGCTGGATCCACCAAGGCAGCCCACAGAAAGCAAGAACCCATCGACTACGATGAGGAGTTGTACCAACGCTTACGCGCCTGGCGACAGGAGGTGGCCAGGGAGCAGGAAATTCCGGCCTTTGTCGTGGCGCACGACACCACGCTCAAAGCGATCGCCGCCGATATACCCACGACAACAGCGCAGTTGCTGGCGATCAAGGGAATTGGGCCAAAGAAGCTGAAACTGTACGGGCGTCCCATCCTGGCGATCATCGCCACACATCGCGCCCACGGGTAGCTACGGGACATCAGAGAGCCCAGCGCCTGCCTGAACAAGCGCCACAAAGCGCTGAATGAACCTGGCGGCCGGCGCACCGTCGACGATGTCGTGATCGAAGGTCACGGTCAGGCAGAGGTGCTCCCGGTCTTGTAGCTCGCCGTTGTGAAAGACCGGCTTGGACTCGATGCCGCCAACCGTGACGCAAAGCGTGTGGGCAGCGAGGGGGATCCCCCAACCGGCAGTGTTACCAAACATGCCGACCGAGGTGACCAACACCGTGCCATTGAAGTCCTTCACAACCTTCGGCACCCGTTGGGCTACTCGAAAGAAGAGCCTGCGGATGACCGAAGGTATCAGCACGTACCAGCGAAGCCACCGGCCCCAGGGTGTTTCGCCGAGAGCCTTGGTTTGAAGCTCGCGGATCTCGGCGTGGATCTCCCTCACTGACTTTCGATTCGCTGCCCGTATGAGCCCCTGCAGAACGACGGGCTGGCCTTCTCCCCTCCGCTCCGCGCCTAGTGAGACGTCGACGTCGTCAAATAGGACGAGCCGATTCCGCCAATCGCGATAGGCGTGCAGGTGCTTGTCCTCGTCGACCGCCTTGGCGCAGCAGTACACAATGAATCCCGTGAATGATAGGCGATCACCCGTTCTCTCTTGGATCAGGCGGATGCGTGCGCGCGCTTCCGTGACATCGACCTCCACAAGACCGTGGATGTGATGCTTTCTTGCCGCGAGGTCCATGCCATCGATAACCATCTGCCGAAAGGGATGGAAGGGCTCAATGGAGTGTGGAGCATCTGTCATTGGGTTGGCTCCTTTGGTGGCCTGGGCCCCCAGTTCGTTGAATGATCCTCACGTCTGTCAAACCTTGAACAGAGGTCATGGCCCGCCAAGGGATGCGCTACGGGGGCGGTGACTCATCCTTGAGCCTCTCCGATGCTGGCTCTCCAGCAACGCCCCAGTGCGATTTGGGAACTTCGTGGATCACTACCTCCACCGCATGCCTGGGGATACCCAGATCCACAAAGACCTCTGTGATGCCCATAATCACCGTCTTGGCGGGTTCCGGCCCAAAGCCTTCCCACACGTGTACATGAACGATCGGCACCTTGCACCTCCTAGCACCATTCTCCAAAGCAATCGGCTTACACCAGTTGGCGGTACTGCCGTCGATCCGGGCGCGGCATCCTGGCCGGATTGTGAACTGCGACGCGGTCCTGGCTAGAGCTCGAGCGCCAGGGGCATCCCGACCATCTGCAGGGATGGACGGCCGGGTGCGCCAATTGAGCAGGGCGGCACCGGACTCTCAAAGCTCTACCTCATCAAGCGGCGCTTTGCTCAACTCGATACCTGTCACGACCTCACTGGCGCTGTGGTCGCCAGGTATGATGATGTCTGGCAGCTCAGTTTCTACGTTTCGCAAGCGTGGGTATAGAGAGCCCAGGACCGTGGCTACTATGCTCAAGATGCCAAGGAGGATATACAGTAGCCCGATTCCACGTCCCTCCCCGGTCCCAATGATCTGGCCAACGCTGCTCGCCAGTGCGCCACCATTGGCCAGCAGTGGTTCGAAGACTTGGTCTGCCAATGGCCCGGCCACGAGATACGCCAGTGGCAGCGAGGACCAAGCGATCATCCGTCGCACAGCGAACACACGCCCCTGAACGTCAGGGGCGGTTTTGCTTTGCCAGATTGCTTGGCTGGAACCGTTGATGATGGGGTGACTGAAGAAATACAAAAAGGCAGCCGTGGCGAGAATCGTCGCCTGGGGTGGAAAGCCCGCCACAAAGAGGACCACCCCCTGAAGTAACAAGGGGATATAGATCCCATACATCCGAGTTTTGGGACCTCCCCAGGCGCTCATTGTGAGACTCCCACCCAGGAAGCCCAGCCCACCGATGGACAAGATCGTCCCCAGCACAGCCGCGGTGGTGAAGCTGAGCACCAACGGTGTAAACAGCACTTGAACGATGCCCGAAGTAAAGTTCGTGGCGGCGAACAATAACAATAATCCCAGTAGCCCAGGGCGAGCGCGAATATACTGCCACCCATACGCAGCCTCACGGAGGAGAGAGCCCTGCCCAGCCATTCCTTCTTCAGTCGTCTCGGGCCTGGGAACGCGCACAAGAGAGAGGGTTAGGACGGCAAAGAGAAAGGTCACAAAGTCGACTAGGATGATCCCTTCAACCTGGATCACGCCGAGCAGCACGCCGGCCAACATCGGCGATGCAATCTGAGAAAACGCTTCTCCTACCTGCACCATGCCACTGGCACGGCCGAAATGCTGCTTCGGAACAAGCAACGTGGTCGCGGCAGAGTAGGCTGGCCACTGAAAAGCGCTGAACGTCGAACTGAGCGCCATCAAGATGTAGATCTGCCACACTTCGAGCTGGTTCGCCCAGAGAAGGAGGGCGATGCCCAGGGTGCACAGCCCTGCCCCGGTGTCACTGATGATCATAGCCCAGCGACGATCCCATCGATCTACGAGGGCGCCAGCAATGGGCGAGAACACGATCCCCGGCAGCGCCGTGGAAAGGGAAATCAGTGCGAACTGAGTGACCGAGCCGGTCCGTTGATACACCCAAACGCCCAGCGCGAATCCTGTAAGGCCCGAGCCCGTAAGGGAGACCACTTGTCCTGACCAGATGACGAGAAAGGTCCGAAACCCCCTATGCCCAGCGCTCTGAGTCATCAAGGCCCCCTTGGAAAGCTCCATAGCTGATGTCGGCATTGCCGCCAAAGCTATCGAGTAGATCGAGCTATTGCGGACTCCCCAGTGGTATCCCATACTGGATGGGTTCAGTGTAGCCTGCCTAGGGTTGACCAGTGCCGAATTCTGACGGTGGTCGTGGTGTGCGAGATCTGGCTGAGCGAGCTGACGGTTGCGCAGGTCTCAAGACAACAACATGATACAGCCGACACTTCGTTCTGTCAAGTGCAGAAACGGAGGCCTGCAATCGCGTCTTTCATTCTGAGGGGGCCCGTAGTGCACGAAGCATTGCGGGTCACTCTGCCCAGGTGAGGCCCTTCCCCGGGGATGCCGGGAGGGGGAGTGCAGCTGCGCAAGAAATCCCTAGATCAGCCACACTTGCACCGAGCGAAGTGGGCGTGTCTTCAGCGTCAAGTACTACTCAATCTGCCCTAGTCGCTGCCGATACCAATCCAAGAAGTCCCCTGGAGTTCCCAGTACAATCGGCAAGGTCTCCGTCCGCGGGTTGCCGACCAAGTGTTTCGGATCAAGCGACGCAAAGTACTCCGCACCTGTTCCAAGGGCCTCAGCCAGTACCTGTGCATCGGGCAGATAATCCACGGCGGAAAGCGCCCGTGCCAAGGCCTCTTCGCTGGCTTTGGGCCCAACCTGCACGTGCGCCCGATCCAGTAACAGGGCCATATTTGGTCGACTTTCCGCCAGTTTGCGCTGTAGCACTGCTTCCGCCTCTCGTAGAACAGTGGGGCCCACCCACGGCGTTACGGCTCCAGCCTCACCGAGCTTCAATACTAGACGCGACCCGCCACTCTCCGACCAGACTGCCGCAAGCAACACGCTGGTGTCCAGAAACACCCGCGTCTCAAGGTTCACGGCGCTCCCGCTCCTCCCGAAGGGCCTGCAACATCGTCTCCAGGGTCTCCCCTTCCTCGGTCCAACGTGTCCGCATACGCTCCGCCAGGACATCAACTTCAGAGCGCTGAGGACTCAGGACCAAGACGCCGCCCAGATCCAACAAAGTGAATGTATCGCCAGGCTGCATCCCATAGGACTCTCTGATGGGTTGAGGAATGGTAATCACCCCTCGCTTGGCCATCTGCACCGTGGTACTATCCATATTCTCCACCCCCTGCTCTTTCTGATCATCTGAGGGACAGTATATCAGAATGACAGAAGGAAGTCAAGTAGCGACCATCTGCGGCGGGGACGAAACAAAATGGCGCATACCAGCTAGCTGGTTTGGCCCGCAGTCGCGATCAGGCGTCCGTCGCGCAGCTCAAAGATCGAATCGGCGGCCTCATGGACGTTGGGATCGTGGCTGGCCACCACCACCGTGACACCCCCCTGGCGGGTAACCGTTTTCAGCAGCGCGATGATGCTCTCTCCGGTCAGGGAATCCAATTGGCCGGTGGGTTCGTCGGCAAGGAGCAGTGTTGGCTGCTTGACCAGTGCCCGCGCGATGGCGACCCGTTGCTGTTCGCCACCCGACAGCTCGTAGGTGCGGTGCTCGGCTCGGTCACCTAGGCCGACTACTTCCAGCATCTCCCGCACGCGTACCTGGCGCTCTGCAGTAGCAGTGTAGAGGAGTCGCAGAGGGACCTCGACGTTCTCCTCGGCGGAAAGAAACGGCAGGAGGCCAAAGGTCTGAAAGACAAAACCGATCTGCTCTTGGACCAGGTCAACCCTGTCCTGGGCCGACATCCCAGCCAGCGAACGCTCACCGACCCGCACCTGGCCGGCCGTCGGCTCGTCCAGGCCGGCGATCAAGTGCAGGAGCGTCGTCTTGCCCGAACCCGAAGGTCCCTTGATCACCGAGAGACCGCCGGCCGGGATCTGCAGGTTGATGTCCTGAAGGGCGTGTATTTGTTCTCCGGCCAGATCGAATGTGCGGCTCAGGTTCTCCACGGTAGCCGCAGCACCAATCGACGACTTGGGTGTCTCGGCCACTTGCCAGGGCAGAGCGGCGGGAAGAGCCGGCTCATCGCCCTCCGGGCGTAGCTCCTCGTCCCGGCGCTGTTCACGGCTCTTCCTGGGCCAAACAGAAATGTGATCCGGCTCCAGATGCACCTTGACCAGTTCCCTCATCTCCAGGGTGTTGACGCAGGCTCGGGGCAGTTGTAAGCGGCTCACCGGATCGAGGATGACCCATTCCTCCTCTGTCACGGTCGATCGCGTGGAGCCGCCCTCGCCCTGCTGCTGGCGGCGGATCTCGGTGCTGGTGCGCCCATCGCGCACCGTAACCACCCGGTCCATTTGGCTCGCAATGAGGGGATCGTGGGTGACGAGGAGGACGGTCGTACCATAGGCCCTGTTGATGGCCTGTACCGCGTCGAGCACGCGCATCGCCGACTCCGAGTCCACCTGGCCAGTTAACTCGTCACCCAGCAGCAGGGGAGGGTTGTTGGCCAGGGCAATGGCCAGCGCGACCCGCTGCTGCTCGCCGCCCGAAAGCTGCTCGGGCCGAAAGCCAGCACGCTCGGCCAGCCCCACTACCTCCAGCAGTTCGAGTGCCCGTCGGTGACGTACGCCGGCTGGCACACCATTGTGCTGCATCGGCAGCTCCACGTTCTCATGGGCCGATAGATAGGGTAGGAGGTTGCGCGCCGGCTGCTGCCAGACAAAGCCGACGACCTTGCGTTTGTAGTCAACCCGGTCCCGCTCCTTCATGCGCGCCAGATCCCAACCCGCCACCGATGCCTCGCCGGCGCTGGGCCTATCCAACCCGCCCAGCACGTTCAGCAGCGTGGACTTGCCCACGCCCGAAGGCCCGACCAGGGCAATCATCTCGCCCCGCGCCAGGTCCAGGGTCAGACCCTGCAGCGCGATCACTTCCAGGTCGGCGACTTGGTAGATCTTGACCAGGTTGGCACAGTGCACAAAGCCTTCTGTCTCCACGGCAATCTCCTTCAAGGGCCCCAATCTTTGCATCTGCCGCATGCGGTTATTCGGTTTCCGGCCACGGTACCTGACGCGACCGGACACGCCTCAGTATCAGCCACAGAAGGCCCAGCGCCGATCCGTACAGGGCCAGCAAGCCGGCACAAAACAGTGCAAGGGTGGGCCAGTCCACCACGACACGCACGGCCGCGGCGTTCCCGGGCTGGCCGGCGAGGGGTGCAACCAGCACCTGCGATAGGTAGGGAATCATCGCATACGCCAGAGCCAGACCGGCGGCGATGCCGAGCAATAGACCTAGCAGTAGCACCAGGCCACCCTCTGCAATACCCAGGGCGGTCCAGTCGCGCCGCGACAGGCCGAGTGCCCGCAGGATTCGCCAATCCTGTCCCCGCCCCTGTGCAGCGAGCAGCTGGACGAAGAAAAAGACCACCACACCAAACAGAGCCAGCATCAGCCCGTTCAATTGGAATGCACCGGCGAGTCGGTGCACCAGTGCATCAGACTGCAGCACCTCGGGGCTCTGAGCCAGCGAGTCACGCAGAATGCGGGCGAACAGTGCCAGGCCCACCGTCAGGCCGATCAGCAACACCGCGCGCCCCGCCTGCTGCGGATCCCGGGCCGGGCGCAGCAGGCCCAGGGGCAACACCAGGCCCGGCCGCGACTGAAACAGCCGGGCGACCAGCCGCAGCAGACCAGGGACGATTCGGAGCAATACCAGGACCAGGGCGACGAGCAAGACAAAGGGGCCAACCAGCAGCAAGGGGTCTGCTGGGGCACCGCTTCCCGGGCGGCTGCCTGCGAGGGCACGGGCCAAGAACGAGCCGGAGCGGTTCAGCTGCCAGACCAGCAGACCCCCAAAGACCAATAGATAGAGGTCTACGTAGCGCTCGTGCAGCGCCGATTGCTTCGGAGGCCGATCGCGCCAGCATTGCGATTCGCGGCCCTGCCGCCGTGCCGCCAGCAGGATCGGCACCGTCAGGACCAGCGAGCCGGCAGCGGCGACGATAAACGACATCAACCACACCTCGCTGGACAATCCCGGGAGCAGCGCTGCACCGCTGCCCTTGCTCCAGAGGTAGAGCACCAGGAAGGCCAAGCCGGGTCCCAGAAGCAGCGCCGCGAGCAGGGCCAGAAGCAGGCTCTCCAGAGCAAAGCCCGCCGCGATCCGCCAGGGGCCGAGGCCCCGCGCCGAGAGTATGGCCACCTCTGCCCGATAGGCGTCCAATACAAAGGCACCCAGCATGGACAGTGTGTATAGAACCAGGCCCAGGGTCTGGGCCGTGAGGAGCAGAAACACAACCCGCAGGCGAGACAGCCGAGACAGGCTCTCGGCCAGGATCTGGACCAGCCCGGTCTTTGTCTGGGCGCCCCAGGTCGTGGCTTGCGCCTGAAACCTGATCAGGCCTGACCGGAGCGCCTCAGCCGTGGCAGCGCCGAGGCGCCGGGTAGCCAGGGTGATGCGCCAGGCGGTTTGGTGGGGGAAGATCGGTCGCCCCAGGTAACTCCGCATCGACTGAGAATCAATGATGAGGGGCACCGTGATGGTGCCTGCGCTGGGATCGCCACCATCGGTTACGACAAATGCGCCCAGATCCCCACCCCACACGTCGTCGCGGGGATCGAGGGGCTCGACAATGCCCACGATGTCCAGGCGGTGGTACAAGCCGCTGGCCGTCAACCGGTCGCCAGGGCCATAGCCCAACTGCTCAGCGGCGGTGGCGCCGAGGACTGCCTCCACCGGCGGAGGCCAGTTGCCCACGGCCTGACCCAAGGTGACCGGTGCGGGCAACTGCCCTGCGACCAGGCGCACGCGCTCTGCCAGCCTATCGAAGGAATAGACCTCCAGGTTCGTCACGGCAGGCGACTGGCCCACGGGCTCGTCCCCAAGGTGCGAGTCGGCTGGCAGCGTGACGTGGCGGATCACCATTCGATCGTCTACTGCCCGGCCCAACTCCTGCTGCAGGCTGGCATGCAGCGTGTCGCCGAAGGTAGACGGCGTCCCGGTGATAAGCAGGCTTCGCTCGCCAGCACTGGCACCATCGAGGCTACGCTGCAGCTCGGCTTTCGAGACAGCGGCCGTATAGCCTGACAGGCTTGCCGACAAGGCCGAGGCCAGGGTCAGGCACAGCAAGACGATCAAGTTGACGCGCCAGTAGCGGCGCACGCGGCGAAACGCAAGTCCCATCATTCCTGTCCGATCCGTAGAGTGCGGTGCAATCGCGCCCGCCGCAGCAGCGCGGTGACGACCCCCAGCGTGAGAGTCAGGGCCACGGTTAGCAGCAGGTAGAGCCCCGCCAGGGCCAGCCAGTCGGCCCTGGGCACAAAGGGTGGGATCGGTTGTTGATCGCCTAGCGACACCGGCAGGCGGGGCAGCGTGACCTGGTTGAGAAGCAACCCCAGGACGGTACCCAGGATCAGCCCTGCCAGAACGAGGACGGCCTGCTCGACCACCACCCAGCGGTACAGCTGGCGCGGCGACAGGCCCAGAGCCCTCATTACGCCGTAGAGGACCTCCTGCTGGCGGATGCTCAGATAGAAATGGCTGGCAAAGCCCACCAGGCTGAGCAGGACCGTCAGCGCCGCACCAAAGAAGGTGACGGCCCGCAGCCCTAGCGCCAGAGGATTGGCCTTGAGCGCCTTGCGCACGCTATCCGCCTGCCAGCTCTGGGAGAGCATGGGCACCAGTGCCGACATGCTCTCCGGCGAAGCCTGACCATCGGTCTCGATCAGCACCTCGTTGGGATTGGTGGACCGTAGGGCGCTGTCGTTCAGCCGGGCGAGAAGCAGATCGCGGGCGGTGATCAGGTAGCCCTGGTCCGACCGCTCATACATGGTGGGGAAATGCTCTACAGCACCGGCAATGCGTAGGTCCACCTCGGCGGTCTCCACCTCGGCCCGGACCACGTCACCGACATCCAGCGCCGCCGCTTCCATGAATGTCGGGCTGGCCAGCACCGGCAAGGGTTCCTCCGCCCAGGTCTGGCTCAGGCGCAGGGGATAGACCTGCCCGGGCTGGGTGAAGCTCATGGACATGGCCTGCCCCCATTGCCCTGACCGGGACACCTCGCTGGTTAGGGCGGTGAAGAGACCCACGTAGCGGCTCCCCTCAGCCATGATGCCCAGGAACAGGGGACGGTCAGGACCCTCAAAATCCTCGACCACCACAGAGTCCTGGGTTTCTTCGTCAGTGACCAACAGATCATCGGCCACCAATGTGACGGACGCGGGGATCGGCTCGCCCAACCGCGTAGTCTGGTTGTCGAACCACAGCGAGTGCAGACTGAGTGGATAGCCGGATGGTGGCAGCATCGGCAAAGAGCCCTCGAAATAGTGCCAGCCCTGGTTGTCCGGTCTCATGCGCGCGCGCAGGCCCACGTCGCGTCCGCCGATGTTCACCCTCACCGTCACAGAGTCGACCTGGAGGTCCGCGGCGCCACTGGTTTCCGGCCTTTGCAGGCGCGCGGTGAATAGCTCACCCTGCGCCGTCTGCAGCTTGGCCACCACCCCCACGCGCTCGGCGTCGTCGTCGCCGTCTATCCAGCGCCGGTAGGAGTCCAGCTCGGCCTTGTCCCGGGACATGCCCCACAGCCACAGCCCAAATCGGGCGGGCTGGCCAGGCAGCGGCAACAGAGAGGGATTCTCCCCTTCAGCCACCGCCAGCTGAGCCAGCAGACCGTCCATATTCTGATCGGAAAAATCACGGCGGAACGTGGTGACGCTTGCGAACGACGCAGGCTCGACGGCCAGGATCTCGAAGCCAGCATCCGTCTCGGCCTCACCCAAGGCTATGCTACCCTCGCCGCGCCACACGGCTGACAAACGAACCACACCGGGCGCTGTCTGCAGATCGACCAGCGGGACGGAACGCTCCGAGACCAACCGCAGGTCGTTGCCAGCCAGGTAGGTCGCCCGGTCGGACTCGCTCTGGTCGAGTGTGATGTTCAGCCCCAGGGAAAGGTTGCCCAGGGCAATGGCCAGCGCCAGCAGCAAGACCAGCCGTGTTACATGAGCGGGGTCGCGCGACGCCTGCCACAGGGCCAGTGCCCCCTCCAGCCCCGGTCCGCGGGCGGCGATTGCAGCTATCGCTCGCAACAGGAGCGGCAACAACCGGAGGAGGATGGTCGCCGTACCCAGGAGCAGGACGACGGGCGCCAGAAGAAGCAGCCAATCCAGGCGGGCACCGCCCGGCCCGCCGCTGACCAGCTGTCCGTACAGCCGCAGCCGCCATAGCAAGATCAAGCCCCCCAGCAGGACGAACACGTCCAGATAGAGCCGCTGCCACCACGGGGGCCGGCTGCTGCGGGCCAGCATCTGCTGATGAGTGACGATGCTCCGCCGCAGCGCCGAGCGCAGGGGGAGTAGGAGGCAAGCCAGGCAGGCGAGGGTGCCCACCCCGGCGGCGAACCAGGCGCCCGGCCCCGGACTCAGGCGCCAGGTGACCTGTTCCAGGTCGGCCAGCGGCCCTACCCAGGCAAGGGCCCTGACCAGAACCGCGCCCAGCCAGGGGCCGCTGAAAAACGCGACGGCTCCAACGGCCAGTGCCTCGATCAACTGGATGCGGGTCACCTGCCAGGCCGAGGTGCCCCGGCTGCGCAGGATGGCAAATTCCCGCTCCACCTGGCGCATCGATAACGCCGCGATCATGGTCACGAAATAGAGCGCCAGCAGCATCACTTCGGCAATCAGAATGTAGAGGGGAATCCGGATCGATTCGAGTTGTGCCTGAAAGCGCGCCAGTATCTCCGGCACGCCGGTTTCCAGCGTCACGCGCGGTCGAAGCCCGGCCAGCCGCGTGTCCAGCGCGGCGAGTTGCGCCTGGAACGGCTCGATGTCGGCGGCGGAGAAAGCATCGTGTCTCAAGAGGGCGTGCCAGGCAAGATCCACGTTATCTCCGGGAAACAGGGAGGCAACGGTTGTGGAGAACGCATCATCGGGCAGGATGGCGCCGTACTGGGCTGACCAGGTCGGGCTGCTCTGGGGGGTGAGGGGGCTGTACTGGCCGAACCAATAGGCATCAAGGGGGTCTTGAGGGCGCACAATGCCCGCTACCTCGAGCCAGGCGTCCGGGGCTGTGTTACCGGGGTTCAGGCTCAGGGGCAGGCGCTGGCCCACGCGCAGGACCAAGGCGCGAGCCATGGCATCGCCAATCACGACGGGGATCACGACCGATTCGGCATCCGACTCCCCGGCCGCCTGTACCGGCCATGCCCCGGCGACATACTCGAGATGGTCCACAATGCCTTCGTAGGCCCGCAGACTGACGCGCTGATCGGAGGCCAGCTCGCCATCCAGCCAGGGAAACATCCACGGGGATTCGGCCAACCGGATGGTACGGTCCAGGTGTTTGCCTAGCGCGGTGCCGAGCAGCTCTCGCACCTCTCCGTCGAGGACCTGCGCATCGACCTGGTCTACCGCTACCGTCGTGTTCAGTCGCAGATTCGAATCGGTCACGCCCGAGCTCTGGAAGGTGAGGTGCAGACCCATCTCGACGACCGTCTCGGCCAGCAGGGGACCGCTGGCCATCAGTGCAGTAGCCAGGATTACGCCCAGGCTCAGGGTGAGCAAGAGTTGCCAGTGTCGCCTGGCGCGTCGCAGTACAAACAGCAGCGAAGCCACAGCCTATCCTCCGCCCGGCTCGTCAGCGATCTGGATCGTGATAGTGGCCGTGCTGCTGTTGTCTATGGGATTCAGATCCGCCTCGCTGGCTCTCACTGTGGCAGTGTTCGCCGATGTCCGCGCCACCACGCCGATGGCCTCCAGCACCAACTCGACGCGGCTGGCCTGGCCCGGCGCCAGGGTCCCCAGTTCACACTGGACGATGTGCATCCAGGTCCTCTCCTTGATCACCGAGCAGATGGGCCACCCGGGCAGGAGCGGATCGAGGCTCATGATCACTGGCTGCTCACCGTACCCGGTGATGCGCAGCGTGAAGGAAACCGGCTCTCCACTGGCCGCATTGGGCAAGCTGCAAGTGAACAGATCGCCGCTCTGCTCGCAGCGGGGCAGCCCCGGCGCGTATGCAACGAGATTCATGTCCGAGGGTATCGCGTCCTCGAACCATACCCCAGTTGCCTCTGATTCCCCTTGATTGGTGATGACATAGGTGTAGGTGAAGGGCCGGCCAGCGAAGACGGTCTGCGGTCCCTCGGCCTGGATGGCCAGGTCGGCAGCGGGTGCAACCGCCCCGGCCGCGATGGAAGACGTGATGCGATTGTTCGAGCGATCAGGATCCGTCTCGTGTGCCGTGATCGCGGCAGTGTGGGTGCACGCTCCGGCTGCCGCCCCATCTGCACTGGTGCCAACACGCACTTGCGCCTCAGCGCCAGCCTCGAGCCTGCTCAGGTAGCACGTCATCTGAGTCGGGCTTCCGTTCCGATCCAGCGCGCAGGTGAGGACAGGCAGATTCGACGGTGCTTGCGCGTTGCGGGTGTAGGTGATAGGCATCTCCGTCCCGCCGGCAGAAACGTCCAGCGTGACGGTCGCTGCGTCCCCTGTCTGCAGAGCACCCAGGTCGCAGAGGACCTCGCGCCCCTCCCGCTCACAGCCAGGCAGAGCAGGCTCGGTCCAGACTGGAATCACCCCGCCGGAAAATGTGTCGGTGAGCACGATGCCCGTGGCCGGGTCCGGGCCGAGGTTGCGAACAGTCAGGGTATAGACGCTCGTCTCGCCTGTAGACGTGCGAAGTGCCAGATCAGCAACGGAGGAAGCTGGATCGACGAGCGACCGACTCTGCGTGTGTGGTTCGACCGAGGATGGGGAGGCGGATACTGGGGCTGGGACGGCAGCTCTCGCCGAAAGCGGCATACTCTCCGGCGACGGCGTGGGCTCTTCCTGCTGCGCGCAGGCGCCCAGCAGAACGAGTGCCCCACCTACCGCCAGGGCATAGACTACCAGCCTTGTCAGTCTAGTCACCTTCGCCTCAGAGTCGACGTTGCGCCCAAGACCCCCACCCAGCCGTGACTGCTCCAGTGCTTCAGATTATACTGACACCCGGACGGAAACACAAGTCCCAGTTATTGGATTCTGTGTCACATTCGAAGGGTATGGCCCGTGGGTTCGACCTGTCCCTGCGAGGCGCGTCGCTTTCCTGGAAGCAGGCATCCGTCCCGCTCCCAGAGATCGATGGTGGCTGATGACGCGGAGCAGCCACCTTCCTTATGTTGACCGGCCCTCTCGACGCCGGCGGAGCTAGGCGCGCGGTGGGCTGGCTTGCCAGTAGACGAGGCGCGCAAGGACATACGCGGCCTCAAAGAGGTGAAATACCAGAGCGGTAGTGTAGAAAGCAGGTTCCAGATCCGGAAACAGCCCCAGCAGGGTCAACACCAGCGGGACCTGGATCGGGAGCTCCAGAAGGAGCCAGAAGAACGCAGCCATTTCCGGGCTTTCCCGAGTCTGGGCCATCATGACTTGCCGGTTCTCAGGCCTGCGGAGCGATAAGACAGTCACGGTCCAGACCAGAGCCAGGAAAATGAGGCTGGCTGTGAACCAAAGGCCGTGCCCCGCTACGCCGTAACGGCTCAGGCCGACCGGAACCAGGGCCGCCACGATCACGACGAGCCCGATGGTGACGACTGCGCGAATCTGCCCAAGCTGCACCGTCTGGATCTCGGCCCGCCGCGTGAAGCTGATGAGGGCGCCGAAACCGACAAACACTCCGGCGATCTCGGCGATCGCCAGGAATAGGTCAGCGTCTTGAACCACAATCAGGTGCCTGTCGCAAGCTTCATAGCTCGGCACTCTGCTCGGCGGACCCGCAGTCGGGCGTTGGGCCGTTCGGGGCGCCGGCACCTTCAGCCACGGTGATCACAAGATTCCCCTTCTTGTGGCCGCTCTCGGCATACCGGTGCGCCTCGGCAGTCTGTTCCAGGGGGTAACATCGATCGATAGCGACCTTGAGCTTTCCGGCCTCGATCAGCTCTTTGAGATAGTTCAGGTCTTTGACGGTTCGGCTCGCGGCCCCCGAGATCACCCGTTTACTGCTGGTCATCGAGCTCCACCTTCCGCGGATCATGTGCGATACCCGTGGGTTCACCAACAGATATCGGCCGTCTGGCGTCAGGGATTTCATGCTGGCCGAGAACGAGCTCTTGCCGATGACGTCCATGATCACGTCGTAGGCCTCGCCATTCTCCGAAAAGTCTTCCTTTGTGTAGTCAATCAAGTGATCCGCGCCGATGGCGCGCAGCATGTCGAACTTTCTGGCCGAGTCCACAGCTGTCACCTCTGCCCCAAAGTGCTTGGCCAGCTGCACAGCAAAGCTGCCGATGGTTCCGCCTGCACCGTTGATCAGGATCTTCTCTCCAGGTTGAATATTCGCCTTCTTCAGGAAGTAGAGTGCCTCCAAACCACCGAAGGGAACTGCGGCGGCCTCTTCGAAGCTCATACTTGCCGGCTTGGTGGCCACTACCCCATCTTCGGGCACCTCAGGCAGACAGATGTATTCCGCATAGCCCCCCAGCCCGAAGCCCGTAGCGGCGAACACCTGGTCGCCGGGCTTGAATCGTGTGACGCCCCTGCCGACGGCTTCGATTTCGCCCGCGAGTTCCTGTCCGAGTATGGTCATCCTCTTTGGTTTGGTGAGGCCTACGTAGAACCGCATCGGGAGCCGGATCCAGGTCGGTAGCGCCAAACGGCGTGTCTCCCAGTCCCCCGCCGTGACGGTGGTTGCGTAGATCTTGATCAGGATCTCGCGGTCCCCTGGGACCGGCTTGTCCACTTCTCTTAGCTGCAGCACTTCCGGCCCGCCGTAGGCCGTCCATACAATTGCCTTCATACCATGCTCCTAACGGGTGGTTCCACTAGGCCCCGTGATGGAGAGCTGCTGCATCCCCGCTTCCAGCCTGGGCCAGAGGACCTGGGCTATCCAGGGCACCTGCACGGCGGGATCATCAGCACGCTACTGAGCGTCCGACGCGGGCTATCGCGGGAGTGTCACAACCTCGCCGTCGGCCGTGCCGGCGTGTCAAGCACGCGCGTTATTTCTTGTGCTTGAGATTCAGGGCCACGGCCGCTTGAATAAGGGCTTTCAAGGCAGCCTCGTCGATCTCGTCCCCTTCGTAGAGGTCGATGGCGCGCCTGACCTTGCCTTCAAGACTGGCATTGAAGAGACCTGAAGGATCTTCCAAAGCAGCGCCTCGGAAAAAAGTCAGTTTGACCTTATTCTTGTAGGTCTCGCCGGTGCAGATGCCGCCGCTGCGGGACCAAACTGGCGTTCCCGGGCTACTCGGTTTTCTCCACTTCCACTCTTCGACGATTTCTGGGTCCGCCTCCTTGATGACCCGGCGCACTTCTTCAAGCGTCTTGGCGCGCCAATCGCCAAGCTCCTCAATCCTCTTGCTTATCGATTCAGATGCAGTCTGCTCCCGACGAGCGGACGGATTTTCCATTTTCAGACCTCCGATGGATCTCTCGCTTGATGTCAGCCTCTTCTGAACATCTGCCGGATCCCGCTGCCCAAGGTCAAAGGCGAGACCCTTCCCAACCGTCAGCGCTGCGACGGTGACAAAGCTTCGGGGCGGTCGGCTATGGAACCCAACCGGGCAACGCCGCGGCCTGCTTCAGCCACGTCGCCATCTGCGCCTCGTCGATCTCGTCGTCTTCATGAATGTCGATCCAGCGCGATTCCTTGCTGCGCTCCGTGCCACCGGGCGGAACCGGTTGCAGCGACGTGCCGCGGAAAAAGGTAACCTTGACGTAGCGAGTAAAGACGTGGAACGACAGAAACCAGCCCTGGCCCTCGATGCCATAGAAGGGCGAGTTCCATTTCACGGCCTTGCGCACGTTGGGCACGTTGCGCACGATGAGCGCGTCCAGACGCTTGCCGACGTCGTGCTTCCAGCCTGGCATTGCTGCAATATATGCCTGCACCGGTGCGTCACCGTCCGCCTTTGCGATCTGCGGGTTGCCGCCCGAGAGGAGGACGACGTCGACGTTCTCCTCTTCTCGCACCTGACTCGGATTGGTCTCGCCCGCACCCGGCTTGGCCTCCGCAGCTGCCTGGTGCGAGGACTCGGACACGGTGGCCGACGGTCGCGGCTTGCTTGCGCGCGACATGCCCTCGGCGCTGGCCTTCGGGGCGTAATCCGCCTCAGCTGAATTTAGGTTCGATGACTTCATTCGCTACCCACTCCTCGCCTATATGCCAAAGCCGGTCCGGCCCAACCAGTGCTGCTGCTGGGCTCTTTGACCGGATAGGTTCGTATAGGCTGTTGATAATAACTGCCATCACGAAGGCCCCTCAGTTGTTCACCAGGCACCTGCTCAAGCGCAGGTGCCTCGCTATTCAAAGTCAGCCTCAGTATATGCCAAGCCGGAGATTTTGTCAAGTTAATATGACGTAAATCATATCAACAAAGACGCTGCCTCCGGGCCAAGAACCAGTCCAAGCTGCGGTCAATGATCTCTTCCGAAGTCATGCCGTTGATCATCAAGTTGACCACCAGAGACACGGTCACACGCATCCCACGGATCGTTGCGCGACCGCCCATCACGTTGGAATCAAGAGTAATCCGGTCCAGATTGGTCATCAGACTACCTCCCACTTACCTGGGGCAATCATACAGCAAAGAGCAGTCGCTGACAAGCAACCTTTGCTTCCACCGGCAGCACCGGCTCCGCCACTCACTACGTAGCGTCAGAGCTCGCTAGTAGACATCGGACCACAGGGCGTGAGCTCAGAGATTCGGACGGTAGGCGCTTGCCCAAACCCTGCATCGATGCTACAATGCAGGCGGCACAAGGAGGCAGCATCATGGAAAAGCAACCCAACTCGCGCATGTGTTTCCTATGCGGCATCGACAACCCCATCGGCCTGAAGCTCAATTTCTATACGGATGAGGAGGGCCGCTGCATCGCCCGCTTCAGGCCCAAGCCCGAGCACCAGGGCTACCCCGGACAGCTGCACGGTGGGATTATTAGCGCTCTGCTGGGCGGACCAACTCAAATTTCAGGGCACTCTGAACCTCTGCCGGTATGACTGAGTATTACCGGACCAGCCGACAAAAGAACCCAGGCTAACAGAAAGCCGAGGTTCTTTCGGACGTGACCGCAAGGCGGATCACTGCTTATCGACGTGATTCAGGGCGCCATTTTCCTCGTTTAATATCGGAAACAATCTCATCCAGTGTCATGCCTGCAAACAGCCGTCGGTGTTCCTCTGTGTAGTCACCGTAGCCCACGGTGAATGGGTTGACCAAGCGCACGGTATCGGCAGTCCAAGCTCCTGGATGAGCACTCTGATGGCTTGTCGAGTCACCTCAGCAAATGGTTTGCGTCCCACAACCATCTCCCGGCCATCTCGGAGCATCACTTTCGCAGCTCGATGGGTAGGCTTCGCAAGCGGATCTGCATCTCGCTCACACTCACGATGACACCCTCTGCCAGCATCTGATGGTACTCGGTTACAACTTCCCGTAGATGGACATTCACTCGATCCGAACGCATATCCCGCAGGCGGAAAACCACAACGCTTGGGAGACTAGCGCCACTGGCGGCCATCAGTTCGCCAAAGTCAAGGTCGTGAGTGAGGAGCACGCGACCCTCGTCGCGGGCTTTGCGGAGTATGCTCGGATCGGACAGACGGCCCAAGCCCTGCTCGTAGAGATGAACTGCGTCGTGCCCCAGATCTCGAAGGAACGTAACGCTCCTTGGAGAAATGCCCATGTCGGCCAGGAACTTCATGCCCTCGCCATCTCCATAGGGTGAACGGACTCCTCCGCTAGCCAGGCCGCATACTGCAACGACTGCCGGATGTCTTCCGGTTCCAGATACGGATACGCCTCAATGATCTCTTCCGCAGTCATGCCGTTGGCCACCAAGTTGACCACCAGAGACACGGTCACACGCATCCCACGGATCGTTGCGCGACCGCCCATCACGTTCGAATCAAAAGTAATCCGGTCCAGATTGGTCATCAGACTACCTCCCACTTTCCTGGGGCAATTATACATCAAAGAGCGCTCGCCGACAAGCAACCTTTTCATCCAGCTGCAGTATCGGCTCTGCCACTCACTGTGTAGCATCAGAGCACGGTATCCGGCACCGGACCCCTGGGCGTGAGCTCAGAGATTCGGACAGTAGACGCTTGCCCAAACCCTGCGTCGATGCTATAATGCGGCGGTCCAAGGAGGCAGCATCGTGAAAAAACAACCCAACTCCCGCATGTGTTTCCTATGCGGCATTGACAACCCCATCGGCCTGAAGCTCAAGTTCTACACGGATGAGGAGGGCCGATGCATCGCCCGCTTCAGGCCCAAGCCCGAGCACCAGGGCTACCCCGGACAGCTGCACGGTGGGATCATCAGCGCTCTGCTGGACGAACCAACTCAGATTTCAATGCACTCTGACCCTCTGTGGGTATGACTGAGTACTACCGACCAAGGCCCAAAGGACAGAAACAACCTCGACTCACGTGGAGACGAGGTTGTTTTCCTCTTGACGGCAGCAAGGACGATACTAGTGGCTAGGTGTCTCTGGGTAGGCGTCTGATCCGGTGCCCCCCTGGCTCGACGACTACAAACGCCTGCGTCAGTTCTTGTTCCGAGTGCAGGTTCAGCACTCTCTCAAGCTCGGCATGGACCGCGTTCAGAGTTGAAGGCAAGATGCGCAGGTAAATCACCCCGGCGCCCAGCTCCTTGACAAACACCAGGTGACCAAAGTCCCTATCGCGAGTCACCAGGATGCGGTTCTGTTCCTGAGCCACACGCAGGATCTCCTGATCGTGCGCTCGTGAGAGCCCGATGCTTGCGACCTGCACAACATCATGACCCAGGTCAAGCAGAAACCGCGCTGTGGCTGCGTATACATCCTGGTCCAGGAGAAGCTTCATGCCGGAACCGTCGTGAGATGGATATCCTCCGCAGCGACAAGCGCGATGGCGTACTGGACACAGGCCCGAATGTCCTCGGGGCTGAGATCGGGATAGTAGTCCTCGATGATCTCATCAAAGGAGAGATCCTCATCGAGCAGTTCAAGGACACTCTGCACTGTGATGCGTGTCCCAACCACGCATGGCTTGCCAAAATGCACCTCAGGATCAACGGCTATTCTCTCTATCATACTATCACCTCATGGAAGCTCGATGACGACATTATACACCAACTGAGCAGTTTGGGCAATGGTCATTTCGCCAGAAGACGGTCCCTGAAACATTGACCAATCGATCTTGCTGAGTAGCCAGGAGCTTTGGACCAGGGGTTCTTGTCCAAACGCCGCGCCGATGCTATAATGCGACCGTCCAAGGAGGCAGCATCATGGAAAAGCAACCGAACTCCCGCATGTGTTTCTTATGCGGCATCGATAACCCCATCGGCCTGAAGCTCAAGTTCTATACGGATGAGGAGGGTCGCTGCATCGCCCGCTTCAGGCCCAAGCCCGAGCACCAGGGCTACCCCGGCCAACTGCACGGAGGCATCATCTCCGCGCTACTGGACGAAGTGATGGGTCGTGTCATGATCCCCCAGAATGTGTGGGCCATGACCGGTCGCCTCGAGATCAAATTCGGCAAGCCAGTGCCGTTGGACCAGGAATTGACCGTCGTCGGCGAACTCACCCGCAGTCGCTCGCGGGCGTACGAAGCCAGGGGGGAGATCCAGCTGCCGGACGGCACGGTGCTGGTCGAGGGGAGCGGCATGTATGTCCGCATACCCGACGAAGTGGTAGAAGAGGCCAAATCCGCGCTCGACTTCTGGGAGGTCGTGCCGGATT